>OGXA01003086.1_pt1 | contig 11076 bp, 9 predicted proteins | sample 1576171 | NCBI WGS metagenome assembly OGXA01 (sample SAMEA3541587, study PRJEB24748) | human gut metagenome | biome: human gut; feature: human-associated habitat; material: faeces | place: China | collected 2012 | reverse complement strand
TCTACGAGACGAACATGAACCTGCTGTACGATAAGCTCACCGAGCTGGGCTTTGACCGCATCACCGTCGACCGCCCGAACCTCGCCGGCCGCTTAGCAACGCTGCAGGTCCACACGCGCGGCATCAAGCTCGCCGAGGACGTGGATCTCAAGAAGGTCGCGCTCGCGACCGCGGGCTGCGTGGGCGCGGACCTTGCAAACCTCGCCAACGAGGCGGCGCTCCGCGCCGTGCGCAAGGGACGCAAGCTCGTTACGCAGGAGGACATGCTCGCGGCGTTCGAGTTCGTCATCGCGGGCAGCGAGAAGAAAGGCAGCGTCCTCACCGAGTTTGAAAAGAAGCTCGTCGCCTATCACGAGGTCGGCCACGCGATGGTCGCCTACAAGCAGAAAAACGCCGAGCCCGTGCAGAAGATCACGATCGTCCCGCACACCGAGGGAAGCCTTGGCTACACGCTCCTGATGCCTGAAGAGGACAAGACGAACCTGCGCACGCGCGATGAGCTGATGGCAAAGATCGCCGTCTCGATGGGCGGCCGCGCGGCCGAAGAGGTCGTGATGAACACGATGACCAACGGCGCCTCGCAGGATATTCAGGAGGCGACGAGCATCGCGCGCAACATGGTCGCCATGTACGGTATGAGCGACGCGGTCGGCATGGTCGCGCTCGGATCGGTGCGCAATCAGTACTTTGACGGCGGCTACGGCCTCGACTGCGCGCAGGATACCGCCGCCATCATGGACCGCGAGGTCAAGCGTATCCTCGACGAGTGCTATAAGGACGCCGTACAGGTCATCCGCGACAACCGCGAGGATATGGACAAGGTCGTTGCCTACCTCCTTGAAAAGGAGACCATCACGGGCGGTGAAATGGTCGCTATCCTCGAAGGCCGCGATCCCTCGACCGTCGAAGAGGCCTACGCTTCCACGCGCAAGAGCGAGGACGGCTTCCGCCCCTCGCAGCCGAGCGTGATCGAAGCGCCCGCCAAGCACATTTCGATGACGAGCGAAAAGATCGAAATGCCGCCGGAGGACAAGGGCGAAGATGCTCAGACTGAGGACAAGCCCTCGACTGAGCCCGAAACGCCGGATACTTCCGCGGAAAACACTGACGAAAACAAATAAACAACCAAAAAAATCCCCGCTGTAAAAACAGCGGGGATTTTTTATATCAATTTATACCACTTGGAATAAGTAGAACTTGAGGTAATCCGTCTCCGGCACGTTCCAGAGGATGGGGTGGTCACAGCTCTGCGTGCGCGCTTCGATCTGCCGCAGCTCGACGCCCGCGTCCGCGGCGGCGGAGCGCAGCATCCGCTCAAAGCGTTCGGCGGGCATGAAGTGGCTGCACGACGCGGTCGCAAGGTAGCCGCCGCGCGGCAGCAGGCGCATCGCGCGCAGGTTGATCTCCTTGTACCCCTTTTCGGCGTTGTTCGCCGTGCGGCGAGACTTTGTGAACGCCGGGGGATCGAGGATGATGAAGTCATAGGGCTTTTCGTGCGCGGCCTCGAGCTGCGGGAGCAGGTCGAAGACGTCGGCGGCGAGAAAGTCCATTTTGTCCTCAAGGCCGTTGCGCGCCGCGTTCGCGCGCGCCATTTCGATGGCGCTCTCGGACACGTCCACCGCCGTCACGTGCTCTGCGCCGCCTTTGGCGGCGTTGAGTGCGAACGAGCCCGTGTGCGTGAAGCAGTCGAGCACGCGCTTGCCGCGCGCGAGGTGCGCGACGGCGAGGCGATTGAACTTCTGGTCGAGGAAAAAGCCCGTCTTCTGCCCGTTTTCGACATCCACACGGTAGAAAACGCCGTTCTCGCAAATTTCAGTGATGGGGCTCTCGGGCATTTTTTTGCCGGGGAGGGGAAACCAACCCTTGTTCTGCGTCAAGCCCTCCTTTTCGCGAAGCACGACATCGTTGCGCTCAAAAAGGCCGTCGATCGTCTCGCCGTCCTGCTCCAGCACCTCGACAATGAGGGGGAAGAGCATGTCCTTGATCTTTTCCATGCCGAGCGAGAGCGTCTGCGTGACGAGAAGATTTTCAAACCGGTCGACCGTCAGGCCGGGGAAGGCGTCCGCCTCGCCGAAGATCAGGCGGCAGCAGCCGGTCTGCCCGTCCATGACCGCCTTGCGGTAATCCCAGGCGTAGCGTACACGCCGCCGCCAGAAATTTTCATCAAAGCGGTCGTTCGCGTTGCGCGAGACGATGCGCACGCGGAGCTTACTGAGTCTGCTCAAAAAGCCCGTGCCGAGATATTTGCCCTTTTCCGACACCACGTCGACGAGCGCACCGTTTTCACACTCGCTCTCGTCCGGCTCGCGGGCGACGTCGGAGTCGTACACCCAGGGGTGGCCGCTCTCGAGCCAGCGCGTGCCCTTGGCGGTGACGGTCAGGATCGGATAGTCGCGTGCAGCTTTCATAGATCAAAATTCCTTCTTTAAAACAAGTTTTCCCCATCATACCACGGCAAAAGCCGCGGCACAACTCATTTGTTGAGGAAAAACAGCCCGACAAGGCACAGCGCAAGGCCCACGAGCTTGTTGACCGTGATGGCCTCGTGGTAGACAAGATACCCAATGAACACCAAAATCGTCGCGATGGCCGCCGCAGACGACACCTGAAACGCGCTGACCGGCCAGCCCGCCTTGTAGGCGTGCATGCTGCCGGCTTCCAAACCGACGACCGCAAGACCGAGCAGGTACGGCGCCCAGTTCATCTGGCTGTATTCGTGCAGAAGGTTCGCCCCGCCGCGGTTCATCACAAAATACAGGATGCCCGAAAAGATTGAGCCGATCAGATACGTGACCGTGAGCGACGCGAGCGGATCAACGCTCTCGGGCAGCGATTTGGCGCAGATGTGATACACGCTGTTCGACGCCACAACGAGAATGAGCGGCCAGAAGTAAGCCATAAATATTCCCTCCTATTCAAATGCCGGATGCAAAACGGCAGCCAGACTTCCGCCTGACTGCCGGTAGGTGCGCACCCGTAATAGACAAGGAAAGTGTATCAGCGGCGCGCGCTCTTGTCAAGGAAAATCCCGCCGCGGCGGCGATTCCGACAAATTTGTAAGCGACAGTTCATACAACCTGCCGCTTGTATTTTCCGCTCCGCCATGCTACCATAAAAATGTCATATCAATCCCAGCCGCGCTTGCGGCGCAGACTTTAATGGAGGCAAATTATGAGCTATCCCAAGACCGGCGAAGAAGTTTACGTCAGCCTGAATCTGTCTAACACGATGCTCACAGGTCTCGGCAAGGGCACGATCACCCGCGAGGACGTTTCTGTGGACTACCTCAAGAAACTGTTTATGCAGCACGGCGTCATCGTCTCGGCCAAGCCCGAGTACCGCAACATCATGGAGCGCGTGAACAGCACCTATGACTTAGGGCTTGAAATTCCCGCAAAGCTCCAGCTCTTCCAGCTCTCCGAGCAGCACCGCCGCCTGGTGGTCGTGAATATCTCCGGCCTTCAGCGCAAGAACGGCTCGCTTCTCCCGTCCTACACGGAAGAGGAGCTTGACGAGGCAACGTTCACGTTCGTCAAGTATTACGTGCAGGGCGAGCACTACGACGAGCTTGTCGAGGAGAACAAGAAGCTGCGCTACGAGCTCGAGCAGGAGATCTCCTGGAGAAACCGCACGGATTCCGAGGGCTGAGTTCGCAACACCTTACATCAAAAAAGGAAGAGGTTCCCGATGGGAACCTCTTCCTTTTTTGACTATGACAAAATGCTTCGCAGAATTCCGCGTCCGCAGACGCGGAAAAAATTGAGATTGTAAATCGCCGCGACCGGCGCGTGGCGATTTACTCCTCTCGCTCCGCGCGTGTCGCAGCCGCCAAGGGCGGCAAGGCACGAAGCGGAGTGCGGCTTTCTCAAAAAAGAGGCAGAGCCTCTTTTTTGAAATTACTTCTTCTCTTCTTCAAGCAGCCCCTTGAAGCTCGCGGCGAGACCGGCGAGGCTCTGAATCTCGCTCGGGACGATGATCTTCGTCGCCTGACCGTCGGCGGCCTTTTCGAACGATTCGAGCGCCTTGATCTTGATGACCTGCTCGTTGGGGTTGGCCTCATTGAGCATCTTGATGGAGTCGGCAAGTGCCTGCTGCACGTTCAGGATGGCCTGCGCTTCACCCTCGGCCTTGAGGATGGCGGCCTGACGCTCGGCCTCGGCCTTGAGGATGGCCGCCTGCTTTTCGGCGTCCGCGCGCAGGATGGTGGACTGCTTTTCGCCCTCGGCCACGAGGATCTGGGACTGCTTCTGGCCCTCGGCCTGCAAGATGGACTCGCGGCGTTCGCGCTCGGCCTTCATCTGCTTTTCCATCGCGTTCTGGATCTCACGCGGCGGCAGGATGTTCTTGAGCTCCACGCGGTTGACCTTGATGCCCCACGGGTCGGTGGCCTCATCGAGGATAGAGCGCATCTTGGCGTTGATGACATCGCGGCTCGTGAGCGACTGGTCAAGCTCCATCTCGCCGATGATGTTACGAAGGGTCGTCGCCGTCAGGTTCTCGATGGCGTTCATCGGGTGCTCGACACCATAGGTGTAGAGCTTGGGGTCGGTGATCTGGAAGTAGATGACCGTGTCGATCTGCATCGTGACGTTATCCTTCGTGATGACGGGCTGGGGATCGAAGTCGGCCACCTGCTCTTTGAGGCTGACCTTCTTCACAACGCGCTCGAAAAACGGAATTTTGAAGTGCAGGCCCACGCCCCATGTCGCGCTGTAGGCGCCGAGGCGCTCAACGACGTAGGCGCGCGACTGCTGCACGATCTGGATGTTCGTGACGAGCACCAGAAGCACCAGCAGCACTAAAATGCCGATACCGATATAGCCGATCCATTCCATAGTTCTTTTCCTCCTAAAATGTTGTGTAGTTTGGGTTTACTCTCTTCTCTCGCTGGGTTCTTTACTCTCGCGCACGTAGAGCTTGACGCCCTCCATGCGAACGATCCTTGCCATTTTCCCCTTAGGGATGATATTGCCGTCTTCGCTGCGCGCCGTCCATGTCTTGCCGTCGATGTACACAGCGCCCGTGGCGTTCTCGTTGTCCACCGTTTCGGTCACCTTGGCCTCGTGGTGCAGCACACGGTCGGCATTCGTGGGCACGATAGTCTTATCCAGCATCTTGCGCGCAAGGGGCCTTGTTGCGATGAGCGCCAGAATGGATACGATCAGGAAAGCCGCGAATTGCAGCCACAGCGCCGCGCCCAGCTCCGTCGCCACCAGCGCGGCCACCGCGCCCACGACGAACCAGATCGACACCAGCCCCGCCGTCGCCGCCTCGGCAATGCCGAAGATGATGATGGCGGCGATCCAGATAATGGTCATCATTTCATCTGCTCCTCCTTTCAAACTGCGCATACAGTAGACGTATGCCGGACCGATCATCGCGATGACGGTCAGCAGCATGATCCCGATGCTTTTGTTGTAGGGCGACAGATTCGCGTACAGGTTTGACAACTCGCTGCCGAGCGTGCGCGCGGACAGCAGCGGGGCTTCGACCGGCGGCTCGCCGGGGGTGGGGACTTCTTCTTTGAACAGCTCGTCCATCGTTACGCCGTAGCGGTTGCAGATGAAGATGATCTTCTCCATCTCGGGGTAGCCCCGGCCGGATTCCCAGCGCGAGACCGACTGGCGCGAGACCTGAAGCTGTTCGGCAAATTCCTCCTGCGTCAGTCCGCTGCGTTTGCGGACCTCCTGGAGCCGCTCGCCAAATGCCATTGCGTTCCCTCCGTTTCTCTGTCTGAGGATAAGATAGCAAAACCGCGCGTCCATTTCCAGCAACTTTAGTGTTGCATTCCGTATTTTTTCGAAAAATTTCGCGCAAGTTTGATGTTACATTCATGTGACAGCGCGCTTTCCGCGCTGTTTTTCCTATTGTACCACACGCTCCACCGCTTTACCATGCTTATTTTGACGCGGCGATTGCCTTTTTTGTTCCCATCCGCTATACTAAAGTCAAATCATTTTTTCGGGAGCGTTATTATGCTGGAATTTGTCATTCCCTGCCTCTTGGGCCTTGAGAGCTTAGTGGGCGATGAGATCAAAAAGCTGGGGCTTTCTGACGTGCGCGTCGAGAACGGCCGCGTCCTCTGCCGCGGCGAGGCGCGCGACATCGCGCGGCTCAACATCAATCTGCGCTGCGGTGCGCGCGTCATTCTGGTTCTGCACAAGTTCCGCGCGACGGATTTTGAATCGCTCTTTCAGGGCGTGCGCGCGGTGCACTGGGAGGACTGGATCCCGCGCGAGGGCGAATTCCCCGTCGTGGGCTACTCCATCAACTCGACGCTCCACTCCGTGCCCGCCTGCCAGTCGATCGTCAAAAAGGCGGTCGTCGACCGCCTGAGCGCGGCCTACGGCATCGCGCAGCTCCCCGAAACGGGGCGGCGCTATCAGGTGCGCTTTTCCATCATGAAGGACGAAGTGACCGTCGGGCTCGACACCTCGGGCGAGGGCCTTTACAAGCGCGGCTACCGCGCCCACGGCGTGGCCGCCCCGCTCAAGGAAACACTCGCCGCCGCGATGGTCAAGCTCTCGCACTACAATGGCCGCGACCCGTTCTGTGACCCCTTCTGCGGCAGCGGCACCATCGCCATCGAGGCGGCGCTCATCGCGCGCAACCGCGCGCCGGGCCTCAACCGCAGCTTTGCCGCGCAGCATTGGGCGTCGCTCGACAAAATGCTCTGGCTCGATGCAGCCGACGAGGCGATGGACAAGGAATTCCACGGCAAGTACGAGATCTGGGGCGGCGACATCGACCCCGACGCCGTCGAGCTCTCGCGCCACAACGCCGAGCTCGCCGAGGTCGACGACATCGTCAAGTTCGAGGTCGACGACGCCACGCGTTTCCACTGGGGCGGGCTCTATGGCCGCATCGTGACGAACCCGCCGTATGGCGAGCGGCTTCTTGAGCGCGAAGAGGCTGGCGAGCTCTATAAAGCCTTCGGCAAGGCGATGGATAAGCTGCCCGACACCTGGCGGGTGTATGTGCTGTCGTCACATCCTGACTTTGAGCGCTGCTACGGGCGCTTTGCCGATAAGAAACGTAAGTTGTACAATGGCATGCTCAAATGTGATCTTTTCATGTATGGAAAAAGATTATAATGCCGCGCGCTGCGCGGCGGGGGAGAAAGCAGCGCCAGTGGCGCTGCACGAATCAAAGGGGATATTCTCTTTCGCGAAAGAGAATATCCCCTTTGGAACCCCAAGAGAAAGGCTTTTGATTGGCAGTCTCTGGCTTGAATGACTTTTATGCCTCTGGAATGGGAGTGCCTGCCAAGTGATGAATCTAAACGATTTGTCTTACTTCTATCTCCGCTGCCGCTTTGCCTGCGATTCGGCGGTCTTCAGCAATTTCCGCCTACTTTGGATTGTTTAGCATTGCTGGCGCTCGCCGCAGTACGCACTATCGAAATAGCATGCGTTGTCGGTGGCAGGTGATTAGGCTGCACCAAAACAAGATCAGCAGAGCGGCAGCGGATAATGGAAGCACACCAAATCGTATAGCAGAACTAAACGCGGCAGCGCCGCGCGCAGGTAGTGCAATCGGCAAGCGCCGCAACTCTTCAAGCTGTTCGCCTGCAATGGAAAACCTTTCTCTCGGGGGATCAAAAGGGGGATACTCTCTTTCGTGAAAGAGAGTATCCCCCTTTACCCGCGCCCCCACACGGTGTGGGGAATAAGGAGCAGCACTTTGTGCTGCAATTTTATTCCGATAAAAGAATTCTATCGTTATCAAGCTCATGTCCGGCACCTGCTTTGAACCGTGCGATGAGATCGTCGACTCCCATCCCCGCGCGTTCACTGCCCGCGATGTCGAGCACGATGTGCCCGTCCGCCATCATCAGTGTGCGGTTGCCGAGCTCAAGTGCCTGATGCATGTTGTGCGTGACCATCAGGCAGGTGATGTGACTTTCCGCCACGACGCGGCGGGTGAGGTCGAGCACCTTTTCCGCCGTTGCGGGGTCGAGCGCCGCGGTGTGCTCGTCAAGAAGTAAGAGCTGCGGCGGCACCATCGTCGCCATCAGCAGCGTGAGCGCCTGACGCTGGCCGCCGGAGAGCAGGCCCACGGGGTTTTTCATGCGGTCCTCAAGGCCCATGCCGAGCTGCTTGAGCTGCTCGGCGAAGAAATCCTTGTCCTTCTTGCTGATGCGGCTGAACGGATTGCCGTGCGCCGCGCGCAGGTACGCGAGCGCAAGGTTTTCTTCGATCGTCATGCTCGGCGCGGTGCCGCGCAGGGGGTCCTGAAAGAGACGCCCGATGCGGCGGGAGCGCTCGTGCTCGGGCATGAAGGTGATGTCCTTGCCCGCGAGCGAAATGCTGCCCTCGTCGGCATAAAAGCTGCCCGCGATGGCGTTGAAGAGCGTCGACTTGCCCGCTCCGTTCGAGCCGACGATGGTGACGAAATCGCCCTCGTCCAAATGCAGGGAAAGGGAAGAAAGCGCCTTTTTTTCATTCACCGTGCCGGGGTTGAAGGTCTTGGAGAGATTTTGAATGTCCAGCATCTTACACGCCCTCCTTATTTCTGGCGGCCATTTTGCGCTTCTGGAATGTCGCCCACTTCTGGATGCTCGGCGCGGCAATGGCCAGCGCCACAATGATGGCCGTCAGGAGCTTCAGGCACTCGACGGGCACGATCTTCGTGTAGAATACGATGGCGTAGATGAAGCGGTAAACGATCGAGCCGAGAATCGCGGCGATGACGCCCTTTTTGACGCTTCTGCGCCCGAGCAGCGTCTCGCCGATGATGAGGCAGGCGAGGCCGATGACGACGATGCCCGTGCCGGAGTTGATGTCCACAGTCTTCTGATACTGGCCGACGATCGCGCCGGAGAGCGCCGTGAGCATGTTGGCAAGGCACAGGCCGACCGTGATCGTGAACGACGGATTCAGCGACGAGGCACGCACCATGTCGGGGTTATCGCCCGTGGCGCGGATGGAAAGACCCATGCGCGTGCCGAGAAACAGCACCAGCAGAAGACCGGCCAGGATCGTGACGAACGCTGCGAGCAGCAGCTCGTACCACTCGCCGCCGATGCCGGTCTCGCGCAGCATCGTGAAGACGGTCTTGCCGCCAAGCAAGCTCTGGTTGGATTTCCAGCCCATCGCCATTAAGTTGATGGTGTAAAGGCCGGTGTTCGTGACGATGCCGGCGAGGATCGACGGCACGCCGAGCTTCGTCTGCAAAAACGCGGTGACAAAGCCCGCGCACGCGCCCGCGAGCATCGCGGCGAAGATGGCGAGGACAGGGTGTCCCGCGGCCGTCACGGTGACGGACACGGCCGCGCCGAGGACGAAGCAGCCGTCGGTCGTCAGATCGGCGATGTCGAGGATGCGGTAGCTTAAAAACAGCGCCATCGCGACCAGGGCGTAGAGGAAGCCCAGCTCAAGGGCGGTCTGCGTGATGATGAGCATGGGGAAATTCTCCTTTCAGGCCAATTTCCCCCGACGGGAAGGTCGGGGGAAAGGCAGTTCATTTGCGGGGAAACGGTTTTCTTAGTCCTTGGTGGTCGTGACCTCGACAACGATGCCCATGCTGTCGAAGCAGGAGTAGTCAAGGCTCATCGCGGCGGCGGTGTCGGTGTTGACGGTGATGATGCCGCCGTCCATCAGGTAGTAGTCCTCCATGGCGTCCATGCCGTCGGTGATGGCGGAGTAGGCGAGGTCGGCGGTCTTGGCGCCGAGGTCGGTGTAGTTCACGCCGCAGGTGGCGTAAGCGCCGTTGCGGACGAAGGAGTCAGCGCCGGTGTAGTGGGGGATGCCAGCCTTGGCGAGGTCCTCATAGATGGCGAGCTCGGCGGCCATGATGACGTTGTCAGTCGGGGTGAAGACGGCGTCCACACCGTCGGCGATCAGCGCGGAAGCGGCAGCGACGACTTCGTCGTTCGTGTTCGCGGTCTGCTCAACGTACTCGATGCCCTTGGCGTCGAGATAGGCCTTCGCGTCGGCGATGGGCTTGGTGGAGTTGGGCTCAGAGAGGGAGTAGAGCAGGCCAACCTTGGCGACGTCCGGGTTCTGGGCGAACATCATGTCCATGATGAAGCTGGTGTTCAGCGCGTCGCTCGTGCCGGTCACATAGTCGATGCCCGTCAGGCTCGCGGCCTCGGGATCGGAGACGGCGGCATAAACAACGGGGGTCTTGGTGTCCTCAGCGGAGAGGGCAGAGATCTGCGCGGCGGTCGTCGCGATGGGGATGATGGCGTCGACCTGATCGGCGATCGCCTGATCGGACAGCTGCTTTAAGATGGTCTGATCGTTCTGGCCGGAGGTGATGTCGTACTCGATGGTCACATTATTGTCGGCTGCGATCTTGTCGAGCTCGGCGGCCACAGCGTTCGCGATCTCGTCGAGAGAGGCGTGGTCGAGTTGCTTGATGATGGCGACCTTGTAGGTCTTGCCGCTTTCGTCGCCGCCCTGCTGGGCGTCGTTGCTGCTGTCGTCGCTCTTGCTGCCGCACGCGGCCAGAGACAGGGTCATCGCACCGGCGAGGGCCAGGGTCAGAAGCTTTTTCACCATGTTGTTTTTCATTTTTGTTTTCCTCCAAATTTATTTGATTTCGGGTGGCAGATGAGGTCCTGGTTTGCCGGAACAGGAGGAATATAAAGAAAAAAGACCTTCATCCCATACACATGGGACAAAAGTCATCAAACTTCTGCGATACCACCCAAATTGACGTTTTGTAAAACGCCCGCTCGCTTACGCGCACCATCATACGCGCCCCGATGGATAACGGGTGGGATGCCCGTCGGTCCCTAATTGACTTCCGCCGTTCGGTCCGCCCTCTGAAGTCCATTCACCGACCGTCCGCCGCCCCGATCACACCACCCGGGACTCTCTTTGTGCTTATCTGCATCGGCTACTTCTCTCCGTCATAGGTTTGAAGCTCTTCACTTGTTGGTTGCATTATAGCACGCGGGGCCCACTTGTCAAGTGGGTTTTTCAAAAAAAGTTGTACTTTTTTGATTTGCCCAACGGGTGAGGGAGTTTCCCGCGCACGGCGCGGGAGGGAGAGGCAGCGCCGATGGCGCTGCACGGATAAGGGGGCCATTCTCTCACGTGAGAGAATGGCCCCCTTGGACCCCCAAGA
>OGXA01003075.1_pt1 | contig 11110 bp, 10 predicted proteins | sample 1576171 | NCBI WGS metagenome assembly OGXA01 (sample SAMEA3541587, study PRJEB24748) | human gut metagenome | biome: human gut; feature: human-associated habitat; material: faeces | place: China | collected 2012 | reverse complement strand
GCTCGTCGGGTTGTACGGCGTCGAGAACGAATCGGTGGTGCGCGACGTGGCGGCGGCTTGCAAGGCGCAGCGCCGCCCGGCCAGCTGAGCCACAGGTATTTCTGCGCCACCGTCAGTGCCTTATAAAAGCAGACCTGCTCACGGATCACACGGTTTTCAAAGCAGTCGGGCAGTTCCGCGCCAAGCGCGATCATGGTATCGCGGTCAGCGTGGCTCAAAAGGCCGGTATCCCCCGGTGTCTGGGGAAACTCCCCTTCCGCCAGCCCCATCACAAACACGGCCTCGGTTTCGGGCAGGCGCATGCGGCCAGCGGTGGTAAAGATCACGCTGTCCATGCTTTGCGGAATATGCCCCATATCCGTGGTGCGCAGCAGCAGGGTGAACAGGTCATCATAATCAGCTGGGGTGATGGGCTCCCCTGCGGGCAGCAGGTGCACCATCTGGTCCAGCAGCTCGGTGATCACATTCCATTCCCGCAGGGCTTCGTCCGCGTTGGGCAGGTCCCCGCATGCACGCAGGCCATCGGTCAGCTTCTGCAGGGCCTCCTCCGCCCCCAGGCTTTGCAAAAAGTAGTAAATTTGCGCCGTCAGGGTGGCGGTATCCGCATTGCGGGCACGGTCCATAAATTTCTGTACCCGCGGCACCAAAAAGCTGCGGGCTTCCTCGGCGCGCTGCAGGTCCTGCTGGCTCTGCTCGCTCATCCGGTCGGTGTAGCCCTCCGGGTTGCGGGTAAAGGGTTCCCGCCAGTCCTGCGCATGCAGCGGCCAGGTATAGGCATAGTTTTCCAGTGCGCACTGGCTGTCCCGGTCCAGATCCACCAAGCCGGTTTTCAGCAGGCGCAGCAGCGCCGTGGTGGTCAGACCGCCGCGCAGCAGATCCAGCGCTGCATGGATCGCACGGGCCGGGGCGGTGTTTTCCGGCGTTGTGGGTTCATCACAGAACAACGGGATATTTTGCAGCCGGAATTCATACCGGATCTGCAGCAGGTACTGGTCAACCGTGCGGCAGATCACCGCCATTTTGTTATACGGCACACCCGCACGGGCACGCGCTTTGACGGCTGCCGCCACGGCCTTGGCCTCCGCCTGGCGGCTGTCCGCCTTATAATAAGTAATAGCCGGGGCGGCGGGGTCCACCTCTGCCTCCGGCGTATAGGTCGGATCCGCCAGCAAAAGGCCAAGCTCCGCCAGCACAGGGGCATCTTTGTGGCGCATATCCTGGGTCAGGCGGATTTCTTTACAGGGCACCCCCGCACTGGCCGCCATGGATTTCAAGGTATTGGCCACCCGCCGCGCACCGCTGAACACGCCATCGTCCGCCTGGTCCGGAGCCTGGTCACAGCACAGGCTTACCGTTACATCGGCAACCGGCAGCATGGCCGCCAGCATGGCGCGCTTGGAGTGGTTGAATGTATCAAATTCATCAATGTACACCGTGCGGCCCGCAAAAAAGGCCTGGTCCAGGCTTTTGGCCGCCAGCTCCACGCGGTCGCCGGGGTCCATGGCCGTTTGGGCCAGCAGGGTTTCATAGGTTCCAAAAATCAGGGCCAGTTCCCCCAGCTTATCTTTGTCCGCACCGGGGGCGTTGGCATAATCCGCCAGGGTCTCCGGGCGGATACCCGCGCTTTTCAGCTCGCTGATGGTTTCCGCCGCCTTCTGGCAGAATGCAGCGCTGCGGCGCTGGCGGCTGTAATACACCACCTTGTCCATCATTTCATCCATAGCGCGGCGCACCAGCACGGCGCGTCCGGCCTCGCTCAGCGTGGGCACCGCCGCACCGCCATAGCGGCGCAGCAGGGTTTCAGCCAGCGAGGTAAAGGAATAGCTCTCCACATAGGCAGAAAATTCATCCCCCAGTGCGTGGTAAAGCGCACCTTCGGTCGAAGATGTAAACTGCTCCGGCACAATCAGGATGCTGCGCTGCCGGCTGCGCGCACGCTGGCGCAGTTCTTCCCGCAGGCGCACCGATTTTCCGCTGCCCGAAGGGCCAAGGATCAAGGTCAGCATGGTGTTCCTCTTTCTTTTGCAGAGCTTCTTCTTGCACGCCCTGCCGCCATTTTGTCAATCCGTTATTTTCTGCCACACGCTGCGGGCGGTATCCAACAGAGCAAACCGCACCTGATAGCCGCCAAACACCAGCGCGTTTTCTTCCGTATCCGCATACCTGGCTTCGCTGCTGCCCACGCAGAGCGCCGGGTACAGCACACAGAACCAGTTGTGCCCCTGGGCGCTGCCCAGTTCGATCCGCAGCGCCGTGTAAGTACCCGCCGGCAGCCAGAAGCCGGAATAGCGGCGGGCTGCAAACGGGATTTCTTCCAGCCTGCACTGTACCTGTTGGCTGCTGCCCGCATGGCGCAGCGTCCGTTGGGCTGTGCGCTGCAGGTCCGGCATGGCTGTGCGCAGGGTCTGCACCGCCTGCTGCTTGGTTTCGGCATACTGCGTTGCGGCTGTCACCTGTTCCAAAACAGCATCCCGCACCTGCAATTTCAGCAGCTGATCCTCCACTGTATCGCTGTTGGCTAAAATGTGCAGCCGCAGCGTATCCCCGCACACACGGGCACACACAGTTTGATACCGCACAGCCGCTGCAGTAAGTACAATGGTCAGCAGCAGGCCGCAGGCACAGCCCCATTCCAGAATTTTGCGAATCCTTAGCGGGCTAGCCCCGGCAGATGGTAATTTTTGCAGCAGTTTTTTCATCAGCGTTTCCCCCTTTTGCTGCAAAAGCAAAAAGCCGGCCCGGCAACAAACGCCCGGTGGCCGGCAATGCTTTTGTCTGCACGCTGCGCAGTTCCCTGCGCCGTGCCTTGCCCCTTGACGGCTTGATGTTACAAGCAGTATGGGGCCAAAGGAAAGCTGTTATTCAATTATTTTACGTTATCTACTCTTTATGTGATGTGCCCATGCATTTTTCTACACCACGATACTTTCTTTGTCTATATAGTTTTTATAAACCATAAAAGGCATAAAACCAAAGACACAAAAGCTATTGGCAGGTCACATGCTGCAGACCTGCAACCAGCAGGCTTATTTTTCCCGCCTTGGTGTGTGGTCCTTTTTGGCAGGGCGCGGCAAAACGCGCGCACCGCCGCGCACCGGGCGGGCCAGATAAACCTGGTCATACCCGGCCTGCAATGCCTGTTGGGCCTGTTTCGCCTTTTGCTCATCATCAAACACACCAAACACCGCCGCGCCGGAACCGGTCATCAGGCTGGTTACTGCGCCTTGGGCATTCAGCTGCTTACAGATAGCGGCTGTTTCCACCGCGCCGCTGCAATGTTCCAACGCATTGCCTGCAGCGGTGCACATAGCAGCCAGATCGTTTTCGCGGATGGCCTGTTCCTGGCGCTCACAGTCCGGGTGAACCGGGCTTCCCATGATATCATAGCGCTTGAACGCCTCCGGTGTGGAGATGCCAACGCTGGGCATAACCACCACAAACCAGCAGTCCGGGCAGGGCGGCAGCGGCTTAATCAAATCGCCCACGCCCTTTACCCGGCAGGTTCCGCCCATCAGGGCAAAGGGCACATCCGCGCCAATGCCCGCACCGATGGCACACAGCTCGCTCATTGAAAGCTGCGCATTGTACAGCTCATTCAGGCCAACCAGCACACCGGCAGCATCCGCACTGCCGCCCGCCATACCAGCCCGCACCGGCACATGCTTCTGGATTGTGATATCCACCCCGGCCAGCAGCCCGGTATAATGGAAAAACGCCACAGCCGCTTTGTACGCTGTATTTTTATCGTTGGGCGGAACAAAGCTGCCCGGCAGGCGCAGGGTCAGGTCTGCACTGCGGCGCAGGGTGATGCGTTCATACAGGTCAATGGTCTGCATAACCATGTCAAGGTCATGGTAGCCGTTTGGCAGCAGTCCAGCCACATCTAGCGAAAGGTTCAGCTTGGCAGGCGCCAACACCACGACCAATTGTTTTTGATATACCATATCCTGTTCAGCTCCTGTTTTTGCCGTTTATTCTGCCAGCCAGCCGTGGTCTTTCAGGAAAGTACGGATACGGCGCATGGCAGTTTCCAGGTGTTCCACGCTGTAGGCATAGCTGATGCGCGCATAGCCTTCCCCACTGGCGCCAAAAGCATCACCGGGGATAATGGCAACCTCCTGCTCTTTCAACAGCATTTCGCAAAATTCCTGGCTGGTCAGCCCGCTGCAGCGAATGCAGGGGAACACATAAAACGCCCCGCGCGGCTCAAAGCAGGTCAGGCCCATATCGTTCAGCGCCTTTACCACATAGCGGCGGCGGCGGTTATATTCATCGCGCATCATCTCAATAGAATCATCGCAGGAATGTAGCGCTGCGATAGCTGCATACTGGCTGGTGGTGGGGGCCGACATAATGCAGCTCTGGTGAATTTTGGTCATCACCTTGATCACCGGTTCCGGACCAACCGCATATCCCAGGCGCCAGCCTGTCATGGCATACGCTTTTGAGAAGCCGTTCACTACGATGGTGCGTTCTTTCATGCCCGGCAGTGTGGCAATGCTGATGTGGCGTTCCAACCCATAGGTCAGCTCCGCATAAATCTCATCCGAAAGCACCATAATATCGGTACCGCGCAGCACCTCCGCAATGGCTTCCAGATCTGCCGCATCCATCACGCCGCCGGTGGGGTTGTTGGGATACGGCAGGATCAACAGTTTGGTACGCGGCGTAATGGCGGCGCGCAGCTGGTCCGCCCGCAGGCGGAAATCATCCTCCACTTTGGTGGCAATGTGCACCGGCACGCCGCCGGTCAACGAAGTGATCGGTTCATAACAGACAAAACAAGGCTCCGGGATGATGACTTCATCCCCCGGTTTGACCAGTGCACGGATGGTCAGGTCAATGGCCTCGCTGCCGCCCACGGTAACAAGCACCTCGCTGGGCTGGTAGTTCAGCTCCATGCGGCGGGCCAAGTAGCGGCAAATTTCGGCGCGCAGCTCTTTGATACCCGCATTGGCGGTATAGCGCGTACGGCCTTGTTCCAGGCTACGGATGCCCGCATCCCGGATGGTCCACGGCGTCTTGAAATCCGGTTCGCCCACGCCAAGGCTAATGCAGTGCGGCATTTCGGCGGCCAAATCAAAAAACTTGCGAATCCCCGAAGGCCGCATGAATTTCGCAGCCGGCGCAAGCAGTTCATCGTAATTCATCACAGTACGGTACACTCTCTTTCGTCGGCTTCTTCGTTCAGGTACAGCTTGCCGCCGCGCTTATACGGGCGTAGCACAAAGCTGGTTGCCGTGGAAAGTACATCGTCCAGCGGAGAAAGGCGCTTTGCCACAAACAGGGCAATTTCCTGGAAGCTGTGACCCTTGATGATGACCTGCAGATCATAGCTGCCGCTCATCAGCAGAACGCTGTCCACCTCGTCAAAGCTGGCGATCACCGATGCGATCTCGTCAAAACCGCGGCTCTTGCGCGGGGAAACGTGCAGTTCGATCACTGCTTCCACCACATTGATACCAGCCTGTTCCCAGTCGATCATGGCTTCAAAACCGCGGATATACCCCTTGGCAACCGCCTCATCCATCATAGTGGCAACCTGGGCAGGCGTTTTGCCCATCATAGCGGCGATATCTTCCACCGGCAGGCGGGCATTTTTTTCAAGAATATGCAGCAATTCTTCCATCATGCAGAAACTCCCCTATCTTTTCTGTTTTACCGTCTGCCGCAGGGCAAATTTCCTGCCTGCTTCCGGCCCGTGATCTTACACACGCATACAAATAATATATAAATATTAGTATACCACAAATTTTTATGTCTGCACAGGGGGTAAAGCTGCTGTTTTTATCGGGCTGCTTCCGCATTTTGCTCCGCCTTATCAGCGGTTCCCCGGCCCAGCAGCGTCATTTCGCACATGTCTTTCCAATAGCGCTTGGGAGCGTGGGTCATCTGGCAACGTTCATTGCGGCGCTGTTCAATGGTAACGGCATCAAAAAAGCGTTTCCACAGCTTTTGCCAGTCCAGTTCCTCCTGCCCGGTGTTTTTATCATAATGCTCCATGACCATATACTGCACTTTGCGGTCCCTGCGCAGCATGGCGATGCCGTGGGTCGCATCAAAAATCATAAAGTCTTCATCCGGTAACCGACTGCAAAAGTGCCCGCGCAGCAGCGGCAGAATCCTGTTTTTGGGGTGGATCACCGTGCCAAGCATCATATCACGCTGTTCAAAGCGGATGAACTCAATATACTTGCAGGCTTCATTATTGACCGCCCGTTCTAGGTCAAACGCCGCACAGATATCCGGGTCCCCTGTTGCACGCGCGGCAGCGGGGCCTTTTTCAAAGCAGATACGCGCAAAGCGCAGCAGGATCAGTTCATGTTCCGGGTCATCCGATAAAAATCCTGTTGTTATGCGTTCCTTTACCGTCGGTCCGAGCCGCTCCAATCCTCTTGCAACGCGCTGGGCGCGGGCAGGGTCTGTTACGATCTTGCACGAATCATAAAAGCTGATCTGCCCGCGGTCAGGTGCGCAGACGGCGGCAGGGATCTCTTTGCGGGAATAGCTTTCAAAAATGCAGCACAAAAAGCCCTGGAAGGTTCCATCATAGCGGTACACCGTGTCGGTCACATGCGCCGGGTAAGACATTGCAAAGCCTCCTGTTTTACCTCATAGGCTGCCTGGCGGGCGGGCATCCCCGCCGCGGCCAGTTTCTGCACAGCGGGCGCTGCATCCGGCAGAACCTTCGGGGCAAAGTCATCCAGCGAAAGCTGCTGCGTACCCACGGCAAATGCCTTGGGGTCCAGCAGCGCCGCGGCGATTTCCTGCCGGGTTCCGTGGGCTGCGGCGCGGCCGTTGCAGGTAATAAAGTACTGGGCACGTTTCAGCACAACCCCCATCCGCTTGAGTTCTGCCATTCCAAGGTGTTGCTGGCGGCGGGCGGACAAAATCCGCAATGCACTTTTGGGCCCGATACCCGGAATACGCAGCAGGGCCGCCTTGGGCGCAGTGTTGATCTCCACGGGGAAAAATTCCGGGTGGCGCACTGCCCAGGTACATTTGGGGTCCAGATAAGGGTCAAAGTTCGGCTCTTCCTCTGTCAGCAGTTCCCAAGCCGAAAAATCATAGTACCGCAAAAGCCAGTCCGCCTGGTACAGCCGGTGTTCCCGCAAAAGCGGCGGGCGCACATCCAGCGCAGGCAGGCGGGAATCACTGTTAACCGGAAGATACGCCGAAAAGAACACGCGCTTGAGCGAGTATTTTTTATATAAAGATTCCGCCAATCCCATAATGTGGCGGTCGCTTTCCGGCGTTGCTCCAATAATCATCTGGGTGCTCTGCCCTGCCGGTGCAAACGCCGGGGCGTGGCGGTACAGCACCAGCTCCTTTTTGCTCTGCGCACTCTGTACAGCGATCTGGCCCATCGGCTTCAAAATCGCCTGCTTCTTTTTATCGGGAGCCAGCAAGGAAAGACTGGCTTCGCTGGGCAGTTCAATATTGACCGAAAGCCGATCCGCCAAAAGACCGATACGCCGCACCAATTCCGCGTCCGCGCCGGGGATGGTTTTGGCGTGGATATAGCCGTTGAAATGATATTCTTGCCGCAGAATGCGCAGCGCCTCGATCATGCGTTCCATCGTATAATCCGGCGTACCGATGACCGCACTGGAAAGGAAAAGCCCTTCAATGTAATTACGCTTATAAAAGCCGATTGTCAGCTCTGCAAGCTCCCGCGGGGTAAAGGTCGCACGGGGTACATCGTTGGAGCGGCGGTTGACACAATAACCGCAATCATAACAGCAGGCGTTGGAATACAGCACTTTCAGCAGCGAAATACACCGCCCATCCGGCGTAAAGCTGTGGCAGATGCCCGCCGCCACGCTGCACCCCAGCTTGCCGTGTACCCCGGCGCGGTCCACACCGCTAGAAGTACATGCCACATCATACTTGGCGCTATCCGCCAAAATCGCAAGTTTATCTTCCAGCTGCATGGTTCGTTCTCCTCTTACTAGCCAGCACGGTTTTATAACGTGCCCTAAAAAATGGTATAAGAAATACACGCCGCCGCATAAGCATTGTTTTGCAGACGGCGTGTAGGAAAAATTTTATTCAGTTATCTGCTGGCCTCATCCGCATTACCGCGGGAACGCGCTGCGGTTTTTTACCACTTGGCTTTGGTCTCCACAACCTTACCGGCAATGTACAAATGATCCAATTCTTCCCCGCGGATGATCAAATCCTCATAATCCGGGTTGAAAGGATGCAGCACAGCAGCGTTGCCGCGCTGGATGTATTTTTTCAGGGTACCGTTGCCATCACCATACACCATAACGCCAAGGTCACCGTTATCCAGCGTATTCTGGCGGTGAATAAGGGCCAGATCGCCATCCGAAATGCGCGGTTCCATACTGTCGCCTTTAACCACAAGATAGAAATAATTCTGCGGGTCCTTTACGCTGGCGTATTCTGTGCCGTAATCTTCCTCAAAAGCAAGGGCATCGTACCCTGCGCGCACCGTCCCCACAACAGGAATTGGGCACTGGGTATACTGGCTGAACGCACGCTGCCCAACGGCGCCGTGCGCGTCTGCGTTGCTTTGCAGTCCAAGCAGCATGTCTGCGGTAGTATCTAAAATTTCTGCCAGCCGGGCAACCGTCTGTGGGTCCGGGGTGGAGCGCCCAGTCTCCCACTTGCCAACAGCCTGTTGGGTAACGCCTAGCAGGCGCGAAACTTCTGCCTGGCTATAATGTTTCGCCTTACGGGCTTCTCTCAGTCGTTCTGAAAACATGGTTTTTCCTACTTTCACTGTGGTTGCCGCGCTGTACATAAAGCAGCAGTCAAGCGATGCACCCATGCACCAGCCCAAGCCGCGGCATTCGCCAAGTTTTATGGTTTCATTATACAACCCAAGGTAGTATTTGTAAAGAGATTCCGTGAAAAAATATTCTAGAAAAAGTTGTTTTGCGCCCCTTGACAACAACCGTTAGTTGTACTATTCTAGATTCATAAAACAACCCCAAGTTGTTCTTATGCATTTGTCGTTGTACTTTTATTGCATTTTTCGCAACTGTTTTTTAATTTGCGGCACGATCCCGGAGGTCATAATTATGAAAATGAATCTATTTACCGAGCTTATCTGCAATGTCCTTTTGTATTCCATCGGTTTTGGCGGGCTGATGGTCGTCTGCGCCGTGGCAGAAGGTCAGCTTTCCCTGCTGCCAGCCCTCGCCATTGGGGTCGTGCTGTGCTTCACCTTTAACGCAGTTGCTGGGGTACGCATTGCCCTGCGCAATACCAATACGCAAAAGCGGAGCGTAACCATTGCCCCGCAGCCACAAAGCAGCACCCCATCCCTGCGCGTTATGCGCGGTGGGCATGCCGCTTAAATTTTGTCGGCGCTCTTTGGTAGCGCAAAGGCATTGTAACCCCGTCCGGAATGTGTTACTCTTATATTAAATAAGAAAAATCGTTTTGGAGGGTCATTATGCTGCTGGAAGTTTGTGTGGATAGCCTTGCATCGGCGCGCGCTGCCATTGCTGGCGGGGCGGACCGTCTGGAACTGTGCAGTGCACTGCTGGCCGGTGGGCTGACCCCTTATACCGAGCTGCTGCGTCAGATCCGACACGAAAGCGATGTTGCCGTGCGCTGCCTGATACGCCCGCGTGCAGGGGATTTTCTGTATATGCCGGAAGAGATTGAGATGATGTGCGTGCAGATCACCGAGCTGCGCAGTGCCGGGGCTAACGGTTTTGTGATTGGCTGCCTGAACCCGGACGGCACGCTGGATTGCACCGCAACCGCACGGCTGGCAAAGGCCGCCAATGGTGCTGGGCTCACCCTACACCGCGCCATTGATGTATCTGCCGACCCATTGCAAACCTACCGCGACGCCGCCGCCCTTGGAATTGATACCGTGCTGACCAGCGGTGCCGCCGCCAGCTGTGTGCAGGGTGTTGACGTTCTGTGCAGCCTGTTGGCAGAGCGTGACCGCACCAATGGTCCGGAAGTACTGATCGGTGCCGGGGTAAACGCTGGGGTGATCCGGCAGCTTTCGGCTGCCCTGCCGGGCGCAAGGGCTTACCACATGAGTGGGAAAGTGGAACTGGAAAGCCGGATGGTGTTCCGCCGCGAGGGCGTTCCCATGGGGCTGCCTGGTTTGGACGAGTGGCATATCCAGCAGACGGATACAGCGTCCGTGCGTGCCGCGCGCCAAGTGTTGGACGATTTGGCGTGATTTTATTGTATTTTCTCTTTTTCTTTTTAATTTTTGCAATTTCTTTTGCTGTTTTTTCATTTTCATGCTTGACATTCTGCAGGGCTTATGGTAATATAACTATCGCACCTTGGTGGTGGCCACTGTGGAGAGGTGTCCGAGTGGTTTAAGGAACTGGTCTTGAAAACCAGCGATTCGCGCGAGCGGACCATGGGTTCGAATCCCATCCTCTCCGCCATTTTGTGATAACAAGTGAATATATAAAATCACTTTGACTTGTGGAGTAATACTCAAGAGGTCGAAGAGGCGCCCCTGCTAAGGGCGTAGGGTGGGAAACCGCCGCGAGAGTTCAAATCTCTCTTACTCCGCCAAATACCGCATATTTAACGCTATTGCGTTGAATATGCGGTATTCTTTTTATACTTTTATCGCCCTTTGCACACTGCATATACCGCCACAAAACGCCAGCTACCGTGTGGGGTGTGTACAATGGTGTGTACATAACTGTGTACCTTACTGTGTACAAGCCGCCGCACGCCACCAACAACGCAGCATCGTATATTTTTTCATTCTTGTCTGTTGTGCTGCATCCACCCCGCCATTTTCGTTACCTCACAAAAACGCTTCCGTTCCAACCTCTCTCCGCATTTTTCAAACACTTTTCCCGATAAACGTAAAAATTTATCAGGAAAGTGTTGCTATTCTTAACATTTTCTTCCTTTTCTGCCCGTGCCTTGCAATCCCGCGGCAAATCCGCTATACTCATTCTATACCATTTTATAAGTGAGGTGTCCGTTATGCGGTTATTTGATGTGCTCGGCCCGGTCATGACGGGGCCGTCCAGCAGCCACACGGCGGGTGCGGTGCGCATCGGCAGCACGGCGCGGCGGCTCCTGGGGAATCAAAAAGCTGAATCCGCTGAAGATAAAGGACGAGCTGATTACCAAGCATGGC
>OGXA01003073.1_pt1 | contig 11115 bp, 6 predicted proteins | sample 1576171 | NCBI WGS metagenome assembly OGXA01 (sample SAMEA3541587, study PRJEB24748) | human gut metagenome | biome: human gut; feature: human-associated habitat; material: faeces | place: China | collected 2012 | reverse complement strand
GCCCGAGCGGGAAGAACGAGATGCAAGCCGTGGCCGTCAGGGAGCCGTCCTCCCGCCGCAGGGCGAAGCATTCATTTGCAGGATCCGCCAAGCTGTCTTCCCTCCCCGGAAATCAAAAAACGGAGCGATCGCAGGGGTCGCTCCGGAAAATGCAAAACGCCGGAGCAGAATCTGCTCCGGCGTGGTGCGAGTGATGCGACTTGAACGCACACGACGGTTGTCACACGCCCCTCAAACGTGCCTGTCTACCTATTCCAGCACACTCGCATATCCAATTTGCTTGTGTATTATACTTTGTTTTTCCGCATTTGTCAAGCCCTATTTTGAAAAAAGCCGCCGCGCGGTGACTTGGACACCGCGCGGCTGTATATATTATATAAGGTATGAGACTCGGTCTCAGTCGCGGTTCGCGCTGCGGCCCTTGAGGATCTGATTTGCGAGAATACCGAGGATGAGTGCGACGGCGACCGGCGTGATCGTGATCTTGCCGAACGTCAGGGACAGGCCGCCGATGCCGGTCACGAGGATCGTGCTGACGACGAAGAGGTTGTTGTCCTTGCCCAGGTCGACCTGCTGGATCATCTTCAGGCCGGAGACCGCGATGAAGCCGTACAGGGCGATGCACACGCCGCCCATAACGCAGCCGGGGATGGAGTTGACGAAGGCGACGAACGGGGAGAAGAAGCTGACGAGCATGGCGAGGATAGCCGTTGCCAGGATCGTCACAACGGAGGCGTTGCGCGTGATGGCAACACAGGCAACGGATTCGCCGTAGGTCGTGTTCGGGCAGCCGCCGAGGAGAGCGCCCGCCATGGAGCCGACGCCGTCGCCCAGCAGGGTGCGGGAGAGACCGGGATCCTTCAGAAGGTCCTTGCCGATGATGGAGGAGATGTTCTTGTGGTCTGCAATGTGCTCGGCGAAGACGACGAACGCGACCGGCACATAGGCCACGGCGATGGCGCCGACATAGCCCCAGTTCAGCTCGGCAAAGCCCTTGGCAGCCTTGAGGAAGACGAAGTCCTTCGTCACAAGCTCATAGTTCACGAATGTCTTCAGCGTGACGCCGTTTTCCCACAGCACGGAGAGCTTCGAGAAGTCGAGCACCTTCAGCGCGTCCGTGGCCGTGGCGTTGCCGATGAGGGTGAACACCGCCGCAACGGCGTAGCCCGCGAGGATGCCGAGGATGAACGGGATGAGGCGGACCATTTTCTTGCCGTAGGTCGAGCAGAGCATGGTCACGAGCAGGGCCACGAGGCCGCACAGAACGGTGATGAGCGGAGAAGCGACTGCCGCGCCCTCGGCGTTCACCACGCTGCCCTTGACGAGGTCGGAGACGGCGTTGCCCGCCAGCGAAAGGCCAATGATGGAAACCGTCGGGCCGATGACGACGACCGGCATGAGGCGGTCGAGCCACTTGACGCCCGCGACCTTCACGGCCGCCGCAATGATGACATACACAAAGCCGGCAAACACCGCGCCGAGAATAAGGCCCGCATAGCCGAGCGTCATGGAAACGCCGCCTGCGAAGGCTGCAGCCATGCTGCCGAGGAAGGCAAACGAGCTGCCAAGGAAGACCGGGCTGCGGAATTTCGTAAAGAGCAGGTAGACGAGCGTGCCGACGCCTGCGCCAAAGAGTGCCGCGGCGGGGCTGAGCGTGCTGCCGGTCGCGCCGTTGGTGATGACCGGAACGACGAGCGTCGCTGCCATGATGGCCAGCAGCTGCTGGATGGCGAAGAGGATCGTCTGGCCGAATTTCGGCCGGTCCTTGACTCCGAAGATCATGTTCATGATTGGTTCCCCCGTTCTGTATTTTGGGTTTTGCTGATGTGGTTTTGTATTCAGGCCTGCTTGCGCAGGTGAATGCCCCATTGTCCGTCGAACTGCGGCGTCAGCACGCAGATCTGCTCCTCCCGCGCCGTCGGCACGTTCTTGCCGACGTACTCCGGGTCGATGGGCAGCTCGCGGTGCCCGCGGTCGACCATCACCGCTACACCGCCCCCGGCGACGAGGAAAAGGTAAAGCTTGCAAAGCTGGGCGGCACCGAGTGGCAGCGCACCCGCGCCAAGGTGAAAAAGGCCACCGAGGAGATGGCGCAGGAGCTGATCGAGCTTTACGCCCGCCGCCGTCAGGCCACGGGCTATGCCTTCCCGCCGGACGGCGACTGGCAGCGGGACTTTGAGACCCGCTTTGACTACGACGAGACCGACGACCAGCTGCACGCCACTGCCGAGATCAAGCAGGACATGGAAAAGGGTTACCCCATGGATCGTCTGCTCTGCGGCGATGTGGGCGTGGGCAAGACCGAGGTGGCGCTGCGCGCCGCCTTCAAGTGCATCATGGGCGGCAAGCAATGCGCCCTGCTGGCACCCACCACCCTGCTGGCGTGGCAGCACTACAACACCCTGCTCTCCCGCATGGAGGCTTTTCCGGTGAAGATCGGAATGTTGTCCCGCTTCCGCACCGCCAAGCAGCAGAAGGAGACGTTACGCGGCTTACAGGCCGGCAGCGTGGATATCGTGGTGGGCACCCACCGGCTGCTCTCTAAAGATGTGAAGTTCCACGACCTCGGCCTTGTCATCATTGATGAGGAACAGCGCTTTGGCGTGAAGCACAAGGAAAAGCTGAAGGAAAACTTCATCGGGGTGGATATGCTCACCCTGTCGGCCACCCCCATCCCCCGCACATTGAACATGGCCATGAGCGGCATCCGGGATCTTTCCACCATCGAGCAGCCGCCCATCGAGCGGCAGCCGGTGGAGACCTTTGTGCTGGAATACAACGATGTCATCCTTGCCGAAGCCATGAAGAAGGAACTTGCCCGGGGCGGGCAGGTGTACTACCTGCACAATCGGGTGGACAACATCGAAGCCTGCGCCGCCCATGTCAGCCAGATGGTGCCGGGTGCGCGGGTGGGCATCGCCCACGGCAAGATGACCGAAGAAGAGCTGAACCCCGTATGGCAACACCTGCTGAACGGCGAGATCGACATTCTGGTCTGCACCACCCTCATTGAGACCGGCATTGATGTGCGCAACTGCAACACCCTCATCATTGAGGACGCCGACCGCATGGGTCTGGCGCAGCTGTACCAGATCCGCGGGCGGGTAGGACGCTCCGGCCGCAAGGCCTACGCCTACTTCACCTTCCGCCGGGACAAGACCCTGACCGATATCGCCCAGAAGCGGCTTTCTGCCATCCGGGAGTTCACCGCTTTCGGCTCGGGCTTCCGCATCGCCATGCGGGATCTGCAAATTCGCGGCGCGGGCAGTCTGCTGGGGCACAGCCAGCACGGCCACATGGAAGCCGTGGGCTACGACCTCTACGTCAAAATGCTGGGACAGGCCATTGCCCGAGCGCGGGGCGAGCCCGTCCAGCGGGACAAGAGCGATTGTCTTGTGGACCTGCGGGTGGACGCCTTCATCCCGGAAAAGTATATCCCGGACGGCGCGGGCCGCATCGAAGCCTACAAGCGCATTGCCGCCATCCAGACCCCGGAGGACGCCGCCGATGTGCTGGACGAGCTCATCGACCGCTACGGCGACCCGCCGCCCTCGGTGAGCGATCTAGTCAACGTTTCCCTTGTCCGCGTACAGGCCGCTGCCGTGGGTGTGTACGAAGTGACCCAAAAGAAGGATACGCTCGTGCTGAATCTGGAAACGCTGGACCTTGCCATGATACGCGGCCTGTTACAGGCTTTCAATGGCCGGGTCACCGCCGGGGCGGGCACAAAGCCCTATCTCTCGGTGGTATTACAGCCGGACGAAAAGCCGCTGGAACTGCTGCAAAACATCCTGAAAGCCATGGCAGATATCCTGACCGGCACCGAACGCGAAAAAGCTCCCCAAACAGGGGGAGCTGGCACGCGCAAACGTGACTGAGAGGGTTTTATAAAAACAAATAAGGAGCAAAACGCATGAAAAAGAAACTGCTTGCGCTGGTATGCGCACTTGCACTGACCGTCAGCCTTGTGGGCTGCGCACTCTCCACCCCGGACACCGTGGGCAAGATCGGCGATTTTGAGGTGACCAGCGGCCTGTACCTGCTGGCGCAGTACGATGCCTACCAGCAGGCTGCGCAGCTGGCGGATTCTGAGCAGGACACCAGCAAGGTGAATTCCTTCCTCAAGGCCACCATCACCACCGATGCCGACACCGGCGAGACCGCCGTGGTAAAGGACTATGTGGCGCAAAAGACCCTTGAGACCTTGCAGACCCTTGCCGCTGTGGATGCCCGCTTTACTGAACTGGGCGGCCAGCTGACCGAGGAGCAGAAGTCCGCCGCCGACAGCTATGCCCAGCAGCTGATGGATAACTACGGCGATGCCTACACTGCCAACGGCATCGGGCTGGAAACTTTGAAGCTGTTCCAGCAGCTGCAGTACAAGCAGGTCCTGCTGCTGGATCTGGTCTACGGCAAGGACGGCGAGACCCCTGTGGAGGACGGCGAGCTGACCGAGCATCTGGACAGCACCATGTACGAGATCGGTTTTATCACCGTGCCCCTGTACAACACCAGCACCTTCGCCTTTGCCAGCGATGACCAGAAGGCCGAGATGCTCTCCCTTGCCCAGAAGGCTGCGGACAGCTACAACGCCGCCGCCCCGGAGGACGCCTCCAGCCAGATGGCCGCCTTTAATAGCATCGCAAGCAGCGCACTGACCGATATTTGCGCCGTGCTGGATGCAGAGGTTCCCTCCACCAGTACCCTGCAGACCGACCTGCTGAGCGAAAGCGACCTGACCGACGCCTTTACGCAGGAGGGTGCCGCCGATACCCTGCGCGGCCTTGCCTACGGGCAGGCAGCCGCCATCCAGTACACCGGCTACGCCATAATGCTGGCCGTCCGTCTGGATCCGCTGAGTGTTTCCACGCTGGATGCTCTGCGCAGCCAGATTTTGAGCGACATGAAGGGCGAGGAGCTGAACGATGCCCTTGCCGCCTACGGTGCCCAGCTGGACAGCACCCTGAGCAGCTCTGCCATGGGCAAGCTGCCCGCTTCCAAGATCGTAAACGCCACCAGCGCCAACAGCTGATAACAGTATAAAAATCGCAAAATGGGGTCGGGGAAAATCCCGACCCCATTTTTTATTATAGAACTACAAAGCAGACCCAGCAGGCTCTTTCGGAGCCGGTGCCGGGTCTGCTTTATATGTTAGAAAGTCAGGGAATGCCGCCAAGGAAACAGAGTCTTAGCGTACATCACTTCTCGTTCTCGTAGCTGAGGACAGCGTAGGGGTAGAAGATGTTGGCATCCAAGTAGCCTGCCCAGCGGCCGGGCTTGCGGGTGTAGTAGCCGATGGGAATATCGCCCCGGATGACGCCCTTGACCAGAATGAGCATATGGCGGAGGTACTCCACGCTGAAGGGGTTCAGGTTCTCCCAGTGGCCCGTCAGCAGCTCGTAGTCCACATCCTCGTTCCGCAGCAGCACCTCTGCCATGAAGTGCTCCAGACTCGGCAGATAGGTGTCGGTGGCAGCTTCCATCATGAACAGGTCGCCAGAACCAACGGCGTCACCGGTAAAGATGTAGTCCTTGTAGAAGAACACCACAGAGCCCTTGGTGTGGCCCGGCACGTCCACCACTTCCAGCTCCTCAGAGCCGATGCGGACCGTGTCACCATCTACGATGTTCACCAGCTTCAGGTCCTCGGCGGTGAGACCGAAGAATTTCTGCATGCTGGAGATCAGGTCCTCCCGGTCATCGGGGTGGATATAGGTGCGGCGGACCTTGCCGGACTTCAGCAGGGAGGGGATGCCCAGAATGTGGTCGCCGTGCTTGTGGGTCAGCAGGATATCCAGCTCTGCGTCAGGGTTGGTCAGCACGTTTTCCCGCAGGTAGGCATAAAGGTCTGCTGCGCCGGAGCCGCCCATGGCGGTGTCAATGACCAGGGCTTCCTTGCCCAGATCCAGCACCCACAGGGTGTCCATGCCAAAGTCCATAACACGGGTGATGTTGTACTTTACCGGGTAGTGACTGAACATCATGTTGGGGTTTAGCTTGCCGTGCTGGGTCCGGGTGAGGGACTGGGTGAACATCCAGTTATAGGGGGTGCCGATGCTGTACACCCGCTCCCAGACCTTGTGGGGCTCCGGCATGGAACCGGCGGTAAAGCCCTCGTACTTCACGCAGGAGCAGCCGGCATCCTTCAGGGCCTGCACAGCCTTGGCGGTCTCAGCCTCGGGCATCTCGGGGTCATCCTTGCAGTGGTAGGCCCAGACAGGGGTGTTCTTGATGGCCTCAAATGCGCCGGGGACGTTGTACCACTGGGCAGGCACCATGCCGCACATGGGGATGGCAGCGGCAAAGTAGTAGGGGTAGGCCAGGATCATGTTCCAGACACCGGTACCGCCCATGGACATACCCTCGATGTAGATACGGTCCGGGTCGATGCGGTGGGCAGCCACATAGCTGTCGATAGCAGACTTCAAGGCCGTAACGGTGTCCGGGTCGGTCCAGTTCTTGCCGGGGCACTGGGGTGCAAACAGGTAGGTGGGGTTCTTCTGGATCATTTCGTCAGAAATGTAGAAGGTGGCACCGTCGTTGGCGGTAAGCTGGGTGCCGTTGGGGCCCACACCGTCCTCACCGTGGAGGAAAACGATCAGGGGCAGCTTCCCCTTCAGGGCAGGGGCGTAACGGCGAGGGTTGTAGGCATAGTACTCCACTCCGGCAGCACTGCCGGCCTTGAAACGCTTGGCCAGCGCATTGCGGTCGGGGCTGTCCACCTTGACCAGACAGTTCTGGTCGGCGTCCTGGGCAAAGGCGATGCCACTGGTGCCCAGCACACTGGCAACAGCTGTAAAGGCGGCGGTGCTACGCATAAAGTCACGTCTGCTCAGTTCCATGGTCTTTTCTCCTTTTCTTAGTCGAAAAAATGAATACAGTTTGTGAATGCCGTACGGAAATCCCTCACCATATCAGATGAGAGTTGTCGTTAATATATTAATATATCAGAAAAGTACTGTCAAGAATGCGCCGAAAACTTTGGAGAAGGCTCTAAGCCGGGCTGTCGGGGTTTGTCAAAAATGACGAAGTCCATCCTGCCAAAAAGGGGCCGTTGCAAAATAGCTCTCTGAAAAAATATGCACAAAACCCGGAACCTTTTCAGGGCCAAAATGGCTCAAAAAGGGTTCCGGGTCTCTGTTTTTGCACTATTTCTTTGTGCTAGTTGCTATCGCATTTTTATTTTGCAACAGCCCCAAACATAAGAATATATTTTCCGCTGAAGATTGCCAGAGTGCAACGACAACGACCGCCGCCAGTGGCGGAAACAGGGAGGAGTTGTTGGGGCAGCGGCCAGCAAGACGCAAGTGCCACCCAAGGCACGATGCGGATGCTGGGTGCCGCAACCCGATAGCTGAGGCCATTTCCAATCGTCCCGCGCCAAAGGCGTTCTATTTTACTACCCTTGCAAACTCTGCGGCAAGGGCAGCGTTCACCGAACGGACGGCGTTGGCGTCCGGCTTGATGGCGGTGCGGTCGTAGGTGAACAGGCCGTTCACCTCATCCTCCACGTCGGTCAGCTGGGTGTACACCAGCGCCGAAAGCCCCTTTTGCAGCTGCGGCAGCACCGTGCCCAGCTGCAATTTTTTGTAGCGGGCAGTCAGCTCCTCCCGGCTTTTGGCCGTGCCGTAGCCGTAGGTCTTGCGGGGCGGCTCGTGCCCCGGCATGGGCCATGCAATACCGCCATACTCGCTCAGCGCTACGGCGCGCGTCTGCGGGCGCACCCGCAGGGGGTAGAAGTAGTTGTGCAGGGAGTATACATCCCCGCCGCCCTGATCGTACCAGCCGCTGGCCTCGTCCACAAGGCGGGTATCGTCCAGCGCGCGGATGGCTTGCACCGCCCCGGCGGCATCGTACTGTCCCCAGCCCTCATTGAAGGGCACCCAGCAGCCCACGCAGGGGTGACAGCGCAGCGCCTGCACCGTATCTTCCAGCTCCCGGCGGTATTCTTCCCGGCTGCTTTCGCTGCCCCGGCTCAGCAGCCCCCACAGCGCCGCCTTGTCCGGCAGGCGGCGCATAAGCGGCTGCAAAACATTGGTCAGGTAGGTGACGAACCACAGGTTATACTTGCTGCCGCCGTTGACCATATCCTGCCAGACCACAAGACCCAGCTTGTCGCAGTGGTAGTACCAACGCTGCGGCTCGATCTTTGCGTGCTTGCGCAGAAGATTGTAACCCAGCGCCTTTACCTCGCTCAGCTCCCGCTCCACCGCCGCATCCGAAGGCGGGGTGTACAGTCCCTCCGGCCAGTAGCCCTGATCCAGCAGGCCGTTGAGCAGGATAGGCTTGTCATTCAGGCAAAAGCGCAGCACGCCCTTTTCGTCCGGTGCGCAGCTCCACTTGCGCAGGGCAAAGTAGCTGTGCACGGTGTCGAACTGCTCTTCCTCTCCCTGCGTGGTGCCCACGGTCAGGTCGTACAAAAAGGGCGTGTCCGGGCTCCACGGAAAGAAATGCTCCTTCGCAATATGCAGCGTCACCTCATCGTCTTGGCCGGCCTCATCACCGCCCCAGTCCTCGGCAATGGTCACGCCCCCGGCGCGCACCACCGCCCACAGGTTCGCCGCGCCGCCGGGTGCAGAGGTATGGGCTTTCACGGTCACGGTGCGGGCATCATAGTCCGGCGTAACGGTGAGAGACTGGATGTAATTTTCCGGCACGCGCTCCAGCCAGACCGTCTGCCAGATGCCGCTCTGCGCGGGATAGAACATCCCGCCGGGCTGCAAAGTCTGCTTGCCCCGCGCCTGTGTGCCGTGGCCGGTGGGGTCCTGCACCGCCACCCACAGGCTGTTGCGGCCTGTACCGTTGAGCTGCGCGGTGATATCCAGCGTAAAGGGCCAGTAGCCGCCCCGGTGGCCGCCCACCAGATGGCCGTTCACCTGCACGGCGCAGGCGTAGTCCACGGCACCGAAGTGGAGCAGCACCCGGCCCCCGGAACCGGCAGGCGGGGCAAAGCTGCGGTAGTAGTGGAGCCACTCGCCGGGCTGAAGGGTCCGCCCCACGCCGGAAGCCCGCGTCTCCGGGGAATAGGGCACAAGGATGTCGCCCTCCCACTGCCGGGGCAGCTGCGCCGACTTCGTGATGGCGAACTGCCACAGACCGTTCAGGGATTCGAAACTGTCCCGCCGCAGGGCAGGGCGCGGGTATTCCGGCAGAGGATGCTGCGTCTTGGTCATCGTGGTCACCGCTTTCTGGCGTTTTGGCCTGTTCTGCCCCCATTCTAGCACAGAAAAACAGACTTGTATAGCGGCTTGCCGTATATCCTGCCGCTGCAGCGCATACAATGCTTCCAGAACCAAACAAGGGTGGGAGGCATGGGCATGTTTGTGGTAACGCTGAACAAGGCAAGTCTGAAGAAGGTCGGCATCGGGGCCATGTGCTGTGCGCTGGTGGCGTTCAGTGCGCTGCTGGGGCGGTACATCAGCACCCGCACGGTGGCGGTCTCGGCCAGTGGAAACAAGATCGAGAGCGCACAGGACATCCAGACCTGGTTCACCGGCTACGGCCTGGATGTGGACGGCGCATCCATCACGGCGGATAAGGTCAAGATCCCCCGCAAGTGGGACGACAGCTTCTCCGCCTTCAATGGGGTGGTGCAGCAGAGCGGGCTGGACCTGACCCGCTACAAGGGGAAGACCGTCGAAAAATGGACGGCGCTCATCCCCGCCGCCAGCAAGGGCGACCTGAGCCAGTACGGTGTACTGCTGGTCTACCGGAAAAAGGCCATCGGGGCCTCCGGCCGCTGGGAGCGGAATTCCTTGCGCGGGTCCACAAATTTTTCCTTTGGCAACCGGATTCACCCCCTTAAAAATCAAAATCATACCGCCGCTTCGGTTTTGCCGCGGCGAATTTTTTGTGCTCCGCGTCGGCCAGCAGGGCAGCGGCAGCGGCATTTTCCGCCTTTGCGGCAAGGGCAGCTCCCTCGGCAAAGGCAGCTTTGTCCAGCACGTCCAGTGCCAGCAGAGCGCGGATGCTGTCGGTGTCCTGCGCCTTTAAAAGACGGGCGAGCACCCGACCGGTGTTGGCGGAAAGAAAGGCCCGGTAATGCCCGGCCGCCGTTTCACTCAGCTGCCATGGCCAGCGCAGACGGTCGAAGCAGAGCATGGCCATGATGTTGGCATCATCGGCGTCGTGCCCCTGCGGGAAAATGGCGTCGTATTCTGCCGGGAGGAATTTATTGTTCAAAAAACACTGTCGGTAATGATATCCCTGCCCGGAAAAGGTGTGCAGCAGGATGTGGGCGGGTGTTTCCTCAATATCCTCCCAGTAGGCGGGATACCACAGGGCCGCCAACGGGGCCGCCGCACCAGCGGGCCGGAACTCCGCCCGCACCGCCTCGGTGATGTTGTTGACCAGCGCAAACAGGCCGGTGGCCGCGTCCGCCTCTGCCTGCACCCGGATGGTCTCCAGTGCAAAGACAAGGAGGTCTGCCAGCGCAAAGCAGTTCAGGAACACATCACTGCCCAGCGTCAGGCCCTCGGCTCCCACCGTAAGCAGGCGCAGCTTCCGGCAGTTGTAAAAGGCACAGCTGCCAATGACCTGCAGGCAGTCCGGCAGGGTCACCTCTTCCACAAAGCTGCCGCACACGGGGTGCAGGTCGTCGGGGTCCGCCGCCGGGGCGTCAAAGTCAAAATCGTACCGGCGGGCACTGCCGCCCACCGCCTGCCCGAAGGCCCGGGTCAGCCGGACTGCACCGGTATCATCCACCTGATAGCGGCAAACGGCATCCGATGCCGGCAGACTGCGGGGCTTTTCGGAGAAGCAGTAGTCCCCCAACTCGGTGATGGGCCAGCTGCCTCCCGCCGGGGCTGGAACGCTGCCCGGCAGTACGACGCAGGGGTCCTGGCCATACACCCGCACCAGCCGCGCACCGCCTGCTTCCAGCGGCAGAACCTCCAGCATCATCCCGTTTTCCTGCACCATTCCGCACTCCCCTGTTCCTCTGTTTTTTTGCTGCTCCCAGTATAAACCACCCGGCAGAGGATGTCCAGTGCCCGCTGGGGTTTTGGGCAACACAGCCCAGGAAAGCTGGTGGGCGCTATGCGCCGCCCTGTTCTCGTCCTGTACCGTCCACCACAAAAAAATCCCCAGACCGTTCCCGCATCCCGGTAGACATTC
>OGXA01003072.1_pt1 | contig 11116 bp, 21 predicted proteins | sample 1576171 | NCBI WGS metagenome assembly OGXA01 (sample SAMEA3541587, study PRJEB24748) | human gut metagenome | biome: human gut; feature: human-associated habitat; material: faeces | place: China | collected 2012 | reverse complement strand
TTTACGCATGTTACTAAATAAATTGTGTCAACTTATTTAGTACACTACAGTTTTTTGAGAGGTTGCAGAAAATATCTCCCGATTTATTTTGTTTTTTTACGGAACTTCCCCAATTTTGCCAAAATTGATTTTGTGAACTTTAAATAAATACGATATGGCAGAAGAAATGATTGTCAAGGAACTGGACGAGGTAGTAGTCCGTTTCTCGGGTGATTCCGGTGACGGAATGCAGCTGGCCGGAAATATGTTCTCCAATATTTCGGCAACCGAAGGAAACGATATCAGTACATTCCCGGATTACCCGGCGGACATTCGCGCCCCGCAAGGTTCATTGACTGGTGTGTCTGGCTTTCAGGTGCATATTGGTGCCGGAAAGGTATATACTCCGGGCGATAAGTGCGATGTGCTGGTAGCCATGAATCCGGCAGCCTTGAAAACACAGTATAAATTTTGTAAACCGCAGGCGGTAATTATTATCGACTCCGATTCGTTTACCAAACGTGACCTGGAAAAGGCTAAGTTTACGTTGGAAAATCCCTTCTCGGAACTGGGTATCAAGAATGAAGTCGTGTCGGCAGCTATCACTACCATGTGTAAGGAAAGCCTGAAAGACAGCGGGCTGGACAACAAGTCTATCTTGCGAACAAAGAACATGTTTGCTCTGGGATTGGTATGCTGGTTGTTCCATCGCGATGTGAAGGTGGGCGAAAAAATTCTGCGCGAGAAATTTGCCAAGAAACCGGAAATTGCCGAAGCCAATGTGAAGGTACTTTACGACGGTTATCATTTTGGTGAGAATACCCATGCTTCTGTATCGATGAGCTATACCGTGCCGAGCAAGGCACAGAAAGAGCCGGGAAAATACATGGATATCAACGGTAATAAAGCGACGGCATACGGTCTGATGGCGGCTGCAGAGAAAGCAGGTTTGCAATTGTATCTGGGTTCCTACCCGATTACACCGGCCACAGATATTCTGCATGAACTGGCCAAACATAAATCGCTGGGCGTGAAAACGGTGCAGTGTGAAGATGAGATTGCCGGATGTGCTTCTGCTGTAGGAGCTTCGTTTGCCGGCGCATTGGCTGTAACGACCACTTCCGGACCGGGTATTTGTTTGAAGAGTGAGGCCATGAATCTGGCGGTGATTACGGAACTTCCGCTGGTGATTGTAGACGTACAGCGTGGAGGCCCTTCTACCGGACTACCGACCAAATCGGAACAGACCGACTTGCTTCAGGTGCTGTTCGGACGTAATGGAGAAAGTCCGATGCCTGTGGTGGCGGCTTCTTCACCGACCGACTGCTTTGATGCGGCTTATCTGGCCTGCAAGATTGCTCTGGAACACATGACTCCGGTCGTTTTGTTGACCGATGCCTATATTGCCAACGGTTCTGCTGCATGGCGTTTGCCCGATTTGAATACTTATCCATCCATCTGTCCGCCTTACGTGAAGCTGGAAATGGCTGATTCGTGGACACCGTTCCAGCGTGATCCGCAGACAGGCGTGCGTTACTGGGCTACACCGGGTACCCCGGGCTTTATGCACCGTATCGGAGGATTGGAAAAGAGTAACGAAACCGGAGCCATTTCTACGGAACCGGAAAACCACTTCCTGATGACGAAGTTGCGTGCCGAAAAGGTAGAAAAGATTGCCGATTCATTGCCACCGCTTACAGTGGAAGGCGATCCGGATGCCGATTTGCTGATTGTAGGTTTTGGAGGTACTTACGGACACTTGCATTCTGCCATGGATCAGTTGAACGCCATGGGAAAGAAAGCAGCGCTGGCACATTTCCGTGTCATCAACCCGTTGCCGAAAAATACAGCCGAAGTATTACGAAAATACAAGACCATCGTGGTGGCCGAGCAAAATATGGGACAGCTGGCAGGCTATCTCCGCATGAAAGTGGAAGGTATTCACCTGCATCAGTTCAATCAGGTAAAAGGCCAGCCGTTCGTAGTGAAAGAGCTGGTAGAGGCTTTCAGTCAACTTTTTTAATGATTCATCAATAAATATTCTGGAGGAATAACAATGAGTGAAACAAAATATACGGCAGCAGATTACAAATCCGGACAGCCTCGCTGGTGTCCGGGCTGCGGCGACCACGCTTTCCTGAATTCTTTTCACAAGGCTTTGGCCGAACTGGGAGTACCTCCCCATGAAATTGCGGTGATTTCCGGTATCGGATGTTCTTCGCGTTTGCCTTATTACATGAATACGTATGGCATGCACACCATTCACGGACGTGCGGCTGCCATTGCTACGGGAGCCAAGGTGGCTAATCCGAATCTTACTATCTGGCAGATTTCCGGTGACGGTGACGGCCTGGCCATCGGTGGTAACCATTTTATCCATGCTATCCGTCGTAATGTAGATATTAACATCATCCTGTTGAATAACCGTATTTACGGATTGACCAAGGGACAGTATTCTCCGACTTCAGCCCGTGGGTTTGTAAGTAAATCTTCTCCCTACGGTACGGTGGAAGATCCTTTCCGTCCGGCAGATTTGTGTTTCGGAGCTCGCGGCCGTTTCTTTGCCCGTTGTGCGGCAGTAGATGGCGGCCCCTCTGTGGAAGTGCTGAAAGCAGCTGCCCGTCATAAAGGTACGTCGGTAGTGGAAGTATTGCAGAACTGTGTCATCTTCAATGACGGTACGCATAATGCCGTAGCCAAGAAGGAAGATCGTGAACGCAATGCGATTTATCTGGAGCACGGTAAGCCTATGCTCTTTGGTCCGAACAAAGAATTCGGTCTGATGCAGGAAGGCTTCGGGCTGAAAGTGGTGAAACTGGGTGAGAACGGTATCACGGAAAAAGACATCTTAGTGCACGATGCCCATTGTGAAGATCACACCCTTCAGTTGAAACTTGCGCTGATGGAAGGCCCGGATTTCCCGATAGCCTTGGGTGTGATTCGTGATGTGGATGCACCGACATACGATGAGGCAGTAGAAGCCCAGATTGAAGAGGTTTCAGCCAAGAAAAAGTATCACACGTCTATCACAGCTTAAGCAATAGAATTTTTCTTTGTATATAGTTGTATACGTCATATCTCCATCAACTTCTTCGCCAAATTCATCAAACCATATATTTTGTGTACCTCTCATAGGTTGTTCAGACCTAAATCCTGTTTCTTCTTTACAATATGGGCATATAAACGCTTCTTTATTCATCTTTCTCACCTCATTTATTGATGTAATCTATATTGCAATTCACATTTCTTTCTTTTTTCTCTATATTCCTTATCAAAAATATAAATATTATATATATTCATATCTATTAAATCTTCACTTAAATTCACATCACAGAACGGGCATTCTCCTTGTTCTTCTTTAAATCTTATTAACTCATTTAATTTTGTAAATCGTCTTACAAAACCACAATTTGGGCAAATAAATTTATAATTAAGATTTAATAATGGAGCTTCTTTTATAGTTAACTCGTTTAGAAAATTTTCGGCTTCAGCATTATTGATATATAATTGTTTTGCTACATAATCCGCCATAAAACTTTGAATTCTACTAAGAGCTAACCTATCAACTAGCTTTCTTACCTTTCTTCTTTTCTCCTCAATCTTCATTTCTCCACCTTCTTATAAAGTATCATTTAAAGTATCTTCAAAGTATCATCTGTATTTTATTGCATTTCCTTTAAATCAATCAAAGGTTCATTTCTTCTTAATATCTTTAATACTTTTTCTCTATTAGATTCTGCTTCTTTCTTTGTCTCGAAGCAGTTTCCTATTAAAAATAACGCAATATTATTTGGATCAATATTGGTATATATTAAAGAATATACATTCCCAGATTTACTAACATACCAAAACACATCTCCATCTTTAGGTTTTTGTTTTGGTCGTATAATCTCGTAATTTTCACAGAACATAACAAGTAATAGCCACTCCGTTCCTGCTGCATTCCATTTTTCTTCTTTTTCAGAATAATATTCAATTTCTGGTATTCCCCATTTTTTTCCTTCTATTATTCTGCATTTAACCTCACCAATATCATTACAAGTTTTAACCCAAAATGGTTTCTTAAACTCTATTCTGTTTTCTTTCATAAATTGTTTGATTAATTTTTTATTTTTCATATTTTGTTCTCCATTTATTATCTATATCTGCTTTTATTTTTTTATGTGAATACCCTATTATTTCACCTACACAAACTAAGTGCCCTAAAATTATTGGGTGTTTTGCTGTACCTAGAAATTTTATATATTTATCTAACAAATAAAAATATCTTTTGATGGCTCTTTTCTTAGTATCTACTAAAATTTTCTTTTGCTTTTCACGCTCTTTTATATATCCTGTGATTAAATCCGCATCTGCTTTTCCCATACGTATATTCTCCTAATCAAAAAAGCACTTGTGTAACATTATAAAAGCCCCTACTGCCAAACTTAAAAGAACTATAATTATAACGTAGGTAATAAAAGCACTAATAATGACATTAATGAAACTACCTATGCAACCAGCTTCAATCCAGTTTGTTAGCATTAATATAAAAAATATCAAATACATGCATACATTTGCACCAAAAATTAAATGTATTTTTTCATCATCCATTTAATTCACCTTTTTCATCATATTTACTTACTGAATTTGGATCCACGGCTATACATTTTGCATAGCCGTTTTTATTTACCTTTGGAATTATAAAATGGTTATTACCTTGCTTCATATATGCTCCATATACCCATTTATTATCCAATATCGTTCTTCCCTTATATTTAAATTCTTTTTCTTGATAAATCATGTTTAATTTCACCTCACTTGACTTTTTAACAAAAAATTACAATTTACTTGATTTTTTATTTGGTGTTTTATACCCATGTAAAAGCCTTTAAAATAAGGGATTTTATGGTTTTATGAATATCTCCTTATCTAATCTATAAACTACTGCTAGTGCATCTCCCATTGCACATTTTTGAGGTATTTTATAGATATACTTTTTAGCGAAATCTGGATAAGTTTGCAATAGAATTGACCATATTCCACATTCCCCCATAGGAAAATCCATCCAAATTGATGTTTTACAAAATTCTTTCCATAATTTTGGTGATTTTTTTGATAACCAAGTATACACGTCAAAAATATGATCTCTACTACCTTCTGTTCTATATTCTTCATAAAGAAGCATTCTCAATGATTTATCTTGCTTACATATATCCCTAAGTTCTTGCTTAAAATTAATTCTTACTTTTCTATATTTATGCCTTAGACTTCTTCTCATTTTTATTCCTCTCTATCGATTCTATAAACTTCTATTTTTTCAAACCCATATTTTTTCGTGATATAATTTATTTTTTTTACAATTTTTTCAAGCATCCAACATAATATTTTTACATCTACAATATCTTTATAAACATAAAAAAGTTTTACATAATTTAAAATCATATTGTTAATAGCTCTTAATTTCATTTTCAACCTCAAAATTTATAATTTTATAACCTTTTTTAGATAATTTATACGCTATACCTCGTTTAAAACTATCTAGCCAAGAATTTTTATTCAATTTTTTGGCTTTAAGATAGTTTCTTTTTCTCTTAAAAGGGTATCTCTTCATCAGGTGGTACTTCTTGACCAAAAGATTTTGCTGATTCTGGTACAGCACCGCCATCGAGTTTTGGTTTACTTCCCATAAATTCCACATCATTAGCTATGACTTCGGTTACATAACGCTTACTTCCATCTTGTGCCTCATAACTACGAATCTGAATACGACCTTCAATCAAAACTTGACTGCCTTTTACTAAATTATTGCCCACAACTTCTGCTAACTTATCCCATACAACAATTGGGATAAAATCGGCTACTTTTTCTTTGCTAAAACTTCTATTTACAGCTAGAGTAAAACTTGCTACTGCTTTTCCTGTTTGTGTATATCTAACTTCTGGATCCTTTGTTAATCGCCCTGCTAATATCACCTTATTCATTTGTTTTTATATTCTCCTTTTATTGGCATATTTTTATTTTTTCTAGCTTTTATGCAGTACCAAAGCCCTATTTTTATAACACTATATAAAACAATAACAACTCCTAATACTATTCCTATCGTTATGCATAACGCACTTAATAATAAATCTATCATTTTATACCTCGCATTATTTTTATGGCTTTTTCTTCTCTATTTTTTAATTCTTCTATTTCATTTTCTAGCTCTAAAATGGTTTCTTCATTTTTAAAATATCTACAAAATAGTTCTAATACTGGACATTTTGCTTCTTGACATTTATCCATATGAATAAAAAACTCATCATCTGTCATATCTTCTCTATAATCTTCACATTCTTTACAGCAGTTTATTAATAAATCATCAATCATAATTTTTTCCCTTTCATAATTCAACTTTTTCCCAATAATAATTCATATCTGTTAAATATAAATCACCTTTTATATGCTCTTTATGTTTCCTTAGCATCTGAATTAATTTTCTAAGGCAGAACTCACTTGCTTCTGCCTTAGTTATAATTCCATTATCAGTTTCTAATACTAAATACACTCTACTATTCCGTCCTTGATTAAATAGTAAATAACACTAGGTAGCTTAATAACTCTATCAAGAAAGATTTTTACATTATAAAATTCCTTATCTTGGCTTACATCTATCAAGATACCGCCAGTTAATATATTTTTCTTATATAATCTTTTCTTCCAGAATATGCCATCTTCACATATTATTTTCTTAAAGCCATAATCTTGTAATCTATCTAAATTCTTTTTACTTACTACGACCATGTTTAAGTCCTCCAGCTTTTTTGATGTTAACCCAACGATTTAATGGGCAACATCTATTATTTAAAACACGTTCTTTATTTTTCTTATTAATTTTGATATTTACACTACATTCCAATGGATAATTTAATGGCTTATATCCATCTTTTGGTCCAACAACTTCATCACTGGTTATATCATCTAAGTTTTTTGGTAACTTTAAATCAAGGATTATCGGCTCATTATTTTTATCTTTCTTTGTAAATAGTCTTTTCAAAAATTCAATTAGTTTTTTTATTTGTCCCATCCCCAATCGTCCTCCTCATATTTTTTATTTACTCTTATAAGCATTATCAAATACATGTATGTTTGTGTTGCTTGACTAATATCAAAAGCCTCAAAGAAAGTATTTTTAATATTGTTTATGCTAATATCTTGTTTAGCCTGTATCTTATTTAAAATAATTGCATTTTCCGCACCTAATTCTGCAAATTCTTCCGCAATTTTTTTGAACTGTTTTCCCAAATCCGTTCCTTTGGCTTTTATACAGAAAGGTAGTTTTACATGTCTGTCTTTCTTTCGATTTCTTAAAATCTCATCCGCACTTATATTTTGTTCATAATATTTGCGAATATTATTTTTATCCAACCATTTATAAAACATTTGATTGAAGCTAAATCCATAGTGTTTGCTAAATATATCTATAATCTCATATGCATAATTCTGTGCTAACCTGCTTAATTCTCTACTTTTATTTAGAACAGCATCTATTTCATCAGCATTTATATCTTCATTCATTTTTATTTTGTTTAATAATTGGGCATTATCTTCGCCCAAATATTCAAAGCCTTTTGCTATGTTGGTAAAGGCTTCCGCCAAATTATTGTTTTTTAACTTACTTTCAAACGATTTCTTTTTTGCCACTTAATATTCAATCCACCTTTTATTCCAAGCTAGAAGATCTAAATACTCTTGAGCTTCCTTAAATGTAGAAACTACTTTATTATCTTTTGCTCTATATCTATGATTGCCCAATGATTTTGAATTAATCGCTCTTTTACATACTGAATATTGATTATCTCCTAGTAATTTAGATACATAATAAACATATTTTCCATCCGTATATTTCGTCTTTCTAAACATATTCATACTCCTTTTCACTCCTTGCTAAATAATGTTTAACAATGATAAAATATTATTTAGCGAATTTGTTTTTTCTTTTCATAACACTGAGTTTTTATACTCAGTGTTTTTTTTATTCTGTTTGTTTCTCATTCAATAATTGTTTAACAAAAGCTTTCCAAATGTGATTCATAAAGTATTTATCATAATCACTCCATTCAGAATCTACTTCTATACCTTCAAAGTAGTCTTCATCAACCTTAACTATATGTTCTAAATTGGAATTAATAATTCCCCAGAAAAAACCCTCATTTTTAATGTTGTATTCTTGAATTTCATTTATTACATAATCCCACACATATCTTGCTTCTTCTTGAGTGCATTTTTCTTCTCTTCTAGATGATATAATCCAGTTTTTCATATTTTTTATTGTTCCATCTAAATTAAAGGCTTTCGTCCCTAATTTGTTCATTAGATAATCAGTATTTAGTTCGGCTAAAAACTTTTTAAAATCATTTCCTGGAGCTTCCCATCTGTAACCCATACTTCCATAATTAGAAACAATACTTAACACTCCATTTTTAGTATCAACAAAAAAATAAGCATAATCATATTCATCTTTTACTAAATATTCTTCAATTGTATTAATCTTATTTACTTTTAATGTCATTTTTACCCCACCATCATAAATCCAATTCCAATAACTCCGATCACTGCCACAGCTTCTAGACAATATTTACAAATATTATCTTTTCTTTTACGTTGTTTAAGTCGTTTAATATCCGCACTAAATTCTGAATCCAATGGTATATTTATCGTTTTTATATTTTTCATCTATCTTCCCTCAAATCAAATTTAAAATTACTTATAAATCATTTTTTATTGCCTATTCCTCAACTTATATTTTTAATATCATTCCAACTATGCACCCTAAGATAAAAGATACAATAAGTGTGAAATATAATTTATTTATACTGACCGATTTTAGGTTATAACACATATAACAAACCATAATATATAGTATTGCCATACATACCAATATTAATATGCACATTAAAAATTCGCTCATTTCATATATAGTCTTGTTCTATATCAAGTTTTCAAACAAACAGAATTGCTTGCTAAACTTAAGATTTACTGTTCCTATAGCTCCATTTCTATGTTTAGCTATTATTAATTCTGTAAGCCCTTTATCATTTGTATTAGCGTTATAGTATTCATCACGATATAGAAACATTACTATATCCGCATCTTGTTCTATCGCTCCACTCTCACGAATATCTGAAAGCATTGGTCGTTTATCTTGTCTTGATTCTACTGCTCGACTTAACTGAGAAAGAGCGATTATCGTTATATCTAACTCACGTGCCAGTAGTTTTAAACTTCTTGATATTTCACTTATTTCTTGTTGCCTATCTTTTTTTGATGTTCCTTGCATAAGCTGAAGATAATCTATGACCAATAGTTTTATATCTTTCTCACGTTTTAATTTTCTTGCTTTAGTCCTAAGCTTTGACATATTCAAACCCGCTGTATCATCAATATATAATGGCTTTCCTGATAATATTGTTGATGTAAATGTTAAACGTTCCAATTCATTACCATCTAACTTTCCTAGTCTTATGCTATTTGAATCGATTAAGCCATATAGACTAAATAATCTATTGGTAAGTTGTTCCGATGACATCTCAAGTGAAAAAATTGCTACAGGTACATTCTTTCTTGCTAAATTAGCCAGAATATTAAGTGCAAAAGCTGTTTTCCCCATACTTGGTCTTGCTCCCAAAATTATTAAATCAGATTTTTGCAAACCGCCAGTCATTCTGTTAAGTTCACTAAATCCAGTATCAAGACCAAATAATTTGCCATCTTGACTACTGTTATATCTTTTCTCAATTTCAGTAAAAGCATTCATGATATACTCTGCTGGTTCAACAATTCTATCTGTATTATTTGCCGTTTTAGCAATTTCTAAAATATCTTTTTCCGCATTATCAAGCACCAAATTTATATCAACATCTCCATCAGCCTCTCGTGCCTGCTGAATAATTTTCTGTCCTGTATTGATTAATTCACGCTTTATAGCATTTTCTCTCACAATATTGGCATAAGACTTTATATTGACAGCAGAAGGAACACAATTTGACAAATCTGTTATATAAGCTATACCGCCAACAGATTCAAGCTGATTTGTATTTGTCAACTTTTCCGTTAACGTTATACTATCTATATCCTTCCTCGTATTAAATAAATCTAATATCGTAAGATAAATAACTTGATTTGCCTTTCTATAAAAATCTGTAGATTTTATAATCTGATTGACTTCATCAATCACTATTGATTTATCCTTAGCAATCAAAATTGCTCCTAATAATGCTTTTTCTGCTTCTACATTATGAGGGATTACTACCTTATCCATTTTTCTTTATTCCCTCCTGCTCCAAAAATTCATCAAGCAAACTCTTTGGTGCTCTATTCAAAGCTAATTGTTCTGCATCTGATAATTTACTAGAATTAGCAGTATTTACTTTATTTTTCGTTTTATATTCGTCATAACCATTAACTTTCCAATTATTCAAAATAGCTTCTATATAGCCTAATTTTCTTTTTCCTTGCATTACAGCTCTTGTAATAGCTTCTTTTACCCATTCAACACCATATTCATCTATATCATCTATTAATCTTTCATATTCAATAGAGTTGATAGAATAATTTATATTATTCATATAAATATCTATTACTTCTTTTTTTTGAAGATCAGTAGTAGTAGTAGATATTATTCCTCTACTATCTTTCTCTATATCTATATCTTTATCTATATCTATCTCTATATCTGCCGTTGCATTTTTGTTGCTAATTTTGTTGCATTGCAACAATGGTATATTTTTATCTAATTTGTTAGAGATTTGTTGTTTTTTCTTTTCTCTAGATTTTCTACTACGACGTGTACTTTCCGTTTCTGAACCAATCATATACTGCACTTGATTTAAATATAATTCTCCATTATCTAAAATCTTCACAAGCCCAATTCTTTTTAAAAGTTCTAACGCTACAATAACTGTATCTTTTGGTGTATTAGTTATCTCTCCCAATTTTTTAGCATCATATGGAATAAGCATATCGCCAACTTGTCTAACTAATACACCGTTATTATTTATAGACTTCAAACACAGTTTTAAATAAAATAAACTATATAATTTTCCATTTTCTTGTTCTTCATATCGTTTGAAAATGCGGAATAAAGCGATTGTTCCCGGAAAAGACCTGGCTGTTC
>OGXA01003071.1_pt1 | contig 11121 bp, 8 predicted proteins | sample 1576171 | NCBI WGS metagenome assembly OGXA01 (sample SAMEA3541587, study PRJEB24748) | human gut metagenome | biome: human gut; feature: human-associated habitat; material: faeces | place: China | collected 2012 | reverse complement strand
TATAAGAATTAAATAGTGATGTATTTTGTATGACGATAATAAAATTGTTCTTTTTGTTATTTTCATAAAAAGTCTTCATGAATTAATACTAAAAAAGATAGGAGGGCTTATTATGAAAAAAAGATTACTAAAAAGAGCAATTTTTTTTATGATAAGTTGTAATATGGTTGTTTTTACACCAACATGGGCAAGCCAAGAAACAAAAAATACAATAACTTCATCAAGTATAGAAGTATCTGATGGAAGTATTAAAAATATAGTGAATGATGATATTAATATCATTGATACAAATGTAAGAGATGAATATGGAATATTTTCTAATAATGGTGGAAAATTAAATATAGATGTAGATAGCTTAACTATTGAACATAATATTGATAGAAGTAATATGTTTACAAGTATTCTATCTCAAGGAAATACTTCACAGGGAAGTAGCTCATTAATAGATATCAAGACTATTAATGATATTAATATAGATAATACAGCGCAGGAATTGGAGCAGATAAATGCTATAAATGCAAAAGATAATGCTAGTTTAAATTTATTATCTAAAAATGGAGATATAAATATAAATAGTAATTTAAATATTAATAGTTTATTAAGTAATCTAAATAATAGTATAATAAATGTAGAAAATAATAGTGTACTTACATTAAACGCAGAAAATATAAATATTAATTCTACTATAACTGCTAGTTATAAACAAAGTTTATTTAATAATTATGGAATTAATGTAAAAAATAGCCAATTAAATATAAATAATCAAGAAAATATGCACATCAATTCTACTATTAGTGGTAGAGGTTTTGATAACTATGGAGTATATGTTTATGATAATCTAAACCAGGGCAGTAAAGTTGATATTGTAAATAATGGCGATCTAATTATAAATACAAATGATAATAGCAGTAGAAATCATTCTTATGGAATTTTTGTTATCAATGAAAATAATACAGATGACGAAACAAGTGTAAATATAAATAGTAAAAATAATGTAGTAAATACAAAATCTACAGGTATAGAAGTTTCTGGTGAACTTAGTAATGTAAATATAACAGCTAGTGCGGGTTCTAATGTAATTAAAGCTTTAGGTGATGTTGATAGTACAGGAATAGAAGTCAATGATAATGGAACGCTCTATTTAAATGCTAAAGATTATAATATTGTTACATCTGATTACACAGGTATACATGTTTCTTATGCAGATGATAAACAAAGTAATATAACATTAAATGCTAATAATAATATTGTAAATGCTGTAGGAACAGGAATATTGAGTTTTTCTAATGGCAATATTAAATTAAATGCTTTAAATGGTAATAACGCCTTTACTAGCAATTATATAGGAATTAGTTTAATGGATAATAGTCAAGTTAATTTAAAAGCTGATAAAGGTGAAAATTACTTTAAAATTGATGAAGGAATTGCAATACTATCCAGTCAATCTAATGTATTAGCTCAAGCTAATAAAAATATATTAGAAGGTATAGAAGGGATTTCTAGTATAGATAAATCTGAAGTTAAATTACAGGCTACAGATAGTAATGTAATTAATGCTAAAAATTTTGGTATCTATACTAAAGAAGAGGGCGTAGTAAATTTAAATGCTACTAATGCAAATAATACTGTATATGTAGAAACTGGATATGGAATAAGTGGTAATGATTCAGCTATAAATATCAATAGTCAGTCAGGAAATAATAGTATAGAAGTAACTCAAGGAATAGCTATTGAAGCAAATAATGGAAGCAATATTTCTCTAAATGCCAATAAAGGGCAAAATAATATAAAAGCAAGTGATATAGCTATCTCTGTAAATAAAAATAATATTGATAAAGATATTGCGAATATAAGTACGGATACAGCAGTAAAAATTACAGGAAAAGATAATATTATAAATGCTACTACAGCTATAGATAATATTGATGATGGCAATGTTGAAATAATAGCTAGTGAAAATAATTCTATTGATGGGTTAATACATGCAAAAAATAAAGCCAATACGAAGATCCAAGGCAAAGTAAACTATCTAAAAAATGATAATGCTCAAAGTATTATTTGGGCAGATGCTGGCACTATTGATATTACAGGAACTAGTATTATACAAGCCAATTCTCAACAAGTAGCGCTACTAGCAAATAACGATATAAATAATTTAAATCAGGGAATAATTACAGCATCATTTGGTCAAAATAGTGTGATTAAAGGAGATATTATAGCTAAAGATAATGGGCTAATAAAATTGAATGTATCAAATAGTAATGATGATATTTCAGGATTGATTATCGAAGGTAATATTTTAGCTGAAAATCAAGGAAATATTTCTTTAGATATAGGAAATAATAGTTTAATTACAGGAAATATAAATGATTATAGTTATTTAGCGGATTTAAATAATCAAAATTTAAAACAAGAGAATTTGGCAGGTAATATAAGTATAGATTTTAATAATAAATCTAGATGGAATGTAGTAAGGCAAAGTTTTATTTCTAAGATTAATACTAAAGAAAATAACATTATTGATATGGTGGGATATAATACAGAAAATAAACCACATAGTTTAATGGTTAAAGAATTTAATGGCGATAGTAATTTTGTGATGAATTTAAATGGCAATAGACAAAATACAGATATGGTTTATTTAAATTCAGGCACAGGAAATTATAATGTTATTTTAGCAAATGCTGTAACTAAAAATGATATAGGGCAAAATGGTTTACGTTTTGCTACAGTTGGTGATAAAAATAAGCAAGTTTTTAAAAATGCAGTAGCGTATAATGATGGATTTTTTAATATTAAATACCAAATTGCTTCAGAGGATTATGATGTGAATAATGAAGAAAATACATTATATAATAATGGTGATAATAGTGATTTATTAACAGAAAATCGACCAGGTAATGATATAATTAATAATATCTTTGGCAATAATGAAGATGCTGTTAATTATAAATTGGTAAATATTGAAGAAAAAACTTTATCTAATGCAGGTAAAACTATATTAAATATGACTAAGGCTAATTATGATGTAGCGGTTTTCATGGGACGATTAGATAAACGCATGGGTGATGTGCATTATTTAAATAAAAATGATGATGGCATATGGTTTAGACTTCGTCATGATAGAATTGAAAAAGACTTAGGATATACTGTTGATGGGAATATGTATGAATTAGGATATGATAAACTTTTTCTTAGAGACAATGGTCAAGAACGTTTAGGATTAGCTTTTGATTATATGAAAGGGTCTACTTCTTATGATGATATAGCTGGCAAAGGAAATAATAGTAGAAAAGGTATCTGGCTTTATGATACATGGATTGGTGATGATGGTCATTATAGCGATTATATTTTGAAATGGGGTCATTTAGAAAATGATTTTGAAATAGCTGGTACCAAAAAATTGAATTTAATTAAAGGAAATTACGATAATGATGTATTTTCTGCTAGTGCAGAATATGGCTATATGAAAAATTTAAAAAATGATTGGTATATCACTCCTCAAGTTCAATTACAATTAGCTAAAGTAACAGGCGCAGATTACATTACAAATCAAAATACTAATGTGCATGTAGATGGTATTGATAGTATTATTGGTAGAGCAGGATTTAAATTAGGCAAAAATTTTGGTGATAATAAGAAAAATACTTTTTATTTAAAAGCAGATGTATTACGAGAATTTTTAGGCGAACAATTTGTATCAGTTAAAGATGTTACTTCTGATAATGAATATGTTGGTTTTAAATATGACCATAGTGGTTATTGGTATGATGTTGGTTTTGGTTTTAATATTGAAACTAAAAAAGATTCATATGCATTCTTAGATGTTGAACGCAGATTTGGCAATGGAAATAAAAATTCATATCAAATTAATGGTGGTTTTTACTGGGCTTTGTAATTGAGAATTTATAACTTGTAATCAAAGATATAGATATGCTATTATAGTACTAGCAGGTTTAAGTTTGTGGGGAGGATAAATATGTTATTGACTATTTTGATGATTATAGATGCATTAGTAGCAATTGGCTTGATTGCTTCTGTGCTTATGCAAGAAGGTAAGACTGCTGGCATGGGAAGTTTATCAGGACAAAATGAAACGGCTTTTAGTAGCAGTGCTCGCGGTATGGACGCATTAATGGCCCGTTTCACTGTGTTTTTTGCTGTACTGTTTATGATAATTACTTTAATCATAGCTAAAATGGTAGCATAAAAAACTATTCTCTATCTATTTGAATTAATTTAAAGTAGATAGAGATTTTTTTTTATCAAATAGTGTAATATTTTATTTAATAAGTCATTTATAATAATATTTTAAAATTTAGGAGGTATTTTTATGATTACTAGTGGTGCAGAGCCATTTTTGTTACCTGGAGGTTCAAAGGGTGTATTATTGATACATGGATTTACAGGCTCGCCTTCTGAAATGATATTATTAGGAAATTATTTATACAGACAAGGTTATACTGTATTAGGTGTGCGCTTAGCTGGTCATGGTACGACTGTAGAAGAAATGGCTAATACTAATTGGCATGAATGGTATCATAGTGCATGTGATGGATATCATTTATTGCGTGGCATTTGCAGTGAAATATCTGTAATTGGTCTATCTATGGGCGGTTTATTAGCTATGCGAATTGGCAGGGATTTTCCTGTGAAAAAAATAATTTCAATGTCTGCTCCTGTATATATAGCTAATGAACGCAATTTAAGGTTTTTACCACCACTTGAAAAATCAGTGGGACGATATCAGCGTAAAAATAGACGAGAATTACCTGAACTAGCTAAGAGATACAATGTATCTTATAATAAAATGCCACTTGTCTGTGTGCATCAATTATTAGAGATAATAGCCAAAACAAAAGAAATTCTACCAGAAATTTCAAAACCAATTTTGATTGTTCAAAGTAAAAATGACCATACAGTAAAAGAAGAAAGTGGTCAATATATTTATGACCATATTGGTAGCAAGGATAAACAATTATTTAAATTAAATTTTTCAGGTCATTTAGTTACTTTAGATATTGAACATGATAAATTATTTAATAAAATAGAGAATTTTTTGAAATAAATTATTTAGAGATTAGATAGAGGATAAATTTATGAGTTTACAAGAAAAAATAATGGAATATATGCAAACTAAAGCTAAAAGACCGATGAGTCAGGAAGATTTATTATATGCTTTGGCTTTAGAAGCAGATGAAATAAACCAATTACCCTCTGTGATGGAAGAATTAGAGCGAAAAAATCTACTAATTCAAAATCGAAGTGGTCTATTTGGTTTACCAAAACATATGAATTTAGTCATAGGGAAAATGAGCATTACAGCTAAAGGATTTGGTTTTGTTATTCCAGATAATGGACTAGAAGAAGGTAAAGCTAAAGTAGATGATATTTTCATTCCTGCTGGTATGTTAAATTCAGCAATGAATAATGATAAGGTTTTAGTGCGTATCACTACTGAAAGAAGTAGTTTCACTAAGCGTGAAGGTGAAGTAATTCGCATATTAGAACGTGCTAATAATAAAGTTGTAGGTACATTTGAAAGCAGTAGAACATTTGGTTTTGTAGTTCCAGATGATAGCCGTTTAAATCAAGATATTTTTATTGAAGGTCGCAATTTTAATGGGGCAAAAGTAGGCATGAAAGTAGTTGCTGAAATCACTAAATGGCCGACAAAAAATCATAGTCCAGAAGGGAAAATTATAGAAGTTCTTGGGAAAATAGGTGCACCTGGTGTAGATATTTTATCAGTAATGCGTCAATATGATTTATCAGAGCAATTCCCTGTAGATGTACAAGAAGAAGCTAAACAGATTGAGCAAGTACCTAGTAAGGCAGAATGCAATAAACGCAAGGATAGACGCCATTTACAAATTGTAACTATTGATGGTGAAGATGCCAAAGATTTAGATGATGGTGTTTATGCAGAAAAATTGCCAAATGGGAATTTTTTCTTAGGTGTGTATATTGCTGATGTTAGTCATTATGTAAAAGCATTTTCACCTTTAGATAAAGAGGCATATAATCGCGGTACAAGTGTATATTTAGCAGATAGAGTTATTCCTATGTTGCCTGTGGAGTTGTCCAATGGTATCTGTAGTTTAAATGCTGGCGAAGATAGACTTTCCATGTGTGCGGAAATGGAAATTGACGCAAATGGCTCTGTTGTTAAATACGATATTTTCCCTACAGTTATTCATGTATATCGTCGTTTGACTTATAAATTAGTAAATCGTATCTTAGTGGAAAAAGATACGCAAATGATTGAGGACAATCAAGATATTTTGCCACTGTTGCATAATTTAGAAGCTGTATATAAAGTTTTAAATAAACGACGCCAAATGCGTGGGGCTATAGATTTTGATATTCCTGAAGTTAAGGTAAAATTGAATGCCAAAGGTCAAGCAGTAGGCCTTGTAAAACGTGAACATGGCTTAGGTGAATCTATTATTGAAGAATGTATGTTAGTAGCTAATGAAACTGTAGCTGAGCATATGGCTAGAAAAGAATTGCCTTTTATTTACCGTGTGCATGAAGAACCTGTAGAAGATAAAATGTTTGCCTTAAATGAATTATTGGCTAATTTTAATTTGCATTTAAATCGCAACACTGAAGGTGAAGTTGAACCTAGAGCTGTTCAAGAAGTATTAAATTCTATAAAAGGAAAACCAGAAGAAAAAATTATTTCTGCTGTAGCTTTGCGTAGTATGCAACAGGCTAAATATAAGGCAGAAAATTTAGGGCATTTTGGCTTAGCTGCTAAATATTATACGCATTTTACTTCACCAATTAGACGTTATCCAGATTTAATCGTTCATCGTTTATTAAAAGAACAATTAAATGGAAAAATGACAGCAGAACGTCAAGAAAAATTAAAATCAAGATTACCTGAAGTGGCTACACATACATCTAAACAAGAGCGTGTGGCTACAGAAGCAGAACGTGAGACGACTTTAATTAAAGAAATTGAATATATGGCTCGTTTCTTGGGTAATGAATTCCATGGTATTATCAGTGGTGTTACTGCTTTTGGTATTTTTGTAGAATTAGATAATGGCGTAGAAGGTTTAGTTCATGTATCTACTATGGTAAATGATTATTATGAATATGTGGAGAAAGAATACGCACTCGTTGGCGAAATGACTAATTTCAGATATCGTTTAGGTGATGAAGTAACTGTTATTTTGACAAGAGCAAGTATCAAAGAACGTTCTATTGATTTCATTTTAAAAGACAATGGTAAGATGCCACTTGTTTTTGAAGATGATATAATCGCTAAACCATTTTTTACAGAAATCAATAATAATGTGAAAAAAGATTTAAAGATTAAGGAAAATTTTTCTAAAGAAAATAAAGCAAGCAAAAAGCAAGCGGATAAATATAAACGCAAAAAACGTAAAGATAAAGAGCATAAAAAAATAGAGGAAAAAAGAAAGAAATCTATTGCAAAAATAGAAGGTAAGAAAAAAGATAACAAGAAAAGTGCTTTTTATGATAAAATTTATACGAAGAAAACTCGTAAAAAAAGTGGCACCAAAGAACGTGTGCGTGATAGAGTTTCAAAAGGCAAACGCCGTAAAAAATAAATATTTTAGACAATAAGTAAGGTTGATTTTATGGGAAAGAAAAATGCAAGTGTAAAAATTGTTTGTGAAAATAGAAAGGCTCGTCATGATTATTTTATTCATGAAACATATGAAGCTGGGATTGTTTTAGTAGGTACAGAAGTTAAATCTCTTCGTGCTGGCAAAGCTAATTTAAAAGATAGCTTTGCTAAAATCAAAAACAATGAAATCTTTTTGGATAATATGCATATCAGTCCTTATGAACAGGGCAATATTTTCAATCATGATCCACTTCGTGCTAGAAAATTACTGATGCATAAAATAGAAATAGTGAAATTATCCAGTAAAATCAAAGAAAAAGGTTTTACATTAGTACCATTAAAAGTTTATTTTAGCAAAGGTAGAGCTAAAGTGGCTTTAGGTCTTGCTACTGGTAAGAAAAATTATGATAAACGTCAAGCTTTGGCAGAAAAAGCTGCAAAACGTGATGTTGAACGTGCATTGAAGGAACGTCAAAAATATTAAATATAGCTAAGTGAGATGGTGATTAATTATTTATGTGGGAAAAGATAAAATCTATATTAACTACTACTAAATATCAAGTTAGAATTGGCTTGGCTGTAGTATTAATATTTTTAGGCGGATATAATTTATTTTTCATTGGCGATGATGAAGGACATGGCGATAATATTTCTATAAAAATAGAAAGTGGCATGTCTACAGAAGAAATTGCTCAAAATTTGCAAGAACATGCTATAATAAACAATGGTCTTGGTTTTCGCATTTTAGCTCGTTTAGAAGGTAAGGATACTCAATTTAAAGAAGGTATTTATTATTTTCGTGTGGGTATGAATATAAATTCTGTTCTTGATAGATTGGTTCAAGGGCCAGAAAATCAAGTAGTCAGAATAACTATTCCAGAAGGCTTCACTGTAGAAGATATTGCTAATTTATTAGAAAAAGAAAATTTGACTACAAAAGAGGAATTTTGCAAGGTAGCAAAAGATTATACTCCATATGATTATATGAAGGAAGCTACAGAAAATAAGGATATCAAATATGCTGTAGAGGGATTTTTATTTCCTGATACTTACGATATTGATAGGTCTTATGGTGCAAAACAAATCATGCAAATCATGGTAGATAATTTTGACCATAGATTAAATAGTGAAATGCGTGAACGTGCTAAAGAGGAAAATTTATCTATTTTTGAATTGGTAACTATGGCATCTTTGGTGGAAAAAGAAGCTAAGTTTGCAGAAGATAGACCAATTATCGCTGATGTATTTTTCAAACGACTAGAAAATCATATGATGTTACAATCTGATGCGACTATTCAATATGCTTTAGATGAACATAAGGAAGAATTTAGCATTGAAGATACAAAACTAGATTCTCCATATAATACGTATCAACATGAAGGATTGACTCCAGGGCCAATTGGAAATCCAGGTCTTGCTTCTATTGAGGCTGTGTTATATCCAGCAACTACAGATTATTTGTATTTTGTGGCAGATAGTGAAGGTCATAATCATTATAGTGTAACGTATGATGAACATTTAAAAGTTATTGAAGAAATATATGGTGAATAAATAATAAGTAAGAGGAATTAAAACGTGGAAGCTTTATTTAAGCAAATGGAAGATTTTGCGAAAGAAAATAAAGTACCAATCATCAATGAAAATGGCAGAAAGGTTTTTATTGAGATAATAAAAAAATATAAGCCACAAAGAGTTTTAGAAATTGGTACTGCGATAGGTTATTCTGCATTATTAACTACTTATTATGGTGCAGAAAATGCAAAGATTATTTCTTTGGAATTAGATGAAGAACGCGCAAAACAGGCTCAAGATTTTATAAATCAATCTGCATATAAAGAGCAGATTGAAATAATCTTAGGTGATGCCGCTGAAAATATAGAAAAACTAGATAAAAATTATAAATTTGATATGGTTTTTATCGATGCAGCTAAAGGACAATATCCTGATTATTTGCAGAAAGTATTACCATTATTAGCTGATGATGGCATTATTTTAGCTGATAATGTATTATTTCGCGGTTATGTAATGAGTGAAGAAAAGCCACCTCGCCGATATAAGACTATTGTAAAAAGATTGCGAGAATACATTGCTATGGTAAGTGATAAAGATAAATTTACAACAGAAATTTTTGAAAATGGCGATGGTTTGGCTTTAACTAAAAGATTGAAAACTAATTAATTATTTGGAGGAACAATGCAAAATACAATAAAAAAACCTGAATTATTAGCACCAGCAGGAAATTTAGAAAAATTAAAAATGGCTATTTTATATGGAGCAGATGCTGTATATCTTGGCGGAAAACGTTTTGGGCTTCGTGCTTATGGCGGTAATTTTTCTAAAGAAGAAATGATTGAAGGCGTCAAATTTGCTCATGAACGTGGTAGAAAAGTTTATGTAACAGCAAATATTTTTCCGCATAATAATGATATAAATGAGATTTTACCATATCTACAAGAATTGGTAGAAGTTGGTGTTGATGCTGTTTTAGTATCTGATATCGGTTTATTCATGCTCATTAAAAATGAAGTGCCAAATCTTGAAGTTCATATCAGTACACAGGCTAATAATACAAACTGGAGAGCTGTTAAAGCATGGCAAGATTTAGGAGCAGAACGCGTTGTATTAGCTCGTGAACTTTCTTTTGCTGAGATAAAAGAAATTCGTGAAAAAACTGATGTGGAATTAGAAATGTTTGTACATGGTGCAATGTGTATTTCTTATTCTGGTCGTTGCTTAATCAGCAATTATTTAACAGGTAGAGATTCTAATCGTGGAGCATGTACTCAACCTTGCCGTTGGAAATATAATTTAACTGAAGAAAAACGTCCTGGTCAATTTTTCCCTGTAACTGAAGATGAAAATGGAACATATTTCTTTAATTCTAAAGATATGTGTTTACTTCCTTATCTAAAAGATATCATTGAATGTGGTGTAGATAGCTTAAAAATTGAAGGTCGTATGAAATCTATTCATTATGTAGCTAGTGTAGTAAGTGCATACCGTCATGCTATCGATAGTTATTTTGAAAATCCAGAAGAATTTATAATCAAACAAGAATGGATAGATGAATTAAATAAAGTTTCTCATCGTGAATATACAAGTGGTTTCTCTTATCATAAAACTTCTTGTGATGATCAAATCTATAATACAACATCTTATGAACATACATCTGATTTTGTAGGCTTAGTACTTGATTATGATGAAGAAACAAAAATTGCTACTATACAGCAACGTAATCATTTAACAGTTGGACAAGAAATAGAATTTTTCCAACCTGATGCACCTTTATTTAAACAAACTATTACAGAAATGTTTAATGATGAAGGTATTTCCATAGAAGTAGCACCACATCCACAACAGATTATCACTATGAAAATGGATAAACCTGTTGTGCCATATACAATTTTAAGACGTGATGTAGTTACTGAAGAAAATTAAATAAAAAAGCGTTATAATCATTTATGAACTGCACCCCAAAAGTTGGACAAAAAACAACTTTTGGAGGTGCAGTTTTT
>OGXA01003063.1_pt1 | contig 11140 bp, 7 predicted proteins | sample 1576171 | NCBI WGS metagenome assembly OGXA01 (sample SAMEA3541587, study PRJEB24748) | human gut metagenome | biome: human gut; feature: human-associated habitat; material: faeces | place: China | collected 2012 | reverse complement strand
CATAGACGGAATCAAGAATATTGATCACAGAATCGCGGCTGTCCGCCACTTCCTCCGCAACCTGAATCGCGCCGTTTGCTTTGTCGGCATAATATTTGTCAGTCAGTACACCGCGCTTGACATATCCGTTGGAGATCAAATCCTCAAAGACCGCCTGAGCAATATCGCCATCCACAACCTGTTCGTTGCCTCTGGCATCCACAATGACCTTGCCCTTGAAGAGGTCGGCAGTAACCGCCACGGGGCGTCCGGCAACTGCATCGGCAAGCTCAGTCTGCAAGCCTTTTGCAAAGCTGTCATAGCTCTCACTGGCGATGACGGTCAGAACATTGATGGACTGCACATCATTTCCAAGCACATTGGCGTCCATGCGCTCGCCGTCCTGATTGACGCATAGGCGCAGACCACGACCGACTTCCTGACGTTTGCGAACCTTGCTGCTGCTTTGTTTCAGTGTACAAATCTGGAACACATTCGGGTTGTCCCAGCCTTCGCGCAGCGCGGAATGCGAAAAAATGAAGCGCACAGGGGACTTTTTCGGGTCACGATCCAGAAGCAGTTCCTTGTTCTTCATGATCAGGTCATAGGCGTCAATATCGTCAGACGTGCGCTCCTTCTTGTCGGAAAGCTTGCTGTCGGTCATCTTGCCCTTCTTATCAACCGAGAAGTAACCGGCGTGGGTATCATGGGCAGAAATTGTGTCCAGATATTGAATGTAGTCCTCGTCGCCGATCTCACGCTGCATGGAGCTGAGAATGTCGTTGTACTCTTCCTCGAACATATCCGCATAGATGCCGTTAAACGGATGTCCAGCCTCGTCGTACTGCTTGTACTTGGCAACCTCGTCGATGAAGAACAGCGACAGAACCTTGATGCCCTTATGGAAAAGCTGACGCTCCCGCTCCAAGTGAGAAAGAATTGTCTCGCGGATCTGAATGCGTCGGAGCTGGTCTTCGCTGACCTTGCCGATCACATCTCCGGCAAAGATTTTGATGCCGTTCAGGAACTCTACGGAGTTGTCGCGTCCGTCGATAGATTTCACCACAAAGCCGACTTTGTACTCGTCCAGATTGCCGGAGTTGTCATAAAGATTGTAACCGATTCCAACTGTTGCGGTTTTCTTGCGAATACCGGACACCCCCTTAAAATCAAACTGAATCGTCGCTGTCGGGTCAGATTTGGAAAGATTGATGCTTTCCAGATAGACAAATCCCTCGGTTGCCGTGCCGCCGGATTCGGTAATGCCCTTAACGGCAATTTTCTTGACCAGCCGCTTGTTGTACGCCTCCATTGCGTCGAGGCGATAAACCATGTTATAAATGCTGTCCGAGTTGTGAGTCGCGGAGTAGCGCAGCGTCAGCAGCGGGCAAAACTCTTTCAGCCGTTCCTTCGTCTGTTTTCCTTCGACCGACTGCGGCTCGTCAATGATCAGAATCGGGTTTGTCTTTGCGATAATGTCGATCGGGCGACGGGAACGGAATTCGTCCAGTTTCATGTAAATACGCCGCGCATCCTTACCTCTGGCGTTGAATGCTTGAGAGTTGATGACCATGACATTGATGGCGCTGTCCGACGCAAAGCGGTCAATTTCTGTGAGCTGGGCAGAATTGTAGATAAAGAATCGGATTTTCTTGCCGTATTCCTCTGCGAAATGATCCTGCGTCACCTGAAAAGATTTATAAACGCCCTCGCGGATGGCGATGCTCGGTACGACCACGATGAATTTGCTCCAACCATAATGCTTGTTCAGCTCATACATGGTCTTGATGTAGGTGTAGGTCTTGCCGACGCCTGTTTCCATCTCAATGGTCAAATTGTAGCGTCCTTCCAGCTTTTCCGACGGCTTGATCTGATTGGTGCGCTGCACCTTTTGCAGATGCTCTAAAATCAGCTTGTCGGAAAGCTCCAGCACAATGCGTTCATTCCGCCAACCGGTAAAATCCTCATCTTCTGTAATCGTCTGCTGACCGTAGCCTCTGTCTACCATATATGTGGGCGTAAGATACGGCTGCCCGGCAAAGACGTCAACGACCGCTTTTGCCGCATCCGCTTGAAATTTTTGGTGTTTGAATTGCAGTTTCAATCGTCTTCACCTCCGTCCTCTGCTACGATCTGCTCTTCCAGAAGCCTTCGCAGGTCTTCCTTCTTAGGAAGCACTGTTTCATACTTACTGGCAAATATCTGAGAATTATCCTCCGGCAGCGTCATTTCAACAACTGCGTTATTTTTGTCGCGGCAGAGAATAATTCCTATCGTTTTATTTTCGTCCGCCAGTTTCACCTTGCGGTCATAGTAATTGACATACATCTGCATTTGTCCAATGTCCTGATGCTTGAGTTCACCAATTTTCAAATCAAGCAGAACAAAGCAGCGCAGCAGGCGGTTGTAAAAAACCAGATCGACCATGAAGTGTTCTTCATCAAAAGTGAAGCGGACCTGACGCCCGATAAATGCAAAACCAGTGCCAAGTTCCAAAAGGAACTGCTGCAAGTGGTCGATGATTCTGCTTTCCAGCTCACTTTCTGAGTATTCCGGAAGTTCTTTCAGTCCCAAAAGCTCAAGGACATACGGGTCTTTCACCGCATCTTTCGGCATCTCGACCTTCTGCCCTTCAAGAGCCAGCCGGTAAACCTTGTCTTTATCTGTGCTGAGGGCAAGGCGTTCATAAAGGGAACTGTTATATTGACGTTTCAGCTCACTGAGGCTCCAATCGTTTTTGACAGACTCAATTTCATAAAAGTGCCGTTCGTCAATGTTTTCGATCCGCATGAGCTTCAAATAGTGTGACCAGCTCAGGAAAAATTTCCTGCCCGTGCTGACTGCCGGAAGATTCTCAAATTGGGTAAACGCTGTTTCCCCAATTTGATCATGCGAATAAATGGAATAGAACCGCCGCATGAGTTTCAGATTTTCAGCGGAATAGCCCTTTCCAAACCGGCTTGTCAGATATGCCGAAAGCTCCTTCAAAAGCTGCTTGCCATAAGCTGCACGATTTTCACCATGCTGCTCTTCCTCCACAATCATTCTGCCTATCTCAAAATAGGCGTAGACCATAGAGAGATTAACGGCGGTTTTGGCGTTTTTCTGCGCCCGCAGAAGAACATCGGAGACATTCTTCAAAAAATCACTTTGAATTGCCGCGTGTATCTCGTTATTGTTCATCTCTGCACCCCCTCGCAACGGAATTGCTCCATTTCGACTGCGATTTTCCGTTTGAAAATCCGAAGCACCGTTTCGGAAATCTGCATTTTTCATCAGATCACCCTCACGCGCTTGGAAATGTCGCCCGCGTCCTCCGGCATATAGAGCTTGAAAATCTCGAACACGTTGATCTTCTCCGGGCTGGACGCAAAACCGGAATCGCGGAAGACGGCACGGAGCGGTTTGCGCTGTGCGATCTCCTTGACCACGCTTTCGGGAATGCTTGCGTCAAAACAGGCGATCAGGTCGCCGTCATTGTAGGTATGGACAGTGCAGCCGCCCAACTGCTCAGATTTGTACGGCAGGGACAGCGGCAGCCCCCAGTCGATCAGGCAGCCGAACAGTAGGTCGAGGTCGGTGCGGTCATCCTTGATGTTGGATTCCAGCCCCGCGAGCATCCCCTGATCGTAGTCATCCGGCGCATAGTAGACGTCCTTCATGTTGGTATCGGCCAGCTTGAGGACACGGAAACCGGTATCGATAGGCGGATGCTCCTTTTCAAAGTATTCATCCGGCAGGTGTCCCAGTCTATCGCACTCTTCCTGGTGTTCAACATAATAACATGTCTGATCCCATTCGTGTTTTGAGAGTGCAATCGCTTCCAGACGCGCTTCCTGAATTTTTTCACCGGCACGGCGAATACGCTCCTTGCCGATTTCGCAGATGTTCTTGTAGCCTGCTTTGTAGGCTTCACTTGTTTCGTCGCATTTCTCCGGAAGCTGCACCATGATGAATTTGCGGTGTCCGCTGTCCTCGGCGTTGAGCTGCATGACAGCGTGAGCGGTGGTGGACGTACCAGAGAAAAAATCCAAACAGATTCCCTCTTTTGCATTATTGCATATACTCAAAATATGCATAATCAAAGAAACAGGTTTAGGCGTTTCAAAAACTGCAATTCCATCAAACAAAGATACTAATTCTCGTTTTGCGGAATCATTTGTACCAGCATTTTCTGAAACGAGAAGAGTCTCCGGGGTAAGCCCTTGCTTTCCTTCAGACAAAAACTTTTTGATTCGCGGAACTCCTGTGCCATCAGAGCCAAACCATATTCTATTATCTTCAATTGCTTGTTGCATGCGTTCTTGCGTATAACGCCAACATGATCCAGAAGGAGGATTAAAAGACAACCCCTTTGGTGATGTAAGCGTATAAAATTGGGATTTTGTTGCGTGTCCACCTTGTGCAATGGCAGGTACAGATGTCCATACCCCCCTTGGATCATTGTCTGGATTCTTATATCTGTCGATTGCTTCGTCATTCATTTCTTCAAGGCCAATCGCATTTGACCGTTGCTTAAATGTTTTAGTAAAGCATATAATATAATCATGTCGGACAGAGACTATTTTTCTGTTTTCGCGTGTCTTACGTTTTTCCCAAACAAATGTAGCAACATAATTGTCAAATCCAAATATTTCCTTTCCTATATCGATTAGGCTACTTAGTTCATTGTCATCAATACTGATAAAGATAACCCCATCCTCCGTCAGCAAATTTCTCGCCAGCATCAGCCGTGAATAAATCATGCTGCACCAGTCAGAATGAAACCGTCCGTTGGTGTTGGTATTCTTGAACAGACGGTTTTCGTCCTCGTCGTACATTCCCATCTGCTCGTTTTCTTCTTCCTGCGAGCGCATGAAATCATCCGGATAGATGAAGTCGTTGCCGGTGTTGTACGGCGGATCAATATAGATCATCTTGACCTTGCCGAGATAGCTCTCCTGCAAAAGCTTGAGGACTTCCAGATTGTTGCCCTCGATGTAGAGGTTTTCGGTGGTGTCCCAGTCCTTGCTCTCTGCCACACAGGGGCGCAGCGTCTTCCGGATCGGCTTGTTGGCTTCCACGATTGCCGCCTTCTTGCCGACCCATGTGAACTCGTATGCCTCGTCGCCGTCCACCACATCGGGAGAGAGCATCTGTTTCAGCAGCTCAAAGTTGACCGCCCGTTTGATCCCGCCATGTCCGTCCGACGCTTCGGTGACGCAGTTCGGAAACAGGGCAGCAATGCGGTCTATGTTCTGCGCCGTCATATCCGGCGATTCAAATCTCATCTTGTCCATGTCTGTATCCATCTCCGTTATCTTTTCTTTTCAGGTGCTTGTGTTGTAGCAAGCTTAAACAGAGGTTCACCAAATGCAAGCAATTCTTTACGCGCGCAATTGCGATAATCCTCCTCAATAGAAGCCCCCTGCTTATCAATTTTTTCCACGGTATACTTCCAAATTTCTTGGAGAAGGTGTTCCAACTGTCTTCCCTCTTGGACATAATCTATTTGTACAGAATTCCACACGACAGATGGTGGACCACCGAAAATATCTTTGCTTCCTTCCGGTGATATCAGCAGGAATGAGATTGCTTCTGTCATACTGTTTTCATCATGCAAAAAATGCTTATTCCGCCATGCGTCATACTTGTCGAATAATGTTGTCGATTGCGGTGAAAATTTCTTGAAGCCATCCTTATCAAGTCCATTTCTCGATTCTGAATTAACAAAGCATTTTGCAAACATTGCCAATGCTGAAATAAACAAGCCTTCGTTTGCAATTTGGTGGTTATTCAAAGAAATGCAGTTTAGATAATCAATTCCGCGCTCTATATCCTTCTTATTAAGAAAGTATGAGATAAATTGTTTCTTCTTTTTATTCGTATCCGGGATATTCACTGCTACGCTCTCCGGAGCAAAATCCCCCTGAACGATTACGCCGTTTTGTGGGTCAATCTGTGCCTTGTATTCCAGCATATAAGCACAACTCCTTTTTCAGTATCTTTAACTCCGCATTCATTTCCATCCGCCGGTTAAGCTGCTTCTCTTTCTTCATCTTGTTTTCCAGCGTGGCAATCTGCTTTTCAAGCTGCTTCTTCTTTTCATCACGCTCGACAGACTCTTTCAGGCTCTCGCCGGAATCTGTTTGCAGCTTGTCCCCGGCGATCTGGCGAACGAGGCTTTCATAGACAGCATCCATGTTCAAGCCGTCGATACTGAGATGCAGCTCATCTTCCGGCATCCAGTCGGTGTGGTAATAGCGTCCTACCTTGAAGGCGTTGCTGCCGGATGCAGCAGCCTCTTTGTAGCCGATCCACGCCTGAGCCTTGCCGTCACAGGTCAGAATAAAGAGAATGTGGTACGGGATCTCCTTGTCGATTTGTTTCAGCACCGCTTCGTCAAGCTGCGGATCATTCAGCCGTACCTCGAACACTTCGATCTCGGTCACGGCATCACCCGCCGCGATGTTCAGCGTAGACGCTGCCAGCTTGTTTCGCCAGTAGACCAACTTGATCTGATCGACAAACACACGGCGCAAAGCAGGGGAAACATCAAGATTTTCATAGAACTTCTGCTTCGGTATTCTTTTGCCAAACTCCGTAGATGCAGGAAATCCAAGCATCGCAAACCCTCCTTATTTCACAACCAAGAAGCAAATCAGCTCAAAATCATCCAGTCCCGAAACCGCACTGAGCAGCGCAGATGTGCCGCCGCTCTTGAACAGACTGTCAATATCGTTTTCTTCTTTTGCGTCAATGATGGAATTGATCGCCTCGCTCAGCAGCTCAGAGATTTCACCCATTTTGCGTCCGTCATCCGTCTCATCATTGAATCGCTTACAAAGCTCCGCACAAGGCTCGCCCTTGCCACGGCAGAGCAGACGCATCGTGTCAAGCAATTTCTTCGGGTTGAGGTAATCGCAGACAATTTCGCCCTCTTCGCTGATGTAAACCATGTAGAAGGGGTGAATGCGGTTCCGATTGTCAATGTTCACGCTGTCATTGATATTTCTGAGAACGAAAATCACACCGGCAGGAGAATCCTCTGTCTGTGCAACAATGGTGTGCAGTCCTTTCGGCGCGGTTTCAATGTCCTCGTGCTGCTTCATGTATTCGAGCAGATCAAGCCGGAACTCGTTAAGTCCCAAATCCATGATGGAAATGCCGCTGGTCATGTCCTCAATGTCCACAACTTCCTCTTGTAGCCGCTTGAGCTGTGCGCGGCGGTATTCAAGATCGCCTTTTTCCTCGGCATTGATCAGGTCATCGTCGCCGGTGGAGGTCATGACCGAAATCTTCATACGGGTTTCTACGCGGCTTTTCAGGTTGATATACTCGTCGAGGTCCATATCCGGCCAGAAGTTTACGAGCTGGATATGGTCGTTTTTGCTTCCGATACGGTCAATTCGTCCGAACCGCTGGATAATGCGCACAGGGTTCCAATGAATGTCGTAGTTGATGAGGTAGTCGCAGTCCTGCAAGTTCTGACCTTCGGAAATACAGTCGGTTGCAATCAGAATATCAAGCTCGTCTGTGCTTCCGGGCAGGAGTACCGACTTGCCTTTTGAAACCGGCGAGAAGCAGGTCAGCACAGTGTTGAGATCGGCTCGGAGCTTCGGAATGGTTGTCCTTCCGTCAACCGATCCGGTAATCTCTGCCGTTTCCAGTCCGAAGTTTTCTTTTGCGAATTTACTGACATTTGCAAAAAGGTAATCGGCGGTATCAGAGAATGCAGTGAAAATAATGATCTTCTTATTACCGGGATTGATCGGATGCTCGATTTTCTTCCGGATCATGGCAAACAGCGTTTGCAGCTTCGTGTCATGCTCCGGCGTGATGTCGGCAATCATGACAGACAGAAGCTCAAGATTTTCAGCGTCCTTTTCCAGTTCGCGCATCCACGAAACATAGTCCATGTCGGCAAGGTCGATTTTGACTTTCTTGCCGACTGAGAAGAAATCCGTGTTCTGATCATCATAATCAAAATCCTCGGTGTCAGAAATCTCGGTCAGATTCAGGACACAGCCTCCGGACTGGTAGCTCTTGATTGTCTCGATGGTATTTTCAATCAGCTTTTTGATGCGGTCAATCGTCAGGCGGAACGAGGCGACCGAGCTTTCCAGACGCTTGAGTAGGTTGATGCTCATGAGGCGGCGTATACCTTCTTCACGCCCCTGCTGCGTCAGGCTGCTTCCTTTGTGGTGTGTCAGGTCAATGTACTTTGCCAGCTTCGACGGCATAATGTAATTCGACGGCGTATAGATCGTCAGGCTCAACGACATGAGCATATTGTAAATATCGTTATAGTTGATTGCATCATTCAAATCGGTCAAGCAGGGACGCAGCGAAATCGGCGGCAGACGCTCCGGAAATTTACCGATGTCGGAAGTGTTGTAGTACTTTTCGATGTGCTTTCTTGACCGCGCAATCGTTACACTGTCCAGCAGTTCAAAGAAATCAAAATCAAGTGTCCGTAAAAGCTCGTCCGTCGTTCGTTCGTCAGCAGGGAGCTTGCTCCATGTATTGAAAGATTTCTGCGCCTGGCGGAACATTTCATCAATACTTTTGGTCGTATCGAGCTTTTTGCTCATCTGCGAAGCGTCGCCCTCATAGGCAAGTGCAAGCTGATTCTTGAGGTCGATAAACTTGTTGTTGACCGGCGTTGCCGAGAGCATCAGCACTTTCGTTTTCACACCGGCGCGAACGACTTTATTGAGTAATTTCAGATAACGGTTTTCCTTTGCATCCCCGCCGGACACCTCGCCGCCGTTGCGGAAGTTGTGGCTCTCATCAATGACAACAAGGTCATAGTTGCCCCAATTTAAGCGATCAAGGTCAATCCCATTTGACTGCCCATGCTCACGGGAAAGATCGGTATGATAGAGGACATCGTATCTAAGTCGATCTGCCGCAATGGGATTGTTGATATAGTTGCCCTTGTATGTATTCCAGTTCTCGGAGAGCTTTTTGGGGCAGAGCACAAGCACAGACTTGTTGCGGTTCTCGTAATACTTGATGACGGCAAGCGCGGTGAAGGTTTTACCAAGACCTACGCTATCTGCCAGAATGCAGCCGTTGAATTTCTCAAGCTTGCTGATGATGGCAAGAACCGCATCGCGCTGGAAGTTATAGAGCATCCCCCATATTTTGCTTTCCTTAAAGCCTGTCGCTTCGTTCGGCAGTTCGTCCTCTGAAACGTCATCAAGGAACTCTTTGAAAATATTATAGAGTGCGACGAAGTAGATGTATTCGGGGGCGTTCTCACGATATGCAGCGGAAATATTCTCGATTACGATGTCAGTGACTTCCTGCAATTTCTTCTTGTCGTTCCAGAGCTGTTCAAAGAGCTTGAGAAAGTAATTAGCATTCTCAAAGCTCTCCGTTTTCTGCACAGGATAGTAGGCGTTGTTGCCACGCTCACAACCGAGATCGACGGTGGTAAAACCATTGATGGGCATATAGGTACTTTCGTCAACCGTCATAAAACCCATCATCTGCTCTTGGGTGACATTCGATTTGAAAACCACCTTGCGCCGAATCCAGTCTGCACACTCTTTTGCAATCGCTTTCTGCGTCAACTCATTGCGGAGCTTTACTTCAAACTCTGTGCCGTAGAGACTGCTCTCTCTTGAAATGCGAGGAATATAGAACTCCCGTTGAGCCTTAGATGCCTTCTCAGTCACAAATGTGGGGGAAGTAAAAATAAAGTGCAACTCGTCAATACCCTCAAGTTGTTTTTTGAGTTCCTGATACGCATAGATTGAGAAGCAGGCCGCCGCGACAGACATCTTGCTGCCCTTTTGAATACCTGCTTGTAGATCGTCCTTGACGGTCTTGTTTATGTTGTCAATTATCTGCATTTCTTCACCTCATTCGGGAGACATCGTTCTCCTTTTTTAATATAGCATAAGGGCTGTACGAAAAACCGGACTCACTGGTTGTCCATCCGCACAGCTTCACAAATATCTCCGATGTCGCAATTTAAGTAGCCACAAATGCGCAGCAAAATAGAGAGGGACACTTCTTCCCCCTTGTTCAGTTTCGTCCAAGTTCCGGATGAAAGGTTAAGCTCTTTCCGAAACGAGGACTTCTTGATGTCGCGGTCAATTAGTAATACCCAAAGTTTTTTATAGCTTATTCCCATAGTCCATGCCCCTTTACTCATTCGCTAATTACGACCTCCAACATATTATACACGAAATCCTTTTTGTTAGCAATCAGCCCATTTGCAAATCAGAAGAAATACTGCAAGTTCTTGATGCTTTTGCTACTCAAAAAGCAAGGCGGATATCAATGATAACTGCCTTGTCTTATTCCATCATTCTCGCTGTGAACTGTGCTGCTGGTCGCGGTCATGTTCAGTACTCAGCTTGAGGAAATCGTCCACATTTGCCTTCATGGTGTCAATCATCCGCGCCTCCTTTTTGAGCCTTGCGCGTTCATCGTAGAGCCGCTGCTGCTCATCGAGAAGTCGCTGCTGTTCCGCTTGCAGTGTCTTCAAGCTCGGCAGCTTATCATCGCCCTGCATGGCGAGCAGCGTACTCCGAGCCGCCTCGAAGATCACAAGCTCGGCTTCGTGCTTTGCCTTGAACCCCGGTTTATCTTTTGCCTTCTGGAAGGCATCATATACAGGCTTGAGGCGCTGATAATTGGAGATGTTTTTGATAAGCGGCTGGACTTTCCGCAGTTGCGCTTCAACACCTTTTAGCTCCTTGCCGGTACGGTCATAAGAGCCGTGAACATCCTCGACCTTCTTCTCAAGATCAGCGTATTGAAGCAAGTTGTTCTCCGTGAGATAGTTGAGCGTCCGCGCCGCTTCCTTGAGGATTGTGAGCTTGGCTTTATACTCATAGCCTTTGCTGTCGATGAGCCTGATCCGCTCCTGAATATCTCCGATAAGGGAGATGACATTCGGCATGGCCTGCCTTTGGTTTCTTCGGGGCGTCCGTCCGGCAATTCGTTCCTTGATGCGTTCCTCCGGCAATTCGTTCCTTGATGCGTTCCTCAGTGTAGTTCTCTCCGATGGTCTTAGACCGGGTAAATCGCTCCTGACCTTCAGCGCGGAAGGAGATGTATTTGCCGGTCTTGATTTCATAACCGGCTTCCTGCATGAGCCGCAGAAAGTCATCGTAGTCCTTGGCTGTGATGACAAGCCGATCGATGGTCTGCTTGAGCTTTT
>OGXA01003062.1_pt1 | contig 11142 bp, 3 predicted proteins | sample 1576171 | NCBI WGS metagenome assembly OGXA01 (sample SAMEA3541587, study PRJEB24748) | human gut metagenome | biome: human gut; feature: human-associated habitat; material: faeces | place: China | collected 2012 | reverse complement strand
GCTTGAGCATCGTATACTGTTGGCTTGCAAGCGTGATATGATCCCAAATTTTTAGAACTACTCTACGTGCGTCATCAACACTTTCCGGGGTCTGGTTTCCTGTTAATGCCGTTTTCTTAGCTGCAATGATTGTTTCGTCCTCAACATATCGAATCAAGCCATCCAAATTCGATAAAAGGGTACCTGCAGGATCTTCTGTTCCATCACTACAACTATAGTGGGCATAGATAATGTTACTAATCGTCGAATAGAGAACTCTATCATAGTTGTTGATATATCTCAACAACTCATCAAAGGCATCTGCCGGAACAAACTTTTCACTTGATCTATCCAACCGCTCGAAAAATCTTTTCAGAGATGCTTCCATCTCCTGCATTCTATCACCATGATTGTTGATTTTGAGCGTAAACTGAGTAGCATCAGCTTTCTCAATGTCAATTGTAGCCGCCATGTGTATTGTTACCCCTCCTTAAAGAAGGATTTGATACTTTCGTCTGAGATACGCGCTCCGCTATATTGATGATAAGCTGATATCCAAGGTGATTGCCTGTGGGTTATTTCAACAAGCGTTGATGCTGAGTATTTAGCACAGGCATCAATGATATCGTCTGCAAGAGATTTATCAGTTTCATTAAAGGGGCAATAATCATCTCGAACTACGCTTGGAATACTTGCACTACCATAGACTTTATAGCGATGATATACCTCTGGCACTACCGGTCCAAAATCCCATGCCTCAATCCGCTCTCTGAAACAAGGCCTATCCTGTGATACGAGGAACTCCGCTTGAAGGAAATATAACATTTTTTGCAGTTTGAGATTACTTATAGATTTTCCTAGTTGATTACACCGTAGTATAATATATTGAGCAGCAATTACAGCCGAATACATAGCATTATGGCCTCCTATTCTGTGTGTATTTCATGTTCGGTATTTCTACTTCAATATTATGCTCAGGCATTTTAAATAGGCACGTTTCATCATTGAACAATGGAAGCGCCAAAGTGCTTGTTGAGTGTGATACGCAGAATATTACGACTCCGACCACACAGCGACAAAGAGTAGTTTCCATTCACGACAAATACACAGATACAATATACTACGATTATTTGCAAAAAGCCATAGAAATTTTATTTTTCTGGACTACTGTGTCAGCTTTTCACGTTCACTTTCAGATAAAAAGCCCGCAGGCGGTCAAACCTGTGGGTTTTTTGTTCTACGGGGCTTATGCGTCGATCGCTGTTCCGCTGCGGAAGCGGAAGGTCATCCGCCCATCGGTGTGGACGGTCACTTTGTCAATGACAGCCAGCCAGAGCTTCTCGTCAAACTCGGTGAGAGCATCCATTTCCTGCACCTCGAACATGAACGCACCAATGGCTTCTGCCTGGGCTTCCCGTGCAGTCTTCGTGGCGCGGAGTTTCTCAAGCTGCGCTTTTGCTTTTTCGTACCGCTCCACAAGACCGTTGTACCGGGCGGTATATTCCTGCTGGTTTTGCGACGACTGCGCGTTTTCAGAAATGCAGCGCCGGGTCAGTTCGGTCACCACATCGACCTCCATGAGCAGGCGCTCGATCTCCGCGTCGATGCCCGTGCAGTCCGTCAGCGTGGTCTGCATCAGGCGGCAGTCGGCAAGGATGCCGTCCTTGCCGTCGAGGACGGCATTGAAGGCATCCACGAACCGTGCCTTGATGGTTTTTTCGTCCAGGTGGGGCGTTTCACACCTGTGGCCGCCCTTGAATTTGTTATTGCACTGCCAGATGAGCTTGCGATATTTGCTGTTGGAGCTCCATACCTTGGGCCCATAAAAAGAACCGCAGTCGCCGCAGACGATGTGTGATGCAAAAATGCTTTTCCCACTGTACTGCCGACCAAGCTGCTTCCTGCGCACAAATTCATTCTGCACCTTATCGAAATCCTCTGGCGCGATGATCGGCTCGTGACTGTGCTCCACATAATACTGCGGCACCTCGCCCTCGTTCACTTTTTGCTTTTTTGTGAGAAAATCGACCGTAAAGCATTTCTGAAGGAGCGCAGCACCCTTATACTTTTCATTTTGGAGGATGCTCTCCACCGTGCTGGTCGACCAGTTTGTCTTTCCAGACGGAGTGGGAATCCCATCTGCCGTCAGTTCCTTTGCAATGGTGTGTGGGGTCAGGCCCTCCATGAAACGGGCGTATATTCTGCGGACAATGGCTGCTTCTTCCGGCACGATCTCCGGAAGACCATCCGCACCCTTTCGGTAACCGAGGAACTGCTTGTACGGAAGGTTGACCTTGCCGTCGGCAAACCGCTTTCGCTGACCCCAGGTCACATTCTCCGAAATAGAACGGCTTTCTTCCTGCGCAAGGCTCGACATGATGGTCAGCAGCAGTTCGCCCTTGCTGTCAAAGGTGTAGATGTTTTCTTTTTCAAAATAGACCTCTACGCCTTTTTCCTTCAGCTTGCGGATGGTGACCAGGCTGTCGACCGTATTTCGGGCAAATCGGCTGACCGATTTCGTGACGATGAGGTCCATCTTACCGGACATGGCATCGTCGATCATCTCATTGAAGCCCGTGCGGTGCTTGGTGCTTGTACCGGAAATGCCCTCGTCGGTATAGACCTTTACAAACTTCCATTCGGGATTGCGCTGGATGTACTGCGTGTAGTAGTCGATTTGGGCTTCATAGCTGGTGAATTGCTCATCGCTGTCTGTGGATACTCTGGCGTATCCGGCGACCCTTCGTTTCCGGGTGGCCGCCATAGAAATATGCGTCAAAGGATTGATGGTCGGTGGAATGACTGTGACCGACCGAACTGTCGCGGTGTTCATTCTTGCCCCCTCCTTGTCTGCAATGCCCGCTGTCTGGCCTGCTCTTTCATTTCCGGCGACCAGCTTTCTGCTCTGGAGCGGTCTTTCCATCGTTTCACGATCTCAGAACCGTCGTCCATGCAGAACACAGCGACATTGTTTTTCTCTGCTCGGATCATCGTTATTTTGCTTCGGACCATATCAGGGTCAAGAACCTCTGTCCCAAGCACAGGCAAGCACTTCCAACGTTTCTGCCGGTATTTTCTTCGCCAGGCATTCCGCTTTCCCCTTGGTCTGAAATGTGGTGCAGTTCCAGAAGTGCTTTCCCCGGCAGGTGACGCGCTTATAGGTGCTGCCGCAAAGGCCACAGCGTATAAGCCCGGAAAATGTTGACCGTGTAGGCTTTTCCCGTTTTTCTGCCTAACGTGCCAGCTCGTTCAGCCGCACCTGCGCCTTATCAAATGCCGCCTGGTCAATGATCGACTCATGGGAGCCTGCGACATAATACATCGGAAGCTCACCTCTGTTCGGCACCAGCTTTTTGTCAATGTGATTCTTCCGGTACTGCTTCTGGAGCAGCGCATTGCCGGTGTACTTTTCGTTGGACAAGAGGTTCCGAATGCGGTCTGCGCACCACGTTCCGCCGAGGGGACGTTCACACCCTCTGTCGTTCAAATCGCGGCTGATGGAACTCAGGCTCTCTCCGCCGTTGAAGCGCGTGAATATCTCACGGACAACAGCGGCTTCTTTCTCATTCACCTGAATACCATCTGCGGCAATGCTGTAGCCGAACAGGAACCGCAGGTTGACAAGCTCTCCGTTCTCAAACGCTTTGCGGATGCGCCATTTCTGATTTTCGCTGGCCGACAGGCTTTCTTCCTGTGCGTAGGATGCCAGGATGGTCAGCATCAGTTCTCCGTCCGCACTCATGGTATGGATGTTCTGTTCTTCAAAGAAAACATCAACACCCAGGCTTTTCAGTTCCCGGACGGTTTCCAGCAGCGTGACCGTATTTCTGGCAAAGCGGGAGATGCTTTTTGTAATGATGAGGTCGATTTCCCCGGCACGGCAGCTTGCCAGCATTCGTTGAAAGCCGTCCCGCTGGCTCTTGGTGCCGGTGATGGCTTCGTCACTGAACACGCCGCAGTAAAACCAACCGGAGTGAGATTGAATCAGGCTGTTGTAATAGCTCACCTGCGCGGAAAGCGAGTGGAGCATTGCGTCCTTTCCAGAAGAAACGCGGGCATAGGCGCAGACGCGCAGCGCCTTCGGCTGCATGGGGATCTGGAAATCGACCCGTTCTATGACTCTCTCCATGTCGTTCACCTCCTTGGGGTGTGTGACATAACCGGTATTCTGAGAGGTAACGGTCCAATGGGATCTGATTGCGTACACAGTATTGCAGCAGCCGCTCCATGGCATCGGCGGTTTTCTGCGTCATACGCTGTGCTTTCTGGACCCGCCGCAGCACCTTGTAGGACAGGCCGAGCTGCCGGGCCATGTTGTGTTCTGTCAGAAAAACTGCGTCCAGCAGCTTCTGGAACAGATACGCGGTCAATCGTGCTTCTTCCATGTTCGTCTCCTCTGCAATAAAAAATGGAGGGGCGGATGATCCGCCCCTCCGGGAAAAACCGTTTGCGGGATTACTTTGCGATGCTCTGCGCAAAGCGCATGAGGATCGTGGCGATCTGCGCGCGGGAGGCGTTGGCCTGCGGGGTCAGCGCATTGTTGCTGCCCTGGATGAGGCCGGAACCGACCGCCCACTGCATGGCTTCCTTCGCCCAGCCGGAAACGCTGGAAGCGTCCGTGTAGCCGGAGAGGGAAGCGGATGCGGAAACGTCGTAACCCTTCATCTTCGCGTATCGGTAGAGCATGGCGGCAAGCTGCTCACGGGTGATCTTGCCCTCCATATTCGTGCCGTCCGAAATGCCGTTTTCCATCGCCCATTCACGGCCAGCGGTGTACCATGTCGCGCCGCCGGAGGTATTGACGCCCTCCATGCGCGCCAGAATGGTCACGATCATGCTGCGGGTCGTATCGGCGTTCGGGCTGAACGCGTTCGCGGACGTGCCGTTCATCAGACCGTTGTCGCAAGCGTACTTCACGCCGTCATAGTACCAGCTGCCGGATGCAACATCCGTGAACGGGAGGTTGTCCTTGCTGGTATCCGGGGTCGAGGGCTTGGAGGGCTTCGACGGGCCGACTGGCGGGACGGGCGTATCATTATTTTCCTGCCACTTTGCCGTCAGCGTCGTGCCGCTGGCAAGCGCGTCGGTCAGCGCTTCGTAGCGGGTCTCGCCGTCGTACCAGCCGAGGAAGGTATATCCCGCGCGCGTGGGAACCGGGAGCTTTTCGCCGGACTGGTCAGAATAGTAGCTGTGCGTGAGCGTTTCTTCCCCGTCGATCAGACCGCCGTTCGCGTCAAAGCGGAGCGTCCACCTTGCACTGCTGCTGTCGCGGATGGTCAGGTAGTAGAGCGTCGGCTCCTTCTCGCCCTCCTGCACCACGATGCGGAGCATGGTGGTGTCGTCCGCGATCCGGATCGCGTTTTTCAGCAGATAACCGGCGTCCTCGTCATAATGCGCGTTGTTGACGATCACGTTCGCGCCATCTGGAGCGTTCAATTTGAGCGTCTGGTCTGCGAGCGCAGAGGCCTCGAACGTATAAACATACTTGCCGGACTTGAAGGGCAGCGATGCGGTCTGCGCGCCGGTCTTTGCGTCCTCAAGCGTGATGCCGGAAAGCTCGGCGCTCTGGCCAACAGCCTCCTCGCCTGCGTTGCCATAGAGCGGCACGATAACATAAATCTCTGCCGAGCGTTCGCCGAAGGCCGAGTGCAGCACGAACGAGGCGTTGACAGCCTTGATGAAGCTGATCTCGTCAAGCTCGACAGGCAGGCCGTTTTCATCGACGGCCCAGGAGATATCCATCGCGTCGCCGCGGTTGTGGACATCGCTGAAGCTGTCCTGATCGCTGCCGGGGCGGTAGGGGTTCATCGGGGTCTCGATGTTGCCGTCGTCGTTTGCGTGCACGTCACCGTAGCCAAAGAGCGGCTCGCGTGTCTTTTCATCGAGCAGCGTGCCGGTGAGGGTCATCTTGACCGGGTCAACGGCCACGCCCTGTGAGCCATACTTATCGATATCCGGGTATTCGTACTTCGGGAACACGCCGGACTCGCCTTTGGATGTCTCATAGGCGGTAGAACCGTCGTTTTCCTTGATGTATGTGACCTGATAGTTCCAGATGGTCTCTGCGTCATAATGCGCGCTGCCGGCAAGCTCGTACCACTTGTCGGGCTGGCCGTCGTTGTCCTTGTCCTGCGCGACCCAGATGCTGGCAGGCTCGGCGTAGCCGTAGCCGCCCTGGCTGTTGCCATAGACGATGAAGTCGACGCCGTAGGGGTTTGTCGGGTCATTTTTCAGCGGATTTGTGAGCTTATAGGTCATGTAGCCGCCGAAGTTGCCGCAGGTCTGGCAGTTTGCCCAGTTGTTGGGCGGCGCGATCAGCTTCTGTGTGCCGTCATAGACAATGGGCGAGCTGCCGAAGCCATTGTTGGTATACTGTGAGCCGATGGGCAGGTACTCATAGACAGACATGATCTTGCCCTCGCGCTTGACGTTGACGGTAACCGTCAGAGGCTTGCCGTGCGGGTAGCGGATCTGAATTGTCAGCGTACCCTGGCCGTTTTCGAGCGTCAGGTCGGTGCTGCCGTCGATGACCGCGTCCGAATCCTCGGCCAGCGTCGGATAGAAGTGGATGGTCTCATTATCCGCCGTTGCATAGGGCACCGTGACAGTGAAGACCGAGCCGAGGCCGCTGAAGCCCTTGACGCTGCGGCGCGTGGCCTCGCTGCCGATGCTGTAGGTGAGCTCGGTGAGGCCCTTCTGCGTTGTGGTGTCAAAATGGTCCGAGAAATCGAAAGTATAGATGTTGGTGTTCTTGCCGTCCTCCGAGGTGACGGTCAGCTGGAAGCTCGCCGCACCGTTTTCCACGGTCGCGGTCATGTCGCCGGTGAGCGTTGCGCCGCTCGCCTTGGGCATCGCCGTGAGCTTGACCACGTCGCCCTCCTTGATATTCTTGACGACCGTCTGATAGACGTTCTTCTGCGGATTGAAGTTGGGAAGCGCAGTCACCGCACTGTCGCCGATCTGATAGTTGACGAAGGACAGAAGCGCGTTGGAACTGGACGCCGTCGCGGTGCGGAAGCCGACGCGATAGGTCGTGCCGTCGTTGGCAGAAGAGGCGTACAGAATCAAATCAAGGCTGGTCATGCCGTCTTTCAGGTTCCCGGCCTCCGTATAGATCGAGCCGGTACCGGAGTGGATACCGGTCAGCTCAACTCTCGCCTCGGAATACGTGTCCTCCGGAAGCGTGATGGTGGTCACCATGGTCTTCATTCCAAGATCGCTGGTATCCTGCAGGGAGAACGAATCCAGCGGAATTGCGATCTGGGTACCGTCGTCCACAGAATAGTAGATATTGCTGCATGTCGCGCGCGATTCCTGCTCGGTTCTCAGGTGCACGTTGCAGGTAGCGTACCCTTCAATGCCCGCCTGATCGATGAATTTGATGCGGATGGCGGTGGTTTCGCCTTCGATCAGCGTGCCGTACAGCGTTTCTTCAACCGGGTGCACCAGGAACATATCGACCGGAGCCGTGACCTTCACGATATCGCCGGTCTGCGCCTTGCCGTAGCCGATGGTCTCGTTCTTCTCCGAGCTCGTGAAGAACATGTTCCAGGAGCCTCTGGTGGAATACTTTACTTCCTTTGTATCCTTGTCATAGACCGTGAGGCCCACATTGTGGAGCTTGAACGCATTGGGGCCGGTAGCGACGCGGCTGCCGTCGCCGCTCACCAGACGGAGCTTATACTCCTTCGGCCCGCCGGTCTTCGGTGTAACGGTGACGGTTGCAATCTGGTAATCACCGGGGTCCAGAATCTGCGTGTCAACCTTACCCGTCATTTTATGGGCGACACCGCTGGTGAGCGCCGCGTTCACGCACTGGCCGTTATAATCGCTGTGGTGATAGTGAATGCTGATCTCCGCTTCACTGCCCTCCGGGAGCGTGGCGGTGATGCTTGTATCCAGAACTTTCGTGTTGGCGAAGTTCACGGTATATTCCGTTCTGTCCGGAACGAAGCTGACCAGTTCGCTGTCAACCAGATTGAGCGACTCAATTTTCAGTCCGGCCAGCTCATTGTCCGCGTACTTGTATGCGCCGACGCGGAAATAGACCGTATAGGTGCGCGTGTCCTCGCCGTTGGTCACGGTGATCGACGCGGTGGCGCGGCCGTTCGTGATGGTGACCGGAGCCGTGGACAGCGTGGAGGACGCGGCCTCCTGCGTGCCGACGAGCGTCAGCGTCGTGCCGTCCGCCGTGTCTGCCGGAAGCTCGATGATCATGGTCTGCACATACTTGTCAAAGCCGGGGACAGCCACAGCCTCGGCCGAACCGAGCTGATAGCTGAGACCCGCCAGATAGTCGGAATCCGCTGCCGAGACAAAGTGCACCGTATAGGTTCTCGTCGTCTCGCCGTCCGGCGCGGTGACCGTCATGGTGACATCCGCTGTGCCGTCAGCCAGCGTGATCTCGCCCGCGCCGGTAACCGATGCACCGGGATGGGTCGCCTTGGGGGCCAGATTGACCGTGGTCGTGCCGAACGGCAGCGTCACGGTGTACTCATATTTCGCCGCGTTGAAGTGCGCAACGTCCGTCGCCGCATCGCCGTTCGGCTGGTAGGAGATCGCGCGCAGCGAAGCGTCGTCCGAGACTGCCAGATTCTTGTCCTTGATATAGACGGTATAGGTCTTGCTGGCCGTTCCGTCCTTCGAGGTTACGGTGAACTTCACCGGCGCCCAATAATCCAGATTGATCAGATTGTTGATGTTCGGCATCGCGACGCCTGCCTTCGGATTTTTGGTAACCGTACTATAGCTGCCGCTTGCGAGACGGTTGATCGTATTGATCTCGACCTTTGAATCCGCGTTTCCGGCGATCAGCTCTGCGAACAACTGATATCCGGATTTGCCGGTAAGGTCAAGCTCCAGACGATATTCTGTCGTGTTCGGGTCAAACCGGAACTCCGTCAGCGGCTGATACACCCTGGTTTTGAGACTGCCCAGGCCAAGATGCAGCTCCATCAGCTGATCGGCCGGGCCGTCCTTCGGATAGCCGTTGACGGTATAGGTCCTGCTCAGACTCGAGCCCTGCGAGACCTTGACCGTGGAGGTCGCCTTGCCGTCCTCGCCCACCTTGCCGTTCGTGATCTTGACCACGGCATTTTCAGAGTTTGCCGTCGCTGTCAGCTCCAGCTTCTCCGCGCCCTTCGCCAGATAGACCTGCGTGCCGTCCAGAACACATTTGACCAGCGGAGACGCGTTAAGATTGCTGAGGATATTCGCTTTGTTACCTGATCTTCCAAAAGCCGTCAGAGCTTTCAGCGTCAGATCGGTGTCCTTGGCAAAGGTATACGTGATCGTCACATATTCGCCGCTGCCCTCGGTGTGCGTGTCCACGCTGAGGCTGGCTGCGCCGTCTTTCAGCTGCACCTTGCCGTCCCAGGGCTGGCCGTCCACACTGGCCATAACCTTCCAGGGCAGCTTCAGGTCCAGCGTGATTTCCGCATCGTCCGGGACATCCGGCGAAATTGCGAGCGCAACCTTGTTTCCCACGGAAGCCTTCGTGCGGTTTGCCGTATACGTCTGGCCGTTCCAGGTATAGGTCGGATTGCCGATTGGATAAGGAAAGCCGCAGTGCAGGAACACATCATAGGTGCTCGTCTTGCCCTGCGACGTGACCTCGACCACAAGCTTGCCGGTATTCGGCTGCTTGTTAAAGGTACCGATTGCAAGCGCGGTGTTGACCTTGCCCTCCACAGTCTTACTGTCCTTTACGTCCGTGAGATCGTCCGCGTTCGGGTAGCTTGTCAGCTTGACCGTCGCGTCCGGGTCCGCGTGGTTCACCGTGACTGTGGAAGTGCCGTACCAGATATAATCCTTCGTCGTGGTCTGGAGGTGATACTCCGTCTTGTCCGGGTCAAACTGCTCCAGCTCGTTGATGGCAATCACAGCGTTTGTGCCCGCAAAACTCGGTTTCAATGGCGGATCGATCGTGATGCCGGTCGGCTTGGTGGAGATTTCGGGCGTCTCGCCCTTGAGCGCGGCAGCGATATCCGCCTCCGTTGCCGTCAGATTTTCAAGCACCGTCTTCGCGTTCGCGCGGAACGTTTCGTCCGTGCTCGCGGCGTATTTCCGGCACAGCTCGTCCTTGTCCGCCGCTGTAAAATACGGACCAGCTCCCGTGCCCCAGTTGTTATCGTAGCCAAGATCGGCACCGTAGCCATAGAGCGAAAACTGCCAGCGGATCACATCGCCGCTTTGAACCTTGAATTGGGCGCAGCCCACATTCGGCATGCTGTTCCGGGCCGTAAACATCCAGCCCGACATGCTGTTATAATCCTCCTCGCCGAGCCAGCCTTCCTTTTGAACAGGGTCTGCCGTCAGCGCGTCTGCCGTTTTGCCGCTTTTCTGCAAAATGATCTGCGGAATGCTGTTTGTGGCAGCGGAGCACGCGGGAATCCCACTGACACGGGACAGATAGAAGTCGCTCTGCACCGTGCCGGTATTGGTGTACTCGCGATTTGCATCGTTGAGCATCGCGATCGTCACAACGTCTGCCGTCAGATCATCGGCGGTAAAGGAGGTCTTGGCCCAGGGCTCGCCCTTGACCAGTTCGTTGATCTGATCCAATGTGTATGTTCTCGGCTCCAGGTAGTAGCCCTGTCCGAGTGTCAGCCCCTCCATGGAAATGGTGACCGTAAAGTCATCATTTTTCGCCAGCGCGACGGTGGGCAGCAGCCCCACGATCATCACCAGTGTGAGAAGCAACGACAAAATTCTCTTCCTCATGTTTTTCCTCCTGTAAATTTCTTGTTTCTCTATATGAAGGCCGCCGCTCGGCGCACCGGTTTTTCGGCGCAAAAAAGCCGATCCCCGATCAAAACCGGCGCACTTTGTCCAAAAAACAAAATGCGCCGATTTCACCATGAAATCAGCGGCATTTGGGCGGATTTTCGCCCATTGCAACAGGAAATCGCTCGCCGCTGCAAATACACAATCGCGGTTTTCCGCGAGTAATACAGATCTTCTGACTTGCGTTATAGGGAATCCCCCTGCGCCCACATCCTACCTTCTCACAGGTCATCCCTGCAATGGCGGACTTTCGTCCCGGCGGTCAAAACCGCTTTGGCGTGGCCTCACGCGCACAGCACCGTTTCGTGTCGGCATAAATGCCTTCTTCTGAGCCTATCCTGCCCGAGGGTGTGCGGAATCGGCGTGTATTACGGTATC
>OGXA01003048.1_pt1 | contig 11174 bp, 8 predicted proteins | sample 1576171 | NCBI WGS metagenome assembly OGXA01 (sample SAMEA3541587, study PRJEB24748) | human gut metagenome | biome: human gut; feature: human-associated habitat; material: faeces | place: China | collected 2012 | reverse complement strand
ACGCGGCTGCGCTGTTTCTGCTTACCGCCGATGAGGAGCTTTGGCAAAGAGTCCTCTGGCATTTCGACAGCAGCGGCTTCGACTTCTCCGCCATCCGCCTCTCCGGTATTCACCCGGAGCTGTACAGCATTTATCAGGCGGCGAAGACCATTTCCGTTGGCGGTGACAACATCGTGATATGCAAACACACCCAACCGGCAGACTGCCTTTGCGCTCATCGCGCAGATCCACGAGGACTTTATCGAGCCCATGGATAGCCGTGAAAACTATCTTGACTATGTCGCAAACCGCCCCGACGTAAAAGCGTTGGGCGAACACGGCTTGTGGGACGCCAACGGGAAGGTCCCGTCGCTGGAGAATGCCGTGGCGGAGGTGGCGCGGCACACGGGAAATGTGTGGACGCCAGTCATCTCCCTCTCCCGTGAGAACGCGGAGCGGCTGGGTTATACCGACCTTAAAAACTGGCAGGAGCTCATCAACGCATCTATCACGGATATCGCCAAGGGCTATAAGATCCACCCGGACCGCCTTCGTTGGTACGCAGCTATGCACGAAAAGGAGAAGCACATCCATGTTCACATGGTGCTCTTCTCAACCGATCCGAAGGAGGGCTACATCTCCCGGCAGGGTATCCGCAGCATCAAGTCCGCGCTGGTCAGCACGATCTATCGGAACGACCGCCTGCACATCTATGAGCAGAAGGATGAACAGCGCGGCCTGCTCCGGCAGGAGGCGGAAGCACGGATGGCAACGCTCATCGGGCAGATGGCTGCCGGTACTCCGCAAAGAGATAAGCTGGAGCTTTTGGTGGCGGATCTCGCCCAGCGGCTTCAGGAGGTCAGCGGCAAAAAGGTCTACGGTTATCTGCCGCCCCGTGTCAAGCGCATCGTGGATGAGATCGTGGATGAACTGGCAAAGGACGAACGGGTGTCGTCCGCCTATGCTCTATGGCAGGATCTCCGAGAGCAGCTTTGCATTGACTATAATCAGACACCGCCAATGCGAGTACCGCTGTCGCAGCAAAAGGAGTTCAAGACTGTGCGCAACATGGTCATCCGGGAAACGCTCCGACTCTCGGAGCTGCACTTCACCTTCGAGGATGATGCCATCCAGGATGAGCCGGAGCCGGAAGAACCGCCTGTTCCTCCAGATCCAAGTGCGGAGCGGATGATCCATCAGCAAGCACAGTCTTACCGCAGGGCAAAAAAGGTGCTGCACGACTTGGAGTCGGACCCCGGTGAGAAAGCCGCGGCACGGGTCACCCTCCGCCGTCTGTGGGAGGAGGGCTATACCATTGCCGCCCATCAGCTTGGCAAATCGTATCGAGATGGAGTTGGAAGTTCAGTTGACCACGAGTTGGCGGCAGAGTGGTTTCAAAAATCGGCAGAAGCCGGAAATCCTTGCTCTGCATACGCGCTGGGCAAACTGCTGCTGGAGCAGGGGCAGATCCCGCAGGCCCTTCACTGGCTGCGGCAGGCAGCGGAGCAGAACGATCCATACGCGCAATACCGGCTCGGCAAGCTGCTGCTCACCGGCGCGGAGGGTGTGCCGAAGGATATAGATGCGGCCATTCAGCTTCTGAAGGGCTCTGCCATACAAGGGAATTCGTTTGCCCAATACACGCTGGGAAAGCTCTATTTGCTGGGGCAGGAGGTGCAAGTGGACCGCGAAGAAGCTCTGCGCTATTTCGCACAGGCAGCGGAACAAGGCAACACCTACGCGCAGTATTATATCGACCATCAGGAGGACTTCTCCGGTGCGGCGGTAGGAACCGCTATCCTTCGGATGCTCCATCAGATGAGTCGTATTTTCCGCGAGAACGCCGCCCAGCCTGCCATCTATGCAGGAATGCAGATCGACAAGAAGCGTCGCCGCAGATTGCAGGAGAAACGCATGGCAATGGGACACAAGGCGGATGACCATGAGGATCGCGGACTGACGCAACAGACACAATAAGGGAGGGACTATGTCAAAGTACATTCCGTTTACAACCGAGCAGAAAGAACGAGCCGCGTCGGTGGACTTGGAGGAGTTCCTCCGCCGCCGTGGAGAAAAGCTCATTACCTCTGGCAGAGACAAACGCCTTGCCAGCGACCACAGCATCACCATCCGTGGCTGTGAGTGGTTCGATCATGCCACCGAGCAGGGCGGCAGAGCCATCAGCTTCGTCAAGCAGTTCTATGGACTCAGCTACCCGGACGCCATGTCTCTGCTCCTCGGCGATGATCTCGGCGGAAGCTACCCTGCGGCAAAGGAGAAGGTGCCGGAGCCTGCAAAGCCCTTCACGCTCCCAGCGCAGAGTGAGTCCATGCGCCGTGTGTATGCCTACCTGCTGAAAAAGCGTTGCATCGACCGCGAGATACTCAATGCCTTCGTGCGCAAGAAGCTCATCTACGAAAGCTGTGAAAGATCCAAGGATGGGACAAAGGAATACCACAACGCCGTGTTCGTCGGATTCGATGAACACGGCGTTCCCTGTCACGGGCATAAGCGCGGGCTGTACACCATGGGGCAAAGCTATCGCGGCAACATTGAGGGCAGCGACCCAAGCACAGCTTTCACTATCTTGGCGGCGATGACACGCTCTATGTCTTCGAGGCCCCTATCGACCTGCTTTCCTACATCTCCCTTTTCCCGGAGGAGTGGCAGGAGCATAACTATGTGGCCTGCTGCGGGACATCCTCCATCCCCATGCTGGAGATGCTGCGGCAGCTCCCGCAGCTCCGGCAGGTGTACCTCTGTCTGGATAATGACGCTGCCGGTCATGCCGCCAGCGAGCGTATGGCGAAGCTGCTGGAGGAGCGTGGCATCTCCGCAGAGCGGCTTGTACCGCAGCAAAAGGACTGGAACGACGATCTCAAGACAGAACAGGAAAACAAAATGGAAAGGAGCGAGCTATGCCAAACCTTCTGCTGACAATGTGGGACACGATCAAAAGCTCCAATATCGGGATATTGGTCGCGGCAGGGCTGGGGATGTTCGCCATCATCGGAGGGCTCTCCATGCTGTCCTACCACTATACACTCAGCGGCATCAAGTCCCGCACCGTGGGTGACGGACAGCACGGCACGGCGCGTTGGGCGACCGATAAGGAGATCCGCCAGATCTATGCCCATGTGCCGTTCAATGTCAAAGACTGGCGCAAGGGAGTAAGCCTTCCCACAGAACAGGGGCTGGTGCTGGGCTGCAAGGGCAGGAAAGATGAACTGACTGCGCTGGTGGACAGCGACGACATTCATTGCTTGATGATCGCCGCCTCCGGTGCGGGCAAGACGGCTTTCTTCCTCTATCCCAACCTTGAATATGCCTGCGCGTCCGGCATGAGCTTTCTGGCTCTGGATACCAAGGGTGATCTCGCCCGCAACTACGGCTCTATTGCCAAAAAGTATTACGGCTATAAGCATATCTCCGTTATAGACCTGCGCAACCCCACCCGCTCGGACGGCAACAATCTGCTGACGCTCATCAACCGCTATATGGACATCGCCAGAAAACAACCGGATAACCTCGCTGCCCGCGCCAAAGCCGAAAAGTACGCCAAGATCCTCGCCAAGTCCATCGTCAGCCCGGAGGGAAACTCCAACCACGGGCAGAACGCATTCTTCTACGATGCGGCGGAGGGCTTGCTGTCTTCCACGATCTTGCTGCTTGCGGAGTTTCTGCCGCCAGATGAGGAACACCCAGAGAAGCGGCGGCACATCGTGTCGGTATTCAAGCTGGTGCAGGATCTGCTGGAGCCGGTGCGTGGTGCGCGGGGACGCTCCCGCTTTCAGCTGCTTATGGACAAGCTGCCGTCCGAGCACAAAGCGCGCTGGCTGGCAGGCGCCGCGCTCAACAGCTCCGAACAGGCCATGGCTTCTGTCATGTCCACGGTGCTGTCCCGGCTCAACTCGTTCCTTGATAGTGAGCTGGAGCAAATCCTGTGCTTCGACAGTGCCATTGACGCTGAAATGTTCGCGGCGGAGAAATCCGCCATCTTCCTCATCCTGCCGGAGGAGGATCAGACGAAGAACTTTATGGCAGGCTTGATGATCCAGAATCTCTCCCGTGAGCTGTTTGCAGTAGCGGATGAGAACGGCGGCAAACTGAAAAACCGTGTCATTCTCTTTTGCGACGAGCTGGGGACCATGCCTCCCTTTGATATTCTGCCGCTTTTCAGTGCTGGACGCTCTCGCCGCCTGATGCTGGTACCAATCATCCAGTCAGTGGATCAGCTTGTAAAAAACTACGGAAAAGAAGGCGCCTCTATCCTAATGGATAACTGCCAGGATGTGATCTGCGGCGGCTTTGCGCCCAACAGCGAGGCGGCAGAGACTTTTTCAAAAGCTCTCGGCAGCCGCACAGTGCTCTCCGGCTCTGTGAGCCGCGGGAAAAACGACCCCAGCCAGAGCCTGCAGATGATGGAGCGTCCCCTGCTGACGGCAGATGAGCTCAAGTCCATCCCCAAAGGCAGCTTCATCGTGCAGAAGACTGGATGCCACCCTATGCGTACCCGCCTACGCCTGTTCCTCGAATGGGGCATCACCTTCGAGGAGGAATACCGTGTGGAGGAACAGGCAGCCAGAAAGGTCTATTATGCCGACCAGAATGCGCTGACCCGCGCCATCGTGCGGAAGTATCCGCCCAAGCTGGCGGAGCGGCAGACCACTCGCTCCGTTAAGGGCGAGGGGCAGCTCCACGACGCGCCCGTGCAGGAGATGGTGGTGGCGGAGGACATCGACTATGACCGTATGCCGCACAAGCGCACCCCGTATAATCTTCCCCGACAGGAGGTGGATCGGTGAGCTACTTTGACAGCATTTACGCCGACATGCTCCTGCCGCCCAGGGCTGTATCCGTTTATATGTACCTCAAGGATCGGTCCAATCGTGCGGGAAGCTGCTGGCCGGGCATCAAGACGATTGCGAGAGATATGAATCTCTCCCGCAGCACTGTCAAGCGGGCACTGGTGGATCTGGAGCAGCACGGCTATCTTGCCAAGCTGCCCCGGTATCGCCCCAATGGAAGCAATACCTCCAATCTCTATACGCTGAAATAAATGAAAAGTGGATCGTACAGCGCCCTGGTACGATCCACTTCATTAAGCCAAAAAACAAAAATCTCCACGCCAAGGGGTAACTATACCTGTTTGCTGAACCGAGGAGGGGTTCAATATGACCCCACCGGAACAGCCCACTCTATCGGAGAATTAAGACAGAGAAAGAACAAGCGGGAGTAAACCAATCCTTATTACTTGTTACGGGCGCGGTACAGGAAGGTCACGATCTGTGCGCGGGTGCATTCCTCATCAGGACTGAAGATGGAGAACGTTGTTCCGACTGTGATATTATGTTTGACCGCCCACAGCACAGCATCGATATAGTAGGTGTCTGCGGCTACATCGGCAAAAGGATTGGCCATGCCCGCTGCCGGAGACTTCTGAGAGCGCCACAGGAAGGTGACGATCTGCGCGCGGGTGCAGGTGGCGTCGGGGCTGAACATGGTGTCGCTGGTGCCCTTGGTGATGCCCTGCTCCACGGCCCACAGAACCGCATCATAGTAGTAGCTGCCAGCCTTTACGTCGGTAAAGGGCATGACTGCGGACTTGGCGGCGGGGCTGCCGGCAGCACGCCACAGGAAGGTGACGGCCTGCGCACGGGTGCAGATGCCGTTGGGATTGAAGGTGGTGGCGCTGGTGCCGGTGGTGATACCCTTGTCCACGGCCCAGATCACGGCGTCCTCATAGTAGGAGCCTGCGGGCACGTCGATGAAGGGATTCTTGCCAGTGGGGGTAGAAGCCTTGAACGTGGCCGCCACGGTGACCTTGCTGGCGGGCATGGTGAAGGTGAACTTGCCGTTCTTCTCGGTCAGCTTGAGATCCTTGTCCTTGCCGTCCAGAACGGTGAGGGTATCCAGCACATAGCCCTTGTCGGGATCGACCGTCAGAGTAATGGTTGTGCCCTTGGCAGCGGACTTGTGGCTGGCGGTCACATCGCCGTTCTTGGCGCTCTTCACGGTGATAGGATAGGTGGTGACACCACCGCCGCCGGTGGAGCCGGTGTAAGTCCAATGGGCGTACACGGTGGTATCCTTGTCAAACAAGGTAGCCGTGGTGATCTTAGTGCCGCCGTTCTTTTCGGTGTACCAGCCGTCAAAGCTGTATCTGCCGCTGTGGGTGGCGGTGGGCAGCTCGGAGAGCTTTTGGTCAATGGTATCCATGCGGATAAAAGAGGGGACGCCGCCGTTGCCGTCAAAGGTAACGGTGTAGGTCTGATTTTCATGGCTTCCGTTGCAGGTGACGAGCAACACCACAGCAGGAAAACTGCCATCCAGCTCCCACTTGTTCTTGACATACTTCAGAGTAAAAGCTGCGTGGGGGTTCCCCTCACCCTCTGCATTTTCGTGCGTTTTTTTGGTGTCCGCATCGTACTTGTCCTTGTAAGCGGGCAAATTGAGATAGACGATGGCCTTCAAAACACCGCCTTCCATGTAGGGCGTGCCCAAGGTAAAGCCGCCGGGGATCCTCCCGTATTCCTTACTGCTGTTGGTTGTAGTACACTTGACGGTGACAAGGGTGGGAATTTCGAGATCCTTAAGATCATCTTCCGTAATCTCCGTAATTTCATTGACGATGGAGAAGTTCTTGGAGGCCATGCCCTTGTAATTGCCCTTGCCGTTGATGGTCACCTTGCCGCCATGCTCCGGCGAGGTGTTGGTATCGTAGCTGTAGGTGAAGTCCTCGCCCTTCACCAGATCCATGTCGCCGTCCTTGATCTCCGGCGTGGGATAGATAGACTGCCCCGTATAGCGCTGCGGAGGGATGTCGGCAATCATGTCGGCGGTCAGGGGCTTGGGCGTGATCTTGGGATAGGAATAGACAATAAGACTCTGTCCATAGTCCGGGTGGGTAAATTTGGTCTTTACCGTTAGGTTAGAACCGGACACATTCCGAATCTTCGGTATTTGGGACACGAAGTCATCTCCGGTGCCCGCGGTGTGACCCGCGATGCTCCAGCCCTTGGGCATCTTAGTGTCATGCACAATGACCGTCTCGTGCTCATTGCCGTCATATTCAGCCTTGTAGGCACTTACAACGGCAGTCAACTTATCCTTTAGGGCATCCGGGATCATATCAAACAGCGTGGCAACGGTAAGAGGCTCGCTGACCGCGCCGGGCTTGTGGGTGGCAGTTTCCTTCGCCCGGGCCGTGATGGTGTATTCCGTGCCGGACTGCAGGTTTTCGAAATAGTGGAGGTCCTGCCACTCTCCATTGTCTATGCGATACTCATAGGCGTTGCCAAGGGGCTTCACCTTGATTATATTGATCGATCTGAAATCCAGCTCGAGGACAGGCGCGGGGGACTGAGCCGTATGCTTGTCGGTGCAGGTGAAGTGAAGCATTTTGTTTTTGGGCATCTCACCGAGAAGCTCCCATTTGCCTCCTTCATACTTCAGCTTGAACTGAATCTGGTTAATGATCTCGGTAGGGTATTTTAGATCTGGGTCATGTTCGCAATCCATGTCCTGATTGAACTGCTCTAAATAGGTTTTATTCTTAACACTGATAATAACCGTCCAGACACCATCCTCCTTCTTGACCACAGTATCGGAAAAGCCGTTTGGCAGTTTGCCGTAACTCTTGCGTTCGCCGGTCTTTGTGCAGATGCAGGTGACCAGATTGTCTGGAATTGTGATGTCTTCCAGATCCGTTGCCAGATTAAATACTGGCGCGGCTTCCTCCGCCAGTGCCGCCGTTGGGAGCAAACCTACAACCATGATAAGGCAGAGTAGGATGCTTAAAAGTTGTTTCTTCATTGTTATCCTCCTTGTCAAAAAAATTGTTGACCATGACTCATCTTTCAGCGCACGAGTCTGCCGCTGCACCGCCGAAAGACTCCTCATCATCACTTTCTGAGCTGCGGACCTGTGTCCTTGGACGCAAGAACAAGAATATCCGTCTCATTCGCCTTCCTCCACATATTCTTCACGATTGATGCGTTTTGCCTTTTCAATTTGACTGACATATTGCAGAATCAGTCTGTTAACGAAAAGATAGATAATATATGCTACTATAATTGAGATAAAGTCTTTGTTAAGTTATGATGTTTTTATTTTTTTCTCTGCGCTGTTCCGAGAATTCGATTGTACAGCATGGATGCTGTGACGAATTTGTGACACTTTCCCCGCACTTTCGCGGGGGAATTTCAATGCAGCTTCTGCTATGCTACAGACAAGGTTGAAACTCAACCAAAAATACTTCAAAAAGGAGCGTAACATACTATGAAAAAGAAAACGATTTTGAGCTTTGCACTGGCACTGGCATTGACGGTATCGGCCATCGGCACGGCAACCTCCGCCTTTGCCGCCACATCCGCACCAATGGAGCCTGTTACTAAAATTGCCACCGAGAATGAGGACGCCATCTGGGAGCAGATCGAGGCGGTGGAAGAGAAGAGCGACGCCATCTTCCAAAGAAACGCGGCGCTGTGGGAAAAACTGGACGAAATCTGCAACGCCCTGCCCGACGACTACGACTTCACAAACTTTGACGAAGCAGCGTTTATCCGCAGTACCAACGCCCTGACGGAAGCGGAGAAGGAAACGCTTCTGGCGGACATCAAGGAGTTGAACGGCCTTGACGCTGAGATGGAGGCACTGTACGCTCAGCTGCCCGCCTGCGACAATATGCCGCTTTACGAGAAGGCGCTGGAAAAGGCCGACCCCAAGGTGCTGGATGAGATCGACACCCTGGAGCAGGAGTATGACCGCGTCTGCGAAAAGCACGCCGACCTGTGGGACAAGGTGGATGAAGCGTACTTTGATCTGCCGGACGACTACGACTTCGACAACTACGATGAGGCAGCCTTCATCCGCAGCCTGAGCTTCCTGTCCGACGCGGAAAAGGACGCGCTGATCGCCGACTACAACCGTCTTACGGAGATCGACGGCCGGCTGTGCGAGCTGTACAATTCCATCTGGGGCAACACCGGCTGCGAAAGCGGCATCTGCCCCCTTTGACGGGAAGGCGATATTCTGATAGTATAAAATCAACATCATGCCGATGCTGCGCTCACGCGCAGCATTTGGCGCTGCTTGCAAGGAGGACGCATGGAACATTCCATCTATTTGGCGGACGATGAAAAGAGCATCCGGGAGCTGCTCCATAGCTTCCTCGCAAGCGACGGATATACTGTGCGCTCCTTTGAAAGCGGCGACGCGCTGCTGGAAGCATTCCGTCAGGAGCCTGCGGAGCTTGTAATACTGGACATTATGATGCCCGGCACGGACGGACTTACCGTGTGCCGGGAGCTTCGCTCTGTTTCCGATATTCCCATCATTCTGCTTACGGCCAAGGACAGCGAGCTGGACTACGTCATGGGCATCAGCCAAGGCAGCGACGATTATCTCACCAAGCCCTTCCGTCCAACGATATTGCTGATGAAGGTGAAGGCGCTGCTGCGTCGCGTGGAGATGGACAGGGGGAAAACGGCGGCGGCGGAGGATGAGCTGCATTACGGGGATATCCGCTATTCCGCTACGGAAAACGCCGTCTTTTGCGGAAGCACGATCGTGGCGCTGACACAGACCGAGCTGCGGCTGCTCAGCTATATGATGAAGCAACCGGAAAAGGCGTATTCCCGCGAGGAGCTGCTCAGCGCGGTATGGGGATTTGATTCGGAGGTGGAGACCCGCGTGACCGATGAAACGCTGCGCCGTATCCGAAAAAAGCTGCTGCAAGCGGGCAGCACCGTCAGCGTAAGCACCATATGGGGCTTTGGTTATAAGCTGAAGGGGGCAGAGCGCACGTGAAAAACATCAAGCTGCGGATCGTGTATCTGATCCTTTGCTCAGCTCTGCTGCTCTTTGCCCTGTTCATGCTGGCGGTGAACCTCATTATACCAGCACACTTTGTGCGTGAGGCAAAAAAGGCACTCATCAGCGAGGCACAGTACCAGAACCGCACCATCCCCTATACCGACGATGAAGCCTTTTTTGACGATGAATGGAATGATGCGGAGGAGCACTTCCTTACGCCAAGCATCGTATTTTTAGAGCTGGATAATGCCAATCAATCAAGCGGTTGGAACAGGGACGCATATCGCCTGGAGAAAAAACTGCTGGAATACTGCAAGGGGCGGGAGCTATCGCTCAACCAATGCTATACCTTCAAAACGGACAGGCATCACCTGATATTCATGTCCGTGCAGGAGGAGCAGGACGATTGGGAAAAACCCTACTCCTATATCATGTACATAGACATCGGCCCCATCACCCGCTATATCGTGACGCTGAACTGGGCGTTCTTTGGGGTGCTGCTGGCAATCTCCTCCGTCATGTGCCTGCTGGGGTTCCGGTTTGGCAGGGATATTGAGAAGGAGGCGGAGAGGCAGCAGACCTTCTTCCAGAATGCCTCCCACGAGCTGAAAACGCCGCTGATGGCGATACAGGGCTACGCAGAGGGGATACAGGCGGGCGTGATGGACGCGGGCGGCGCTGCGGAGGTGATATTGGCGGAGAGCGACCGCATGACGGAGCTGGTAGAGGAGCTCTTGGACATCTCGAAAATCGATATGGGGCGGCAGCGGCTTACCCTTTCCGAAACGGATATTCGGGAACTGCTCTACGACAGCATACGCGCCGTGGAGCCGACAGCCGCCGGCGGCATCGCAATCGTGCCGGACTTCCCCGAGAAGCCCGTTATGGTCAGCTGCGACGATACCCGGCTGCGCCGAGCAGTCACCAATATCCTGTCCAACGGCGTGCGCTATGCCCGCAGCCAGCTGCGCCTGACCTGCCGCGCGGACAGGCGGCAGGTGACGATACGCATACAGGACGACGGGGATGGCATAGCCGAGGAGGATATTCCCCACATCTTCGACCGCTTTTACATGGGCAAAAGCGGAAAATCCGGCATCGGCCTTGCCCTGACGAAGGAGATCATTCACTTGCATAAGGGGACGATCCGCGCCCGCAACGGGGACACCGGCGCCGTTTTCGAGATCTCCATTCCGGTGAGCAGATAAGAAGATCGCCGCGCCGCCTTTGAGCGTCCCTCTTGCAAAAAGGACGGGCCTGGAAAGGATCTTTGCTGGTGCCGGGCGGAGAGTTTCCCGTGATTTCCTCTTGTGCCCACATTGTCAGAATGGAGTACATCTATGGGTTGTAAAGCAAAAAAATATCTGCATATTTATGAC
>OGXA01003041.1_pt1 | contig 11190 bp, 9 predicted proteins | sample 1576171 | NCBI WGS metagenome assembly OGXA01 (sample SAMEA3541587, study PRJEB24748) | human gut metagenome | biome: human gut; feature: human-associated habitat; material: faeces | place: China | collected 2012 | reverse complement strand
AAACAATAATAACTAGTTCATGGAAAAACAATTATCAGAAAAACTGCCTCTTGTCAGTCAGTCCGGCAATCTTGTCCAGTTCCGCCTTGATAGGCTCTACACCCTGCTGGTTGCGGGTCACGCTGTCCATTGCCATATTATATAAGTCACCGATTTTCTGGCTCAGACTGCCGGCCGGATTTTCTTTTGCAGCCAATCCCTCGATCAGATCCTGCAACTGCTTCCGGTTGTTTTCAATCAGCACTTCAAAAGTTCCATAACGAGAATATTCATCCGTCAACGGATTGTTCTTCATCCACCCACCACATGCATAGCGGTAAAAATCTGTGCCAGCCGATACGGTCGTATCCAGATTGGCAAGATTCAGTCCGGTAGTACTCTTTACTTCCTTTGTACCTGAACATCCTACCATTGCAGAAGCTACCAACGCTGCAACAGCTACATAATGTCTCTTTTTCATAACTCAATTTTTGTTTATAAATAGTAAAGTAACTTTCGTATTTTCAAAAGATTATCCTTTCAGTTCTTCCAGTTCCAGCAATACGGTCTCCCATTCTTCCTCAGCCTTAGCCACCTGCTGTTTCAACTGCTGATGACGCTCATACAGTTTCATGTCGGAAGCTCCTTCGGGAGTAGCCATCTGTTCCTCCACTGCCTGAATTTCCTGTTCCAGACGGGAGATACTGTCCTCACAGTCGGCCACCTGCTTTTCCAGTTTACGGATTTTCTTGTTCTGCTCTTTCTGGGCCTCGTACGACAACTTGTTTTCGCTGACAGGAGCTGCTGCTTCCTTGACCGACTGTGTCGCAGGCGACTGAGACAGCTGCAGTTCATTCAGGCTCTCCATTTTCTTTTTCTGAAGGAAATCATAAATGCCGCCGATGTGCTCCTTGACCACTCCTCCGCCAAACTCGTAGACTTTGGTTACCAGTCCGTCCAGGAACTCACGGTCGTGCGAAACCACAATCACCGTTCCGTCGAAATCCCGGATGGCCTCTTTCAACACATCCTTCGACCGCATGTCAAGATGGTTGGTCGGCTCGTCCAGTATCAGGAAGTTTACCGGTTCAAGCAGCAGCTTGATCATCGCCAGACGGCTCCGTTCTCCTCCGGAAAGCACCTTGACCTTCTTGTCGGAGGCCTCTCCTCCAAACATAAAGGCTCCCAGAATGTCCCGGATCTTCAGACGGATATCTCCCTTGGCCACCTGATCAATCGTATCGAATACAGTCAGATTCTCATCCAGCAGCTGTGCCTGGTTCTGGGCAAAATAACCGATCTGTACATTATGTCCGATGACCAGTTTTCCCTCAAAAGGAATCTGGTCCATGATGCACTTCACCAAGGTAGACTTACCTTCACCGTTCTTGCCGACAAAGGCAACCTTCTCGCCCCGGTTGATGGTCAGTGTCACGTCGTGGAAGACCACATGGTTGCCATAAGCCTTTTTCACCCCTTCGCAAATGACCGGATAATTTCCCGAGCGCATGGCCGGCGGGAACTTCAGCCGTAACGTAGAGGTATCTTCTTCATCAATCTCAATCGGAACAATCTTTTCCAACTGCTTGATGCGGCTCTGCACCTGTACAGCCTTCGTTGCCTTGTAGCGGAACCGTTCGATGAATTCTTCCGTATCCTTAATCTCTTTCTGCTGGTTCTCATACGCACGGAGCTGCTGTTCACGACGTTCCTTGCGCAAGACCACAAACTCATCGTAAGGTACCTTATAGTCGTAGATATGACCACAGGATATCTCAATCGTACGGTTGGTGACATTGTTGATAAAGGCCCTGTCGTGGCTGACCAGCACAACGGCTCCCGGACTCATCTTCAGGAAATTCTCGAGCCACTGGATACTTTCAATGTCCAAATGGTTGGTCGGCTCATCGAGCAGCAGCACGTCCGGACGGCGCAACAACAGTTTGGCCAGTTCGATACGCATACGCCATCCGCCGCTGAACTCACTGGTCGGACGGTCGAAGTCGGAACGGTCAAATCCCAGTCCGGTAAGCGTCCGCTCAATCTCAGCCCGGTAATTGGTTCCTCCCATCATCAGGAAACGCTCATTATCGTGAGTGAAACGGTCAATCAGTTCATGATACTCCTCCGAATCGTAATCCGTACGGTCGGCCAGTTCCTGATTCATCCGTGCCAGCCGGTCCTGCAATTCAAAAATATGCTCGAAAGCCATCTCGGCCTCAGCCATGACCGTGCGTGTGTCACTCAGAATCATCACCTGGGGCAGATAACCGATGGTTACCCCACGCTGTACCGCAACGGTACCCTCCGTAGGCGACTGCAGGCCGGAGAGAATCTTCAGCATGGTCGATTTACCGGCTCCATTCTTTCCTACCAGCGCAATGCGGTCCTTCTTATTGATGACAAACGAAACATCCTGAAACAAAGGAGTTACTCCAAATTCAACTTTTAATCCTTCTACTGAAATCATGGGAGTGATACTAAATTAATCAGATAAGGGATACTGATTCAATAACTGGTTCATAATTTATACAAGAAAGGACCTCGTTAACATACGCTGATGCCAACCAGATCCTTTCCTTGATTATCTATCAGACCTTGGCAGCCTTGGCGGCTCCCTCAGTTTATTCTTCGGTATAACGTTCGATGGTCTGAGCGCGGTCAGGACCTACTGATACAATCTTGATCGGAGTTTCCAACTGTTCTTCCAGGAATGAGATGTATGCATTGAATTCTTCAGGGAATTCATCTTCGCTTGTCATCTTGGTCATGTCAGTCTTCCATCCCGGCAATTCTACGTATACAGGTTCTACACCTTCTGTAATATCGTATGGGAAGTAGTCGATTTCCTCACCGTTCACCTTGTAAGCCACGCAAGCCTTGATGGTATCGAAGCCGTCCAGCACATCGCTCTTCATCAGGATAAGCTGAGTTACTCCGTTAACCATGATGGAATAGCGCAAAGCCACCAGGTCAATCCATCCGCAACGGCGTTCACGACCAGTTACTGCTCCATATTCATGTCCGAGGTCACGGATAGTCTTTCCGGTTTCATCGAACAACTCAGTCGGGAACGGACCCGATCCGACACGAGTACAGTAAGCCTTCATGATTCCGTATACCTCACCGATCTTGTTCGGACCAAGTCCCAGACCGGTACAAGCTCCCGCACAAATCGTATTTGAAGAAGTCACAAACGGATAAGAACCGAAATCAACATCCAGCATCGTACCCTGTGCACCTTCGCACAATACGCTCTTGCCTTCTTTCAGCAGGCCGTTGATTTCATGTTCACTGTCTACCAGCGGGAAAGTACGGAGGTATTCGATACCTTCCATCCACTGTTTTTCCAGTTCGGTAATGTCATATTCGTAATTCAGGCTCTTCAGGATCTGCTCGTGACGTGCCTTGGCAGCCGCATACTTGGCTTCGAAATTATGCAGGATATCTCCTACACGCAGACCGTTACGGCTCACTTTATCAGTATAAGTCGGTCCGATACCCTTTCCGGTAGTTCCTACCTTGGCAGCACCTTTGGCAGCCTCATAGGCAGCATCCAGGATACGGTGAGTCGGCAGGATCAGATGCGCTTTCTTTGAGATGTGCAAACGTTCCTTCAACGGATGTCCGCTGGCCTCCAGTGCTTCGGCCTCTGCCTTGAACAGTGAAGGGTCCAATACTACTCCATTACCGATGATATTCACCTTATTTCCCTGAAATATTCCCGACGGAATAGAACGGAGCACATATTTCTGTCCTTCAAACTCCAGAGTATGGCCCGCATTAGGTCCTCCTTGGAAACGGGCAACTACATCGTAGCGCGGAGTCAATACATCCACTACTTTACCTTTACCTTCGTCGCCCCATTGCAAACCTAACAAAACATCTACTTTCATGATTCTTCAGTTTTTATATAAAATCTATTTGTTTTTCTTTCGTTTTGCCACCATACACTTGCTGCACAGACCGTAAATATACAGCGAATAATGAGAAGCATGGAATCCCCTCTGCTTTGTCTGGGCCACTGCCTGCTTCAGGGTCTCGTCCTCGAATTCAGAAACCTTTCCGCAAGAAGTGCAAATCATATGATGGTGTGTTTCATTATTGTATGAACGTTCATACTGAGAAGTATTGCCAAACTGATGCTTGATGACCAGCCCCGCATCAATCAGCAAGATAATGGTGTTATACAGCGTAGCCCGGCTGACCCGGAACTTTTCCTTTTCCGCCATATAGGAATACAGCGTGTCAATGTCGAAATGCCCCTTGATGGAATAAATAGTTTCAAGTATAGCATAGCGTTCAGGCGTCTTACGATGCCCGTTCTTCTGCAGATAATCTGTCAGAATCTGCTTTACTTTATCTTTTATCTGTTCTTCCATCGGTTCATTACATTCAGGGTTCAAAGTTACTCTTTTTTATGTAAACAGAAAAGTTCTCGCCATTAAATTCTATCAAAAGGCCTCATTCAGGTTTCAGGGAAATACTTCTTTTACGCCATTTCGATTTCCGCCTTTATTTCATCCAGACATCCGGCCAGTTCCGGACCTGCATTTTTGGCTGCCGCACCCAGCATCTTGCCCAAGGTCTTGCGGTTGTCACGCGACTGCAGTCCGAATTTACACAAGGCCAGCACCGCACTCTTCCGTACCCGGAAAGACTCGTCTTCCAGGGCCGTAAAAGCCTGGTCGAGGAATTCCGCCTCTGCCCGCTCGCTCAGTTTCATTTTTTTCATCAGCAGGCGCGCCATCAGCAAAAAGCCGCACAACTGAAAATACTCACGTCCGTCGGCCATCCAGCAGAAAGCCGATTCGGAAGCATAAGGCAGGTACTGGAAAAGGTTCATCACGGCATATTCGGCCAGTTCGGGATACTGCATATCCTCAACCCATATTTCCGCAATTTCCGGATAAAATGTATCGACCGGCTGCAACAGGGTTGCCATGATCTTGCACTCACGGATGTTTTCCTTCCAGAGAGCCTGGGCCAGCTGATGGTCTTTCGGATAACGCTGCGCAATCTCTTTGATGCGCGGATATTCAATTCCAAAATTCAATTTATATCCCATCCCCTTCTCCCGCATGCTCTGAGAGATCACTCCGTTCATGAACAGACGGAACTGCGACTTGATGTCGCGGATGGTATCATGTATCTGTATATTTTCCATTCTTTTCTTTTCAATCTTTTCAACATCTGTTTTCCACTATCCGGCTGCCGGTTCAACAGCTCACCCCTACCGGCAAGTTGTCATAATCGCGTCCGTAACGAAGCATCTGCTCTGCATACCCTTCGGTATACGATACGGTCACATCCGTAATCTTTCCAGCCTCATCGGTCACTGCCGTATATACCGGATTGATAAATCCCTTATAAGGAGCCAGGTTCAGTTTCCGGTAACGGTCAAGCACCTCGGCATGCAGCAACGGATCCACCTGTACGCCATACTGCTCAACCAACTGACGTGCAGCCTCAAAATCACCCTCGCTCTTGATGCGCTGAATCTCTGCCAGGAGTTCACCGAAAAGCGCATGCAACCGGACATAATCATTGATCCGGACAAAACTTTTTCCATCCACTTTCACGATTTCTACAGCCTTGTCTGCCCTACTGTGCTCCAACGCCCACCGGGCAATCAGCTGCCGGTTGCGCATGTGCGCCTCCTCCACATTACATCCCGGTTCGATGCGCACCAGCTGAGTCATCAGTCCGTTCATCATATAGCCGTAATACTCGGCCTTATATGCCTCAGCATCCGGTACCAGTCCCAGTGCAACCATCTTTGCATCCGGCAGATAATACAGTCCGAACAAGTCGGCCCGAGCCTCTTCCACCGTAGCCCCGTAAGCCTTCAGCGCATCCGGATCCACTCCCGGCAACAGTTTGCCCGATCCGTGTCCCAGACACTCGTGCAAATCGGTATGCAAGTCATCCGTAATATCCGAATAACGGTCCATCAGTTCATGCTCCACATCGCTGTACACAAACTCCTGACGGAAGCCGTTTCCGCGTGCCGCCTGACTGTACGCTTCGGTCAGGTTGCCGATGGTCACCGACTTCGATCCGTGTACACTCCGGATCCAGTTGGAGTTGGGCAGGTTGATACCGATGGCACTTGCCGGATAAAGATCTCCCGCCAGTATGGCCGCTGTAATCACTTTCGCCGAAACCCCTTTCACACACTCCTTCTTAAAGCGTGCGTCTACCGGAGAATGATCTTCGAACCACTGTGCCTCGCTGCTGATTATTTCCGTACGGCGAGTAGCCTCCAGGTCCTTGAAATTGACAATAGACTCCCAGCTGGCCTTCATTCCCAGCGGATCCCCGTAGGTTTCGATAAATCCGTTCACAAAGTCCACTCTTGAGTCCACGTCCTTCAGCCAGGCGATGGAATACGCATCAAACTCCTTCAGGTCACCGCTGCGGTAGAAACCGATCAAAAGCGCAATCACCTTACGCTGCGCCTCGTTCTCCGCAACCTCCATGGCTTTTTCGAGCCATCCGATGATTTTCACGATGGGCTCCGAATACATACCGCCTACCTTCCAGACCTCTTCCTCGAGTTTACCGTCTTTCTTGACAAGCCGGCTGTTCATTCCATACATCACCGGTTCCGTATCTTCCGCATCCTTCATGCCGGCATAGAAAGCCTCCGCCTCTTCCTGCGTCACTCCCTCGTAATAATTGGCGGCAGAAGTCTGCAGCAAATCCTCTCCGTCTGCCTGATTGACCCGCTTCGGCATTACCGACGGATCGAACATCACCGGGAATAAGGTTGCGTACATAGCCTCCCGGCTTTCTCCCTCACGCAACGGCAACAAGGCCTCATCCAGTCCGTCCAGTATTCCCTTCAGATAACTTTCGGAAAAACCGGGAACAAACTTATCGCATGAATAGTGATGATGGATGCCGCTGGCAAACCATACCCGCTTCAGGTACACCTCCAAAGCCTTGAACTCCTCAGTGGTGCGGTCGCCCTCAAAATGCAGATAGGCCGCTTCCAGCAAATGCCTGATCTGCAGATTATACTTTCCGTTCTGGTCGAAAAGAATATCCCTTCCCTCCAGGGCAGCCTGAGAGAGGTAATAAATCAGTTCCTTCTGCTTCAGGGACAACTCCTCAAAGCCCGGAACGCGGTACCGGAGAATCTGCAAATCGGCAAATTGCTCCACTACATAGTCGAATGTATCTTTAGTCATCATTTCGGTCTCAATTTTAAGTTCTACACTACACTGTTTTCGATGGAATTTTCAGAAAAAAAATCACCCAGAGAAGAACAAGCCGGATGGCCTTCTCGCTCTGAGTGATAAAAAAAATGCTCAATTATTGCGTATTATTTACTTTCCAGTTTGCGCTTACGGTAACCGTTTGGAGTCTCCCCCATGTTTTTATAAAAAGCCGCATAAAACGACTGCCGATTAGCAAAACCGACCATTGCACTGATTTCCTCTATGTTCTTTTCCACATAGCGTTTGTCAACCAGCAGATGCAACGCATCCTTTATCCGGTATTCATTCACCAAGCAAGAATAGTTCATTCCAAAGCGAGAGTTTATCACCGCCGACAAATAGCGAGTATTCGTCTGCAACTCCTTAGCCAAATCCTTCGCCGAATAATTGGGATCCTTATATTTTTTCTGCAGCACGATGATATTCATGATTTTATCATATAATTCATCTGCCAACTCAGCACGAATCATCTCTCGATAGGCCGCGCTCTTCATACTCGTATCACGCAAATTATAAGGCCTCTTTACTGCCGACTTGTCCAAGCCTACAGTTACTTCATTTTCATCCCTCATCTGTCTGTTCATTTGTCTTTCTAAAAAATCCGTCTTTATATTTAAATACAAATTTCATAAGACTTTTTCTATTTTACAATAAAATCCGGTTTCTTTTTACATAAAAAAACAAAAAAAAGGCAGGACTTCCTTCCATTTTTATATTTATGCATGAAAATACATCTACTTTTTAAACTTAATGGAAAGTTTCAGCTATCTTTGCGCCACGATATTGAAACATATGATACTCAAAACGCTCAAATCTTATTTCGGATATACTCACTTTCGCCCTTTACAGGAAGAAATCATTTCTCAGATTCTGGCACACAAAGACACTTTAGTACTAATGCCCACCGGTGGCGGGAAATCCATCTGCTACCAGTTGCCGGCCCTGCTGATGCCGGGAACAGCCATCGTGGTATCTCCCCTCATCTCACTGATGAAAGACCAGGTGGAAGCCTTACAGGCCAACGGCATCATTGCCCGTGCCCTGAACAGTACCAATGATGAGACGACGAATGCCAACATCCGTTTCGAATGCCGTCAGGGAAGAGTAAAATTATTGTATATTTCTCCGGAAAGACTGCTGGCCGAAGTCAACTTCCTGCTGAAAGACATCCAGCTATCGCTCTTCGCCATCGACGAAGCCCACTGCATCTCTCAGTGGGGGCACGATTTCCGCCCGGAATATACCCAGCTGAAGGTTTTGAGGTCCCAATTTCCGCAGGTACCGATAGTGGCCCTGACCGCTACGGCCGACAAGATTACCCGGCAGGACATCATCACCCAGCTGGCGATGAGACAACCTCAAATTTTCGTGTCATCTTTCGACCGCCCGAACCTGAGCCTCACCGTCAAGCGAGGCTATCAGCAAAAAGAAAAGATACGTACCATCATCGAATTCATCCGGCGTCATAAAAACGAAAGCGGAATCATTTACTGCATGAGCCGGAACAATACGGAGAAAGTGGCAGAGATACTGGAGAACCAGGGAATAGAAACCGCCGTATACCATGCCGGACTCAGTACGGCTGCACGCGAGCTGGCGCAAGACGACTTCATCAACGACCGGGTACAGGTAATCTGTGCCACCGTAGCCTTCGGAATGGGCATCGACAAATCGAACGTGCGGTGGATCATTCATTACAACCTTCCGAAAAGCATCGAAAGTTTCTATCAGGAAATCGGCCGTGCAGGAAGAGACGGACTGAAAGGAGAAACCTTGCTGTTTTATTCACTGGGAGATATCGTGCTTCTGTCCAAGTTTGCCTCCGAAAGCAACCAGCAGGAAATCAACCTTGAGAAACTGAAACGGATGCAGCAATATGCCGAAGCAGACATTTGCCGCAGAAGAATCCTGCTGAATTATTTCGGAGAAACCATGGATCACGACTGCGGCAACTGTGACGTATGCCGAAATCCTCCCGAGCGCTTCGACGGAACCATCATCGTACAGAAGGCCCTGAGCGCCATCGTACGGACCGACCAGCGTATCGGAACCAGTCTGCTCATCGACATTCTCAGGGGGAGTGCTACCCAGGAGATCCTCGAAAGAGGATACGATAAACTGAAAACCTACGGAGTGGGACGGGACATTCCCGCCAAGGACTGGAACGACTACCTGTTGCAGATGCTGAATCTGGGATATTTTGAAATAGCCTATAACGAAAACAACCATCTGAAAATTACGGAAGCCGGAAAAAACGTACTCTATGGAAAAGAGCCGGCCTGGATGGTAGTCATCAAGCGGAAAGAACAGGAAGACTTCAGCGTAGCCCACAGACAGACAGGCCGGAGAGGCATTTCCAGTGGAAATAAGACCGAAATGCCGGTACTCACCCCCATGGAATTTGAGAACGAAGACCCTTACCTGTTCGAAGAACTGCGACTGCTGCGGAAAAAGCTCGCCGACCAGCAAGCCATCCCAGCCTACATCGTACTCTCCGACAAGGTACTTCATCTGCTGGCCTCCATCAAGCCGGCGACCCTGGAAGCCTTCGGAGAAATCAGCGGTATCGGAGAATACAAAAAAGAAAAATACGGAAAAGACTTCATACAAGTCATCCGTCTGTTTCTGAAGCAATGAGCCGTTCTTCTCAACGGCACTGCTTCAGTTTCTCCATCACCTCCGCACGCGGAACCCCCAGTTCCACAGCCTGCTCATACGCCTTGCGCGCCTCACTCTTCCGCTTCAGCTGCAGCAGCACATCCCCTATGACCAGACAGGCATCCGTATCCTTCGGGTCCAGCTGCATCACCTTCTGCAGGTCGAGCAAAGCCATCTCCCCCTGTCCCTGTTCCAGTTCGATGTTTGCCCGCATTTTCAGGCAGGAAGTATCCTCCGGGAAATCCGTCACCAGCAAGTTCAGCAAGTCAAGTGCCGCCGTATACTTTCCCTCCTTCTGGTTCAGCACAGCCAGTCCGAGCCGAGCCTCCCGGTGCTTGAAGTCCGTTGCCAAAATCGTATTATAATCAATTCTGGCCTCTTTATACTGCCGGCGGTCCATGTAAATATAAGCACGGAACAAGCGCGCCTCCAGATTCTCCGGTATCAGGTCGATGACATTACAATAATCCACATAAGCCTTGTCCAGCAAGCCCATTTCCAGATAAAGCGCCGCCCGGTTCAGCAGCATCGCCGTAGAATAAGGAGTAATGTTCAATGCCAGCGTATACGACTCGATGGCCTCCTTGTTCTTTCCCATACGCTTCTGCACGGTTCCCAGGTTGGAGAACAGCAACGCATTGCGGGCGTTCGAAGGATCCATTTTCAAAGCCTGCTGAAAAAGGACTTCCGCCTGTTGCAGACTGTCCTTCAACGTATAATCCATCGCCCGTTCCACCAGTTCATTGTAAGATTGGGCACTTGCTATTCCGGCCAGGCAGAAACCGAGCCATACACAAAGCGGTCTTTTCATAAATTTCCAGTAAGATGATGATTGACAAAATGATTTTCGGCAAAAATAATGTTTTCTCTCCGACAATGCCTTTTCTGTTAACATAAAATGAGAAGAGAAATCCTAAAATAAAAGAAACATTAATAAAGTCGGTAAATACATGCTGAGACTTCCCTGCAATTTTGTAAATTTGGTCCTGCAACTTAATTACTAAACTCATATAAAAAATCCGAATGACATGAGAAAAGAACAAGCCATATTTGCCTGCGGATGTTTCTGGGGTGCACAATATCAGTTTGAGAGAATCAAAGGTGTCCTGCGTTCCACAGTCGGCTATATCGGCGGAGAAAAGGAAAACCCGTCGTATCAGGAAGTCAAGGCCCATACCACCGGTCATGCCGAAGCCACACAGGTAGAGTTTGACCCCAAGCAGGTGTCATATACCGATCTCTGTAAAGTATTTTTCGAGATACACGACCCGGCACAGACCGACGGTTCTGGAGCGTGCTCGCATCTCCGGTCATGCCCTCAACAAAG
>OGXA01003038.1_pt1 | contig 11198 bp, 8 predicted proteins | sample 1576171 | NCBI WGS metagenome assembly OGXA01 (sample SAMEA3541587, study PRJEB24748) | human gut metagenome | biome: human gut; feature: human-associated habitat; material: faeces | place: China | collected 2012 | reverse complement strand
TGTCATCATAGGGTGCTATCTGCCAAGTCTGGGACGGCGTGAGCCTGCTGTGCGCGCAGGCTCTGGAGACCATTGAAAAGCAGTATATGGAGGAGGACCTCTCCCTCGGCGGCGTGAGCGAGCAGCTTCACGTCAGCCCGAACTACCTCAGCGCCAATATGAAGAAGTACGCAGGCGACACGTTCATGAACCTGCTCATCAAAAAGCGCATGGAGGTCGCCCACGCTCTGCTGACGACGACCGGCCAGAAGATCTACGAGGTCGCGCGGCAGTGCGGCTATTCCGACCAGCACTATTTCAGCTTCTGCTTTAAAAAATACTACGGCACATCGCCCGCGCAGCTGCGTCGGGCCGAGAGCGAGCGGGGAGGCGGGGGAACATGACGCGGAAAAGACGCGGCCTGAGCATGACATCCATTTTGGTGCTGGCGCTCGTCGGTACCATCACGGCCATCGTGCTGGGAGCCATGGCCGTGTTCCTGCAGACGTATCAGCGCTCGCTCATCCGGAGCGTGCAGACCTCTGCGCGCCAGTCCGTCGCCCAGGTCGGCAAGACGGTCGAGGACTATCTGGACGATGTCAACAGCCTCATGGAGCTGCTCGAGCGCAAGCTCGAGGATCCGCGGCAGGACCGGGACGACTTCTTTGCCGCCTTCCTGCAGATCCGGCCGGACGTTGTGGCCGTCACGACCTATGACGCGGCGGGCGGGCTTGTGGACTGCCGGTCGCGCGGGGCAAAGCGCACGGAGATTTATCAGAATCTTTCGTTTGATCCCAATAAAATGGACGACTATGCCGGCGGCTATGTCTCCACGCCTCATGTGGCCTCGATCTTTCAGGGCTATTATCCGTGGGTCGTCACGCTCGTTGCGCCGCTCGATGCGCCGGGCCGCGAGGAATGGATCGCGCTGGACATCAGCTTCAGCAGCATTTCCGCCTACCTGAACGACGTCGGCATCGGCCAGCACGGCTACTGCTTCCTGATGGACCAGAGCGGCAACATCATCTATCACCCGCAGCAGCAGCTCATCTATTCCGACCTCAAGCGGGAGAACACATCGCTCATCGCGGGCCTGCCGGACGGCAGCAACGAGAGCGGCAGCATGATCTATACGCTCACCTCGCTGGAAAACAGCCATTGGCGCGTTGTCGGTGTGAGCTTCGTCGAGGAGCTCATCACCGAGAGCGTGCAGGAGGTCAGCCGCATTCTGGCCGCCTCCGGCATCGGTATCCTGCTGGCCGCCGTCATCATCAGCTTCGTGCTGTTCCGCACGCTTTCCCGCCCCATGCACGGCCTGACGGCAGCCATGCGTCAGTTCGAGCAGGATGCGGACAATTTCACCTATGTTCCGGTCGGCGGTGCGCGCGAGGTGCGCGTGCTGTCGGATTCGTTCGGGCAGATGGTCGTGCAGATCCAGCGCCTCATGGAGCAGGTGCGCGCCGAGGAGGTCAATCTGCGCAAGACGGAGCTGCGCGCGCTGCAGGCGCAGATCAACCCGCACTTCCTCTATAATACGCTCGACTCCATTGCGTGGATGTGCGAGCAGGGGAGAAATGCCGAGGCCGTCGAGATGGTCAATGCGCTGGCGCGGCTGTTCCGCATCAGCATCAGCCGCGGCCACGAGCTTATCCCCATCCGCAGCGAGCTGCAGCATGCCGAGAGCTATCTGCAGATCCAGTCCCACCGCTATAAGAATCAGTTTTCCTATTCCTTCGACGTGCAGGAGGAGTGCCTGGACTACCTGTGCAACAAGATCACGCTGCAGCCCATCATCGAAAACGCGATCTACCACGGCATCAACGGCCTTGTGGATGAGGGGGAGATCCGCATCTCGTGCCGCGCGGACGGGGACGATATCCTGTTCACCGTCGAGGATAACGGCACCGGCATGGAGCCGGAGCAGGTGCAGGCCATCCTGCGCAAGGAGCGCAGCGACCACACCGGCATCGGGATCAAGAACGTCAACGATCGTCTGAAGATCTATTTCGGACCGGCCTATGGCATTACCATCGACAGCGTACCCGACGAGGGAACGCGCGTATATATCCGCATGCCGAAGGTGCGGGAGGAGGCAGAGTATGAAAAACGCTAAACGGCTGGCCGCACTTTTCCTGACGGCCGCCGTGCTTCTGACGGCGGGCTGCGGCCGCAAGACTGTCACGTCACAGAACTCCGTATGGTTCATCGCCAAATCCACGAACACGGAATTCTGGAAATCTGCCTTTGCCGGAGCGAACGCCGCAAAATCGGAGTATAACGTCGATCTGACGATCTGCGGGCCGGAGACGGAGGAGGATTACGAGGAGCAGAACCGTCTTATCGACGAAGCCGTCGCTGCCGGTGCAGATGCCATCGTCTATTCCGCCATCAGCTACACGAAAAACGCCGAGGCAATCACCCGCGCGGCCAAGCAGGGCCTGAAGATCGCCGTCATCGACAGCGACGTGGACTCCGACGGCGTCGGTGTGCGCATCGGCACGGACAATGTCGAGGCCGGGCGCATGGCCGGGCGCGCCGCCCTGCAGACGGACTGGGACAGCCTGACGGTCGGCATCGTGAACTTTGATCTCGGCAGCCGCAACGGGCAGGAGCGCGAGAGCGGCTTTCGCGAGGTGCTGGCGGGAGACCCGCGTGTGAAGGACATCTATACAATCAACGTCAACGCCGACGCCACGACGGCACAGGTCCGCACGGTGCAGCTCCTTGTGGAGCACCCGGAGATCAATGTGATCGTCGGCTTCAACGAGCCGATCGCCGTCGGCGCGGCCATGGCCGTGCACTCCCTTGGCCTCGCGGGCCGCGTGCGCATGGTCGGCTTTGATACGAACGTCAAGTGCATCGACCTGCTGCAGAGCGGGGCCGTTTCGGCCCTCATCGTGCAGAATCCCTATGCCATGGGCTACCTCGGGGTCGAGGCTGTGTGCAATCTGCTCGACGGGCAGACCTACCGCACGGCGGAGCTGCTCGACACGGCGACGCGCACCGTGACGAAGGAGACGATGTTCACCATCGAGAATCAGAAGGCACTGTTCTCATTCGGTTGACATATGCGCATTTTGCACAAATTCGACGCATTGTTTTTGACATCCAAAACAAAGAATGTGAAGTTTTCACCCTTCCTGCGTAAGAAATCTCATTGTTTTTTGTACAAATTCTGTTAAAATTTAATTACGCGGAACGGAGATTCCGCAGAAATTTATGGAGGATGAATGACAATGAAAAAACTTCTTGCGCTTCTTCTTGTCCTTGTCATGGTCGTTGCTCTGGTCGCCTGCGGCAGCAACGGCAACGAGACCGAGGCACCGACGGACGCTTCTCAGCCCGCTTCCGACGCCACTGAGAACAACGACAACACCGACAACAGCGACACCCCTGTGGGCACCGATCTGAAGGTCGCCGTGTTCTACTACACCTATTCCGACACCTACATCTCCAGCGTCCGCACCGCTCTCGATGCACAGCTGGACGCGCTGGGCGTTACCTATCAGGACTTCGACTCCAACGGCAACCAGACCACGCAGAACGAGGCCATCCAGACCGCAATCGCTGACGGCTATAACCTGCTGATCGTCAACATGGTCACTTCCGGTTCTTCCGACACCGCGAAGGGCATCATGGAGCTGGCCGGCGATGTGCCCGTTATCTTCTTCAACCGCGCAGTCGATGAGGACGGCGTCGAGGCTTCCGCTTCTGTCCTGAACGCTTATGAGAACATCGCATTCGTCGGCACCGACGCCCCCGAGGCAGGCCATCTGCAGGGCAAGATGATCGGCGAGTACGTCCTCGAGCACTATGACGAGCTCGACCTGAACGGCGACGGCAAGATCTCCTACGCCATGTTCAAGGGCGACGAGGCCAATGTCGAGGCTATCTACCGCACCCAGTACGGCGTTGAGGACGCCAATGCTGTCCTGACTGCCGCCGGCAAGCCCGAGCTTGTCTACTTCGATGCCAACAATACCTCCGGCTATCAGGTCGACCTGAACGGCCAGTGGTCCGCTGCTGCAGCACTCGATTACATGAACACGAACCTCTCGCAGTACAACGAGGGCAACAACAACATGATCGAGCTCATCATCTGCAACAACGACAACATGGCTGAGGGCTGCATCTCCGCTCTGGAGTCCGCGGGCTACAACAACGGCACCGGCAAGACCATCCCGGTCTTCGGCGTTGACGCCACCGATTCCGCCAAGGAGCTCATTGCCAACGGCAAGATGACCGGCACCGTCAAGCAGGATGCCGAGGGCATGGCTGCCGCCATCGCTCAGATCGCCAAGGCTGTCGGCGAAGGCACCGCTCTGAAGGACGCCGTCGCTGCTACGGCTGAGAGCAACACCGAGATGTACAGCGTCGCCGAGGGCGTTGCCACGAAGCTGTATGTCGCTTATGCTCCCTACACTGCGTAAGCATCGGACATAAAAACTCTGACTGATCGAAATCGAAAAGGGGAGGCTGCCGCAGGGCGGCAGCCTCCTTTTCAGATTTTCAAACAGGCCAAGGAAGTAAGGAGGACATGAAATGAATATGGATCAGGATATCTTGCTGCAGATGACGGATATCACGAAGACCTTCCCGGGCGTCAAGGCGCTCGATCATGTTTCTCTGACGCTGAAACGGGGAACCGTCCATGCTCTGATGGGAGAAAACGGCGCAGGCAAATCCACGCTGATGAAGTGCCTGTTCGGCATTTATAACAAGGACAGTGGAACCATCCTCCTGGAAGGCAAAGAAGTCAACTTCAAAAACAGCAGAGAGGCGCTGGACAATGGCGTGGCCATGGTCCATCAGGAGCTGAATCAGGCTCTGAAGCGCTCTGTTATGGATAATATCTGGCTGGGGCGTTACCCGAAGCATCTCGGACTGGTGGTCGACGAGACCAAAATGTACCGGGAGACCATGAAAATATTCGACGAGCTGGGCATCAATGTCGATCCGCACCGGATCATGAGCACGATGCCCGTTTCGCAGCGTCAGATGGTCGAGATCGCGAAGGCGGTCTCCTATCGTTCGAAGGTCATCGTATTTGACGAGCCGACCTCCTCTCTCACGGAGGACGAGGTCGAGCATTTGTTCCGAATTATCAACATGCTCCGCGACCGGGGCGTGGGCATCATTTATATTTCGCATAAAATGGCGGAGATCAAGCGCATCTCCGACGAGATCACTATCATGCGCGACGGTCAGTGGATCGCGACCCGCCCGGCTGCCGAGCTGGAGGTCAACGACATCATCCGCCTGATGGTCGGCCGTGAGCTGAACAATCAGTTCCCGCCGAAAACGAACAAGCCGGGCGAGCCCTTCCTGAAGGTCGAGCACCTGACGGGCCAGTATAACGGCCTGCGCGATGTGAATTTCACGGCGCGCCGCGGCGAGATCCTCGGCCTGGCCGGTCTGGACGGCAGCGGCCGCACGGAGACGCTCGAGTGCATCTTCGGCGTGATGACCCGCAAGGACGGCGTCATCACCCTCGACGGCAAGCCCTGCCGCAACCGCAATGCGCGCGAGTCCATCAAAAACGGCTTTGCCCTGCTGACGGAGGAGCGCCGCTCGACCGGTATTTTCTCCATCCTGAATATCCGGGAGAATACGGTCATTTCCAGCCTGAAAAAGCACCGCCGCGGCATCTGGCTGAGCAACCGCTCCATGAAGAAGGATACGCAGTGGTCCATTGATGCCATGCACACCAAGACGCCGTCTCAGGAGACGAAGATCCGCAGCCTCTCCGGCGGCAACCAGCAGAAGGTCATTCTCGGCCGCTGGCTGCTCACCGACCCGGACGTGCTGCTGCTCGACGAGCCGACGCGCGGCATCGACGTCGGCGCAAAGTACGAAATTTATCAGCTTATCATCGACCTTGCCAACCGCGGCAAGACCGTGCTGATGGTCTCGTCCGAGATGCCGGAGCTTCTGGGCGTCTGCGACCGCATCCTTGTCATGTCAGGCGGCCGCCTTGCCGGTGAAGTGGATGCCAAAACGACCAGCCAGGAAGAAATCATGCGGCTGGCAGCAAAATACGTTTAAGGGAGGGCCTCGGTCATGGCAAATCCTGTGACAAAAATTCGCAATACGGCTGCGGACTACCGCAAGCTGGACGGGCGCGACAAGCGCCGCTTCTGGACGGACGGCATTCTGAACAATGCGCTGTACATCCTGATGGCGATCTTCATCATCTACACCGCCATCGTCAACCATAACTTCCTGAAGATCGGCTCCATCACGAACATCATCTCGCTGGCCGCTGCGTCCCTTCCGTTCGCGCTCGGCGTTGCGGGCTGCATCGTCCTGACGGGCACCGACCTTTCCGGCGGCCGTGTCGTCGGCCTGTCCGCTGCCCTTTCTGCCGCCCTGCTGCAGAAGACGGACCTTGCCCGCAGAATGTTCAGCTGGATGCCGAACATCCCCACCTGGGCCGGTATCTGCATCGCCATTCTTGCGGTCATCGCCATCGGTGCGATCATCGGCTTTGTCAACGGTTTCTTCGTTGCAAAGTTCAAGCTGCATCCCTTCATCGTCACGCTGGCCACGCAGCTCATCACCTATGGCCTGATCCTCGTGTTCTTCATGCTCAACGATAACAACGGCCAGCCGCTGTCCGGCCTGTCCGACGGTTATTCGAGCTTCATCAAGGGCAAGATGATCTCCATCGGCGCTGTCAGCCTGCCGTGGTATGTGCTCTATGCCATCATCCTGCTCGTCATCACCTGGTTCCTGTGGAACAAGACGACGTTCGGCAAGAACATGTTCGCCGTCGGCTCGAATGCCGAGGCTGCCAATGTCTCCGGCGTGAACGTCTTCCGCACGACGGTCCTTGTCCACACGTTCGCGGGCGTGATGTACGGTCTGACCGGCTTTATCGAGGGCGCGCGCATCAGCTCCATCACGCAGTCCACCGGCCTGAACTATGAGTGTGATGCCATTGCGGCCTGCGTCATCGGCGGCGTTTCGTTCGTCGGCGGCACCGGCAAGATCAGCGGCATCGTGCTCGGTGTTCTCATCCTGCGTATCATCTTCGCTGCGCTGACCTTCCTTGCCATCGATTCCAGCCTGCAGTACATCATCAAGGGCCTCATCATTCTGGTCGCCTGCTCTCTGGATATGCGCAAGTACCTCGTCAAAAAGTAAAGACAACAGCTGCTCCTCCGGGCCTCCTGCCCGGAGGAGTTTTTATATTAAAAGTTGGGGCGGGGCATGTCCCGCCCGTCCGCGAAGCGGCAATCGGCTCGCTAATTCGGCGCAGCGCACCATTCCCAACGCCGCGTTTCCCCAATGTGTCATTGCGAGGAGCGAAGCGACGTGGCAATCTCGCAGTACCCGGTCGAATAACAGAAAGGCTGCGGCGGATACAGTAACTTTACGCTGCGGGGCGTCGAGGACGCCACCCCCTACAACGCCCGCCCGGAAGCCTCGCAAAATTTTCCGCTTTCTACTTCCTGCATGCCCCGTCCCTGCAGGGCTCCCATAAGCCGCCTCTTGCTTTTCCGCACGGATTCTGTTACAATAGGCAGACTGTGAAGAAAAAGATAGAAAGAATAGAGGAGGAAAGAGGCGTGCATTCATCGCTCAGAAAGAAATACATCGGCAATGCGGCGTTCTATAAAATGGCGCTTGCCGTTGCGATCCCCATCATGATCCAGAACGGCATCACGAACTTCGTCAGTCTGCTGGACAACATCATGGTCGGCCGCGTCGGCACGGAGCAGATGACCGGCGTTGCCATTGTCAATCAGCTCATTTTCGTGTTCAACCTTGCCATTTTCGGCGCGGTGTCCGGCGCGGGCATTTTCGGCGCGCAGTATTACGGCAAGGGCGACTGGGACGGCGTGCGGCAGACATTCCGCTTCAAGCTGCTCGTCTGCACGGCCCTTACGGCGCTCGGTGCGGGCATTTTCCTGCTGTTCGGCGAGGACCTGATCCTCCTGTACCTCAAGGGCGACGGCTCACCGGAGCAGATCGCGGCCAGCCTCGGCTATGCCAAGGAATATCTGCTCATCATGCTCGTCGGCTTTATCCCGTTCACGCTGTCGCAGTGCTATTCCGGCACGCTGCGCGAGACGGGCCAGACCGTCGTGCCCATGGTTGCGGGCGTCGTGTCCGTTGTGGTGAATCTCTGCTTCAACACGCTGCTGATCTTCGGCTATCTCGGCTTCCCGCGGCTCGGTGCCTCAGGCGCGGCCATTGCCACGGTCATCGCGCGCTTTGTCGAGGCGGGCGTCGTCATGTTCTGGGCGCACCGCAACCCGGAGCGCGTGCCCTATCTGCGCGGCGTGTACCGCTCGTTCCACATTCCGGCTGCGCTGGCCCGTGCCATTGCGAGAAAGAGCATCCCGCTCCTGTTGAACGAAACGCTCTGGGCAGCAGGTATGGCGCTGCTGGCGCAGTGCTACTCTGTGCGCGGCTATGATGTTGTCTCGGCCTATAACATCTGCTCGACCGTCTCGAACGTGTTCAATGTCGCCTTTATGGCCATGGGCAATGCCGTCGGCATCCTCGTCGGCCAGCTGCTCGGCGCGGGGAAGATGGAGGAAGCCGTCGATACAGACCGTAAGCTCATCACGTTCTCCGTCGGCATCTGCATCGTGCTCGGCGGCCTGATGGCCCTTGTGGCCCACCTGTTCCCGCAGATCTATAACACGTCTGACAGCATCCGCGGCCTTGCGGCCGCGTTCATCCGCATCTGTGCGCTGTGCATGCCGATCAATGCGCTGGCCAACGCCTGCTATTTTACCCTGCGCTCCGGCGGCAAGACATTCGTGACGTTCCTGTTTGACAGCTTCTATGTCTGCGTGCTGACCGTGCCGATGGCCTTTGTGCTCAGCCGCTTCACCGGCCTGCCGATCGTGCCGCTGTTCCTCTGCTGCCAGCTGGCCGATATCGGCAAGTGCGTTGTCGGCCTCATCATGATCCGCCGCGGCGTCTGGATCCAAAACATTGTCGGAAAGGAGGCGGCCTGAGTGAAGCGCGATACCCGCTATTATCAGCAGCATGGCCTGCTGCGCATTTTCCTGTCGTATTTCGGTCCGCACCGCCGCCTGTTTCTGCTGGACATGCTCTGCGCGCTGTTCATCGGCGCGGTCGATCTCATTTTCCCGCTCATCTCCCGCCGCGCGATCAATACGATGCTGCCCGCGCACGCCTACCATACGTTCTTCGTCGTCATGGGCATCATGGCGGCGGCGTACCTCGTGCGCGCGTTCTTCTATTATATCATCGCCTATTACGGCCACACGTTCGGCATCCGCGTTGAGGCCGATATCCGCCGCGACCTGTTCCGCCACATGCAGAGCCTCGGCTATGAATTCTATGACCACAACCGCACGGGCCAGCTCATGAGCCGCCTGACGACGGACCTGTTCGAGATCACGGAACTGGCGCACCACGGCCCGGAGGACCTGATGATCTCCCTGCTGACGATCGTCGGCGCGCTCGCCGTCATGTTCACGATCGAGTGGCGGCTGGCCCTGGTTGTGTGCGTCATCCTGCCGATCCTGCTTATCGTCGTCATCACGCGCCGCCGGAAAATGAGCAGGGTCTCGCGCGGCGTGAAGAAGCGCACGGCGGCCATCAACGCTGAGATCGAGTCCTCGCTCTCCGGCATCCGCACGGCGAAGGCCTTCGCGAACGAGGCCGTGGAGTTCGGCAAGTTCAGCGAGGCCAACGACCGCTTCAAGGTCTCGAAGCGGGAATTCCACCGCGAGATGGGCATTTTCTCCGGCTCGCTGGAGTTTTTCCTCTCGATCCTGAGCGTGGCCGTTATCACCGTGGGCGGCACGCTCATCATGCAGGGCCGGATGGATCTGGTCGACCTGTTCACGTTCTCCCTGTATATCTCCACGTTCACGAGCCCCGTGCGCAAGCTCGTGAATTTTGCCGAGATGTTCGCCAACGGCTTTGCGGGCCTTGGCCGCTTCGTCGAGCTGATGCGCACGGAGCCGAAGCTGCGCGACGCGCCGGATGCGAAAGCGCTCGGGCATGTCCGCGGCGCGATCGACGTTGAGGACGTCTCGTTCTCCTATGAGGAAAATCAGGAGGTGCTCGAGCACGTCACCCTGCATGTCCGGCCCGGCGAGACCGTTGCGGTCGTCGGCCCGTCCGGCGGCGGCAAAAGCACGCTGTGCCGCCTGATCCCACGCTTTTATGACGTGACGTCCGGCCGCATCTGCATCGACGGGCAGGACGTGCGCTCGGTCACGCAGGAGTCCCTGCACCACGCCATCGGTGTCGTGCAGCAGGATGTGTTCCTGTTTGCCGACACCATTGCGAACAACATCCGCTACGGCCGCCCGGACGCTACCATGGAGGAGATCCGGGAGGCGGCGCGGCAGGCGGAAATTTATGACGATATCATGGCCATGCCCGACGGCTTCGACACCTATGTCGGCGAGCGCGGCACGCTCCTGTCCGGCGGGCAGAAGCAGCGCGTGTCCATCGCGCGTATTTTCCTGAAGAATCCGCCTATCCTGATCCTGGACGAGGCCACGAGCGCGCTCGACAGTGTGACGGAGTCGAAGATCCAGCACGCGCTCGACCATCTGGCCGAGGGCCGCACGACGCTCATCATCGCCCACCGCCTTTCGACCATCCGCAGCGCCTCGCGCATTCTTGTCGTGGCGGACGGCCGCATCTGCGAGCAGGGCACGCACGAGGAGCTTATGCGCCTCGGCGGCCTGTATGCGACCCTGCGCAGCACGCAGGACCTCAGCAGCGCAGAATGACCTCTGCGAATGCCCAAAAGATACCCGATAAAATGTGAACTTTTTTGGAAGGACCGTCGAAAATGGGATATTTGCTTGCTATTATGGTAAAATCCTGATATAATAGCGGAAATGCGGTCGACGTAACGACCTGTTCTTGGACGGCGCGCCGGAAATCTTGCCAAAAACATGGATTCCGACGCATTACAAGGAAAACAAGACCGCAATGCGGATTCCCATCCGCCTGTACGGCGGCATAGCATGGGAAAAACGAGAGGATGATACTGCTTTGAAGACTGCACACCGCGTGGAGCCAGCCATTACCCACTTCGCCATCAGCGGCGCTCCGATCACCTGCGAGAAATACGGCCACGGCCACATCAACTGCACCTATCAGGTCAAGACGGACGACGGGCACGCCTATATTCTCCAGCGCATCAACCGCTATGTGTTTGCCGATCCGAAGGCTGTGATGGAGAATGTCGGCGCCGTGACACAGTACCT
>OGXA01003037.1_pt1 | contig 11199 bp, 16 predicted proteins | sample 1576171 | NCBI WGS metagenome assembly OGXA01 (sample SAMEA3541587, study PRJEB24748) | human gut metagenome | biome: human gut; feature: human-associated habitat; material: faeces | place: China | collected 2012 | reverse complement strand
AGGTGTAAAAATGATTGAGTTTTTTATGGCAATGAAGCCACCAACTGCTACCCACCAAGAAAAGCAGGTTAACTTTAAAAATAAGAGCTTCTATGAGCCTGTAGAGCTTAAGAAGGCAAGAAGTAAGCTAACAGGTTACCTGTGGGAACATAAGCCTGTAGAAAAGCTGTCAGGGCCTCTGAGAGTATATGTAAAGTGGTGCTATCCTTTGATAGAGGGGAAGGTAAATGGGCAATATAAAGAAACTAAGCCAGATTTGGATAATGCACAAAAGTTACTGCAAGACTGTATGACAGATGTGGGCTTCTGGAAAGATGATTCGCAAGTGGCAAGTTTGATATGTGAGAAGTTTTGGGCAGAGATCCCGGGCATTTTTATCAGGATAGATGAATTATAGGTGGTAAGTGATGAATAAAAAAAGTGAGTTTATATATGCACTTAACATAGCGTACAAAGAAAATAAAAAGCTTAGAGTTAGGTTTAAATCAAGAGATGGTTCAGGTAATCATGATTTAAGTTATGAGAGAGATGAGCTTATTCCACTAAAAGCCGTCATTGTTAGTTTTTATGATTCCAACCTAATAAGTGATATTTATCAAGTTGTTAGGTGGGAAGTAGTTTAAAAGGGGGTTAAACATGATAAGAAATGAATTAGAAGAACAGATTAAGAATAAAGCGGTGGCGCCATGTATAGCGGATGAAATGCCTGACATGGTAAATAGTCCAGCCCACTATAAGTTAGATGGTTTAGACATAGAGTCTAAGGATGTTCTAAAATCGGTCCTGGGTGTTAAAGGATATGTTTATTGGGCTTGTGGTAATGCTATGAAATACATCTTTAGGTGGGAAAAGAAAAACGGTCTTGAAGATTTAAAGAAGGCCAGGAAGAATTTAGACTTCGTCATTGAGACCTTGGAAAGTGTAGGTGAGTGATATGAGTTATTCAGATTGCAGAAAATTACCTAAGAAGATATACTACGTTGCAATAGCTGTAGTTATTTTATGCAGCATATTCTTAGTTGGAGTTCACACTGGGAAGATAGTCCAGAAAGAACAAGACAGGCTATATGTTGGTAGGGTCATTGAGAAAGAATATGTTCCAGAAGAAATAAAAGATGGCGAAAGGTACGAAGAGATGTACTTTGTAGTGGTTGAAGATAACCACAAGGAATTGCTTAGATATAGTGTATCTAAGGATGTTTACCAGCAAATTGAAATAGGAGAGAGGTACAAAAGGAAGTAATGAGAGATTATCAGAGACGAAAAAACAATAAGTATTACTTGCCTAAAAGTGTATATCACAGGACCTTATGGGTGATTAGAGACTATGAGCGAATGAAAGAAGAAGTGGGAAGTATGGTAGTTTGTGGAGGGGCTCAGAATGATGGTATGCCTAAAGGAAGTAACTTAACGGATAAGGTTGCAGATGTTGCGGTGAAGAGATGTGATCTAATTAGGGAAATTGAAGCTATTGATCTATCACTCTTAGATATTCCTGAAGAGTATAGAGATGGAGTTTGGTGCAATATTCAATACAATAAGCCATACCCTATAGGTGCAGATAGGTCGACTTATGGAAGGTATAAATCTAAGTTTATTAACCAGGTTGCAAAGGGATTGAAGTTAATATGACTTCATAAAAAAAATAAAAAAATAACTTGCAACACCGGGGAAAAAAAACAGTGGTAATATGATAGTGTGGAAGTATAAAGGAAAGCCAGTAAGTAGCTTCATATAATCTCTAGGGCAAAAGCCTTTTACTTCCACCACTAACACAGGAAGTTACTATATGACCTCCTTAACTTATATATTTTGAAAAGGACATCTTATCGGGTGTCTTTTTTTGTTGTTAAAACATATTGACAAGTGCGTATTAAATGCGTATAATATAGGTATATAAAATAACAACGAAAGGAGATTATATGAAAAGAAAAGATTTAGAAAAATTGCTTGCTAAAAATGGATTTTATTTAAAGCGTCACGGATCTGCCCATGATATTTTTACAAATGATATCGTGAAAGTAGAAGTTCCAAGACATAAAGAAATAAATGAACTTTTATCAAAATCAATAATAAAAAAACTAGGGCTTAAATAGCCCTAGTAATGTTCATATAATCGAATTTCGGATTTAAAACTTATGATTTAATAAAGGGAGGCTTAATAATGAAGGGGTTAAAAAGAGCGTATCCAGTTCTCATGAAAAGAACTGACGACGGGTATTATGTTGAGATACCAGATATGGATACTGCCACACAAGGAAATAATATTGCTGAAGCAATAGAAATGGCAAGAGATGCCATAGGGCTTATGGGTATTGATTATCAAGGAGACGGAGAAACAATACCAGAACCATATTCAGTTGAATTTAGTGCAGACGGGTTCGATATAAGCACATTGGTTGATATTGATTTTTTAGAGTATAGGAAAAAACTAGAAAATAAAGCAGTAAAGAAAAATTGCACAATACCATATTGGTTGAATGAACAAGCTGAAAAAGAGGGTATTAATTTTTCTAGGTTACTGCAGGAAGCGCTAGCAACTAAATTAGGCGTTTCGTTAAGATAGTTCATATAATCTCCGAAAGGGCATTTGGCTTGGTATCTAGATGCCTTTTCAATTTTTAAAATATGTAATACCCACTCATTGGAATCTTATTAAATTTAGTTAGATTCCAATGAAGAGGGGACACAAAACGAAGTAAAGTAAAAAAGTTAGTAATAATTATACAGTAAAAGGAGAAAATGGTAATGGCACTGATATCACAGTATGTCCAGATTAGAGACGACGCAAAACCTAGGAAAACTTATAAAGTTTTAAGTATGTCCCCAGATCCAAATGGAGGTTTAACATATAGACTGGAAGGCATAAATAAGTTTTTTCTGGAATCAGAATTGATTTTTATCGACTCAAGTAATCTAATAACAAACAAAGAGAACCTGTAATGGGTTCTTTTTTCATACAATAAATTGAAAGAGAGGTGAGCCTGATGGCAAAAGGTAAATACAGGGAGTGGCTTGAGCCAGAGGGCTTATTAAAGCTTGAAGGTTGGGCTAGAGATGGACTGACAGACGAACAAATAGCAAATAACATTGGAATTAAAAGACAGTCATTGTACGATTGGAAAAAGAAATATCCTGACATTTCTGACGCCTTAAAAAAAGGCAAAGAAGTTGTTGATAGAGCAGTTGAAAATGCCTTACTGAAAAAGGCTTTGGGATATAAATATACTGAAGTTACTAAGGAACTAGTAGGCAGTGAAATGTTTGTAACTAAAGAGGTTGTAAAAGAAGTGCAACCAGATACAACAGCTCAGATATTCTGGCTAAAAAACAGAAGACCCGATCTGTGGAGAGATAGAAAAGACCTAGAAGCTAAGGTTGATTTAAATCAACAGGATCCATTCAAAGAAATGACCAAGGAAGAGTTATTAAAGATAGCTAGTGTTGAAGATGGATAGACAACTGATAAAACAAAGGGCAATGATAGAACTTGCAAGGCGTGAGTTCTTTTTTTATTGCAATCTTAAAGCTCCTAACTTCTATAAGCCTAATAGAAAATTTCTTGTTGATTTATGTAATGAGCTTCAAAGTTTCTATGAACAATCTGACTATGATGTGTTAATCATTAATGAACCACCCAGACATGGAAAGTCGAGGACAGCCGGATGTTTTGTTGAGTGGATCCTTGGTGAACATCCTGAAGAAAAGATTATGACTGGGTCGTACAATGAAACTCTATCAACTGTATTTTCCAAGAATGTTAGAAACACAATCCAGGAAGAAAAGGCAGATAGAAGCAAGGTTGTTTATACGGATGTATTTCCTAATAGACAAATAAAAAAAGGTGATGGATCAATGAATTTATGGTCACTTGAGGGTGGATATAATAACTACCTGGCAACATCACCGACTGGTACAGCTACTGGGTTTGGTGCAAGTATACTGATTATTGATGACCTTATTAAAAATGCAGAAGAGGCCTACAATGAATCTGTAAAAGAAAAACATTGGGATTGGTTTACCAATACCATGTTATCTAGGCTTGAAGAAGGCGGAAAGATAATAATTATAATGACAAGGTGGGCTAGTGATGATTTGGCAGGAAGAGCCTTGGAAGGATTAGGCGAGTTAGGATTCAAAATAAAACATATCAACATGAAGGCCCTACAAGATGATGGGTCGATGCTATGTAAAGAAATCCTATCTAAGAAATCATATGAACTGAAAACTAAGGCAATGGGTGAGGATATAGCTAGTGCAAACTATCAACAGGAGCCAATTGACTTAAAAGGACAGTTATACAATCTCAAAACATACAATAGTTTACCTGACTTTAAATACATATACAACTACACCGATACTGCAGATACAGGTAATGACTACTTGTGTAGCATTGACTATGGGGTTAGTTTTGATAACGAAGCTTATATTATTGGTGTTTTATACACGAAAGAAGATATGGAAGTGACAGAAAAGGCACAGGCTAAGATGATGGTTGAAGATAGGGTTAATAAGTCTAGAATAGAGTCTAACAATGGTGGTAGAAGTTATGCAAGGAATGTTGAGAGAATCATGAGCATAGATCTAGGGTCTAATCATACTGTGATAGATACTTTTTTCCAGTCAGCGAATAAACAGGCAAGAATATTGTCAAACTCTTCATGGGTCAATCAACACGTATATGTACCTGATACATGGAGAAATAAATGGCCTGAATTTGCCAAAGATGTGACTAAATATCAAAGAGAAGGTAAGAATAAACATGATGACTGTGCAGACTGTTTGTCAGGGATTGCTGAGACATTATCTAAACCACCAACATACTCATTTGATTAGGGGGTGAATGAATGTTTAATTGGATAAAAAGGGGGGTGAGTAAGCTGAATAGTTTAATAAATAAACCAGAGGATAAGGAATCATCAAATATGACTTATGTTGAATACCTTGTTAGTAGTTTTAGGTCCTCAGAGAAAAGGCGAGACCAGATTACTGGGGTAAACTACTACAAGAATAAGCATGACATATTAAAGCGCAAGAAATATTTGTATCTAAAGGATGGAACAAAGCATGAGTTGTTGAATGTGCCTAATAACAAAAGGATTGATAACCAATATGCCATAGCAGTGGATAAGAAAAAAAACTACATGCTAGGTAAGATTCCAACAATAAAATCAGACAATGAGGTTTTAGATGATCTAATAGAACCAATATTTAATCATAGGTTTATGAAGATAGCTAAGAATATACTAAAAGATTCTTTGAATTGTGGTGTAGCATATCTACACCCGTATGTTGACGAAAACTCAAATCTTAGATTTAAGAGGTTTAAACCTTATGAAATAATTCCAGTGTGGAAAGATGACGAACATGAGGAGTTGAAGTTTTTTATAAGACTTTATACTCAAAGCGAATTTATATCAGGTCGCGAAGTTATAATTGAGTATGCCGACGTATACGATTCTGAGAGAATAATTAGATATAAGGTGAGCGGCAAAAGTCTCGTAAGAGTTGACGAAATACCTCACCTGGTCGATTCAGAGGGTAAGGGATATAGTTGGTCAGGCAAAGTGCCATTGGTGGCATTTAAGTACAATGATGACGAGATGCCATTGATTAGCAAGGTAAAGTCTCTACAGGATGCAATAAACGAAATATTATCAGACTATAATAACAATATGGAACAGGATGCCAGAAATACCATTTTAGTTATAAAAAACTATGACGGTGCCAACCTTGAAGAATTCAAGGAAAACTTAGCTACTATAGGGGCAGTGAAAGTACAATCTGATGGTGGCGTTGACGCGCTTAGCATTGAGGTTAATTCAGATAACTATAAGACAATCTTAGATATGTTAAAAAAAGCATTGATAGAAAATGCGAAGTCTTTTGACGCTAAAGATGAAAGATTGGGCGGTAACCCTAACCAGATGAATATACAGAGTATGTATTCTGATATAGACCTAGACTCTAATGATATAGAGTCGGAGTTTAAATCCTCTTTTGAGCAACTGACTGAGTTTATAAAGATGTATTTAGAAGCAACTACAACGTATGTGGCGAATGATAAGGATAAGATAGACGTAATCTTTAATAAGGACATACTAATCAATGAATCGCAGGTAATAATCGACATAAAAGACTCTGTAGGAATTATATCCAACGAGACACTTATAGAAAATCACCCTTACATAGACGATCCAGCAAAAGAGTTAGAGAGAATCAAAAAAGAAAAGGCTGAAAATAAGCCTCTAGACATTGATAATAAATATGGTCTAGGCGGTGATGTTGATGACGAAGAATAGTAATAATATAGAGTATTGGGAACAGCGAGCTATAGCCCTAGAAAAACTAAAAAATTCCAGGGTTAAACTTACGCAAAAAGACATTCATAGAATTAATCGTGAAATATCTAGGAAATTGAAGAAGAATATTAACTACTGGGTGGGCAGGTTTGCGAAAGACAATGAATTGACCTATGCAGATGCCGTGAAGAAATTATCGCCAGAAGAAATAAAAGAATTCAGAATGGATGTTGACGAATATATCAGAGAGGCTAGCCAAATTACTGATGAAACACCAGACGAGTGGCTACTTAAAATTGCAAATGCCAGTACTTCTTATCACTTAACCAGGTTAGAATTACTAAAAATCCAACTAATAAATTCAGTTAATGAACTTATCAGTAAGGAAAGTGGTTTGATATTCAACTTCCTAGAAGATTTATACAAGGATGTTTACTTTAGAAGCACCTTTGATATTGCACAAGGCTTGGGCGCTGAGATTAAATTATTCACGCCTAATGAATACGCGATTAAGAATCTAATAAAGACACCGTGGACTAGTGATGGTATAGAGTTTTCTGAAAGGCTGTGGGGCCCTCATAGGGAGACTTTGATACAAGAACTAGACAGAACTATGAAAGAGTCTTTAATTCGTGGAGATAGCGCCATAAAGCACGCAGAAAAGCTAGCTGAAACAATGGGTGCCAGAAAGAATCACACAGAGGCGTTGCTTCATACAGAGTCGGCAAGAATAGCTGAAGAGGCTAGGTATGATAATTATATGGACTTAGGGGTAGAAAAATACATCATAGTCGCTACATTAGACCATAAAACATCAGACATCTGTAGGCATCTGGATGGAAAGGTATTTTTACTAAAAGATAGAAAGGTTGGCCTTAACTACCCACCATTTCATGTTCACTGTAGAACAACTACTGCACCATATGTCCCTGAAGAATACCATATTGGTGAAAGGGCAGCAAGGGATAAGAATGGCAAGACTATATTCGTGCCTAAGGATATGACTTATCCAGAATTTTATAAGAAATATATAGAGGGTGACAAAGAATATAGCGCAGCAGAAAAAGCCTGGAAGAACAGACATAGCGATAAAAAATTACATGAAAAATATCACAAAATTTATGGGGATGATATTCCTAAATCATTTGAAGATTTTCAGAAATTGAAGTATAATAATAGTAAGAAATGGGAGTCTTTGAAAGCTGAAAAGATAGACAGAATAAAAGCCCTTGAGTATAGCCCTAAGCTCAATAAAACGTTAAGTAATTTTGAGGTTAGGTGCTGGTATCATGCACGCATGGAAAATATACCAAATTTAATTGATACAACAAAGACTATTGAAGAGCAAGCCAAACAAGCCTTTGATATTAGAAATACTGTTAAATTTCAGGCTAGAGAGATGATGAAAGATGTGAAATCCAGAGCAGAACTTGATGTTAAAAGTCCCATAAATACAAGCTTTAATGAAAAAGTTGAAGAAAAAATTCGAGAGAAGAAGCTTACTATACAGCAAGCTTATGAGGATATACTAAGAACTTCTAAAAAATCTAATAGAGGTGTTGATAAAAAATTAGGTTTAGAAAGGGACGGTAAAAATTATGAGTAGAGAATATAAATACAGATATAATATATGTGATCAATTTGCAGAAGATTTATTTATAAGGCAATGTGAGGCACTGGAAAAATTTATACCTAACATAAAAAAGGGTCAGTTTTTACATGATGTTGATGATTCTAAAATACAGTATTATTATATCGATGGAAAAGAACTAAGGGTATTTAATGATTTTGACTTCGATGGATTGTATGTAGAGTCAGATATAGAATTGACACAGTTTTTTAAATAAGCACTTTGACGAAGGTTAGGGTGCTTTTTTAGTGCAGTAAATCTACATAACGGATTTTAGCCAAAATTCGACGTATAAAAATCTATGTAACGGAAAAAGGCTAAAATTCGTCGTATAAAATATGAGAGGAGAAAAAAATAATGGATTACATTGAAAGAATGGAACAGGAACTAAAAGAATTGACAGAAAAGGGAACGAAATTAGATAAGGCAATTAGGGAATTAGAGGGGCTAAGTGCTGATGAATTAGGGTTAATGTATGCCCAGCTATATTCTATGAATAGCTATGCCGATATATTAAGTAGGAGAATTGAACTGGCTAAAGAGCTGAAAAAGAAGAATTAAATAAATATCTATACCCTAGCACCTTAACAGGTAATTGATTTAGCATGTAGACAGCTGACTTTTATTTAAAAGAGGCCCTATATGTGGGTGCATGGTCTAAAAGGGCTATGCACTATAAATTAAATAATCGACCTAGACAAGTCGTTAAAAGGTCTATTTTTAATGCCTGAATTCGACAATATAAGTCGTAAAAAATAAACCTTCGCAGTCGTGTCTGCGTAATAAAAACGAAAAGGAGTAACAGAAATGAAAAGAGAATTTTTAAAGGAATTAGGACTTGAAGATGAAATGATTGATAAAATCATGGCCGAACATGGAAAAACAACAAAGAAGTACCTTGATAAGATTGATGCTAAGGATACAGAACTCGGGAATTTACAGGGAGAGCTTAAGGATGCCAATGACAAGATAAAGGCATTTGATGGAGTTGATGTTAATGGGCTGAAAAGTGAAGCTGAGGACTGGAAAAATAAGTATGAAGGATTGTGTACAGACAGTGCAATCAATGAATATTTCAAGGATACTAAGTTTACATCAGAACTAGCCAGAAAAGCAACAATAGCAGAATTCAAAGAACAGAAATTTGAGTTAAAAGACGGTAAGTTTACCGGTGCTGATGAGTTCATGGAAAAGTTCAAGAAAGAAAATGAAACAGCGTTTGTAAAAGAAGGCAAGGAACCGCCAAAGCCTACAGTAAAAGGCTTTACACCAACAGGCACAGAAGGCACAGATCCTATAGGTGGACAACAGCCTAAGACACTTGCAGACGCAATTAAATTAAAATTAAACGGAGAGTAGAAAGAGAGGAATAGTAAATGGCAGTAACATTAGAACAGGCAAAACTAAATGTGCAGGACGATTTGCAGTTAGGTGTAATTGACGAGTTTAGAAAATCAACTTGGTTATTTGATAACCTAATATTTGATGATGTGGTATCAGCTACAGGTGGGGGCGCTACTTTGACGTATGCCTATACTAGGCTTAAGACACAGCCTACAGCAGGATTCAGAAATGTAAATGAGGAATATGCAACATCTGAAGTGGAAAAGCAGAGATTCACAGCAGACTTAAAAATCTTTGGTGGTGGATTCAAGGTAGACAGAGTAATCGCTAATATGGGTGGAATAGCTGATGAAGTGGCGCTACAGATGGCCCAGAAGATAAAGGCAGCGGGGGCGCTATTTAACGATACAGTAATCAATGGTGATTCAGCTGTAGACTCAAAGTCTTTTGATGGTTTGGAAAAAGCCCTTAAGGGTTCATCAACTGAGTATAAGCCAGCGGCTGCTATAGATTTATCTACATCAGAAGCTGTAACAAAGAATTTCCAGGCGTTCTTGGATGCATTAGACGAGTTCTTGATGACCCTAGATGGTAAGCCATCATTTATAGGTGGTAATACTAAGTTAATCGCTAAGCTTAGAGCATGTGCAAGAAGGGCAGGGATGTATCAAGTGACTAAGGATTCATTTGGTAACCAGGTAGAATCTTACGGCGGTATTCCATTTGTAGACTTTGGATCTAAGCCAGGCACAAATGATGATGTCGTAAAGACTGAGACTACTGGCGAAACATCTCTATATGCAGCAAGAATAGGCCTTGATGGATTCCACGGAATATCAATGGCAGGACAGCCACCAGTAAAGACTTGGTTACCTGATTTTGCAACTGCAGGAGCTGTAAAAGAAGGTGAAGTTGAAATGATAGCTGCAGTAGCCCTAAAGGCAACAAAGGCTGCAGGAGTTATGAGAAAAATAAAAGTAAAGTAAAGGTGGTGTAGTATATGGCTAAGATATTAACGCCAAATAAAGACTATTCGGGGATATCGGCATCCGTACCATTTATAAACGGTGTTGGATATACTGATGATGAAGACCTTATAAGTTGGTTCGAAGAACACGGCTATGGGGTTGAAGTTGAAAATACTGAGGTTGAAAATACTGAGGTTGAAAATACTGAGGTTGAGAATAAGCCCAAAGGGAAATCTAAGCCTAAATCAAGTGCTAAGGCAGGAGATGAATCAAAGGATAAATCAGATGATCCTGGAGAAAATAAGCCAGAGTAGGTGATATTATGACCAGAGAGGATTTTATCAATAAAGTGATTGAATTGATTGACCCATTCGGTATCAATTTAAGTGCTGATGATTTTTATTTAGCCTTTGCTGTAGAATCAACTATCCAGGATATCTTAAATTTTTGTAACCTAAAAGAAATACCAAAAGAGTTAGAGCACGTCATAATTAGGCGTGTTCTAGCTAAAATACTTGATTTTAAGTTACAAACTTCAGGCGCAGACTCCATAAATATAGAAAAGGGAATAAGATCCATAACAGAAGGTGATGTCAGTATCAGCTACGATACATCACTTGATAGAGGTGTTCTTTTATCTAAGTTTATAAAAGATGGCTTAAATTATGGAATGGATAACTTGTATAGTTTTAGAGATTTTAGGTGGTGATTGTATGAATCACAGAAAGGCGATTGAGTCTTTGTATAAAGGATTGTGTGATATTTACGAATATGAGACAAGTAAGGACCCTATAACAGGGCGTACAAAGAAATCTGAGGAGTTTAAAATGAATGCTTCTCCAATACCTTGCCGAATATCTTACAATAGCTCACAGGCGATTACACAGGCTGAGGGTGGCATATTAGTTCAGAATATAAAGTTATTCTTAGCGCCTGAAATTGATATCAAACCTAA
>OGXA01003032.1_pt1 | contig 11211 bp, 10 predicted proteins | sample 1576171 | NCBI WGS metagenome assembly OGXA01 (sample SAMEA3541587, study PRJEB24748) | human gut metagenome | biome: human gut; feature: human-associated habitat; material: faeces | place: China | collected 2012 | reverse complement strand
GGTACGGGAGGAATCGGAGAGGGACGGAAAATTCCGCGTGGAGCAGAAGACGGTGCTGACCGAGGAAAAGGGCGGCAATACTGCGCCGTTCATCCTTTCGGAAAATGCCCCTGTGATTGAAGGGGTGGTTATTGTTGCGGAGGGCGGCGGAGATGCCACGGTGCAGGCGGCACTGCATCAGGCGGCAGAGGCGCTTTGCAATGTGCCTGCGCATAAAATTGCAGTTTTGCAGATGAAATAGAATTTTTGCAGAGGGGGAAAAGGTATGTTTGTCATCAAAAGGAATCAGGTTGTGGTTACGGCACTGGCGGTGATGATTGCGGCGGCAGGGTATCTGAATTTTCAGGAAAGCCGTTCTTCCGAAGGAAAGCAGACGGCATTGCAGCTGACCGAGGAAGGGGATGTGACGGCATTGGTGGATTATTCCGCTCTGCCGGATGATGCGGACGAAACGGAGCTAGACCCGATTACGGCGGAAACCACAGGCGACGGTGCGGCGGTTTATGTTTCGGCGAATGGGAATGGCTCGGCTTATTTTGCGGAGGCAAAGCTGAACCGAGAGCAGTCTCGCGCGAAGGAAAAGGATATTTTGACGGAAATGCTCAATAACGAAAACATTACCGAGGAGCAGAAGGCAAAATGCACCGAAAGCATGCTGCTATTGCAGGAGCGGATGGAAAAGGAAAGTGCCGCAGAGGCAATGATCCAATCTAAGGGGTTCAAGCAGGCGTATGTCCGCATGGATAACGAAACGGTGGATGTGGTGGTGGATGCGGTGAAGCTGACGGATAAGGATGTTGCACAGATTGAGGATATCGTGCAAAGAAAAACAGGGATGCCTGCCGATAAAATCCGCATCAATACATTGCAAAAGTAAGAAATTACAGAAAATCAGATGAGGGCAGTGGGAATAAAATCCGAATACTGCCTTCTTTTTTATGCATAAAATGGTGCATAATTCGTTGCAAAATGGGCGAATATCTGTTATACTCATATCATAATTATGCGTGAATATATTGTTTTGCAAAAACAGGAGATAGAAACAACAGGAGGGATTACACATGTCTGAAAATAAAACAAACGGTCAGATTCAGATTGCAGATGAGGTTGTCGGCGTGATTGCCACAACAGCTGCACTGGAGGTGGAAGGCGTAGTTGCCGGCGGCGGCAAGGGCTTTGTGGAGCTGTTTGGCAAGAAGGGCCATACCAAATGCGCAAAAATCACAAAGGATGCGGATGAAGCCGTTCTGGATATGGATATTATCGTAAATTTCGGCACAAAGGTGCAGAACGCTGCCAAGGAAGTACAGGAAAAGGTGAAAACAACAGTGGAAACCATGACAGGACTTACGGTTGCGGCGGTGAATGTAAGCATCTGCGGCATTGTGAAGGAAACAGAAGCGAAGGCAGAGGAAGAAGAATAATCTTGAAAAACGGTGGGTCTCATGGCTATCTGAGGCCCTTGCTTATTTTTTAAGTGTGCCGTTGGTTGTAGAAATAATGGAGGGATACTATGAGCCGTAGAGGTGCGAGAAGAAATGCGTTTTATCTGCTGTTCCAGATGGATTTCAGCGAAGCGGAGGAATTTGAGCAGGTGAAGGAGCTTTTCTTTGCGGAAAAGGAAGAGCCTGTAGAGGAAGAGGATAAGGAATTTATTCTTTCCGAGGTGGAGGGCGTACATGCCCACATGGCGGAAATTGACGAAATGATTACAGCAAGCGCAAACGGATGGGACCCTGCGCGGATGAATAAGGTGGATTTGGCGATTCTGCGTCTGGCAGTGTATGAAATGAAATACGGGGAAACTCCCATCGGCGTTGCCATCAATGAGGCGGTGGAGCTTGCAAAACGCTTCAGCTCCGATGAAGCACCTGCCTTTATCAACGGCGTACTGGGCAAAGTAATCAAATGATAGAGCCGAAGGTGTTCTCGGTTGGGCAGATTAACCGCTATATCAAAAATCTGCTGGAAAATGATTTTATACTGAACAGCCTTCTGGTGCAGGGGGAGATTTCCAATTTCAAGGCACATCCGAGCGGTCATTGGTATTTTACCCTCAAGGACGCACAGGGGGCGATTGCCTGCGTGATGTTTCAGCAGGATGCGGCACAGGTGCCCTTTCTGCCCGAAAACGGGATGCAGGTGATTTTATACGGGCATGTTTCCCTGTACGAAAGGACGGGGCAGTATCAGCTGTACGGCGAATTTCTGGAGCCGGTCGGCATGGGTGCCCTGCAGCTTGCCTTTGAGCAGATGAAGGAAAGGCTTGCGGCAGAGGGGCTTTTTGATGCGGACTATAAGCGGGAGATTCCCGAAAATATCGGCTGTATTGCGGTAATCACCTCCCCGACGGGGGCGGCGGTGCGCGATATTATCCAGATTGCAAAAAGACGCGACCCGAGAGTGAAGCTTGCCATATTCCCGACACTGGTGCAGGGAGAAGCGGCTGCGGCGGATATCGTGAAAAGCCTGAAGGCGGCGAACAGTTGGGGCAAGGCAGACGTGATTATTCTGGGGCGCGGCGGCGGCTCGATGGAGGATTTATGGGCGTTTAACGAGGAAAGCGTGGCAAGAGCCATTTTTGCTTCGGAGCTGCCTGTGATTTCTGCTGTCGGGCATGAAACGGATTTTACGATTGCCGATTTTGTTTCGGATTTGCGTGCGCCGACCCCATCTGCGGCGGCAGAGCTTGCAACCACAAGACTTGCGGACAAAAAGGAGGATGCAAGGGCACTGGCGGAACGATTGGAACGGAATTTGCAGGCGATTCTGACGGTATCTAAGCGGAGGCTGGAATTTCTGAAGGAACGCCCTGTGCTGAAGCGTCCGTTGGAATTGATGCAGAAAAAGGAGCGCGTGCTTGCGGAGCAGGAACGGCTTTTGTATAAAGAAACGGCAGGACAGCTGCAACGGCTCAGCCGAGGACTTCTGGCGGCAGAGGGCAGGCTGGCGGCGGTTTCGCCGTTTTCTGTGATGAACCGCGGCTATGCCATGCTGATGGATGAGAGAGGCACGCCGCTTACAACGGCGCAGGCGGCAAAAATCGGGCAGGCGGTACGGATTCGCATGAAGGACGGCATTTTGCAGGCAGAGGTGACAGGAAAGGCGGTATTTGCCGATGGCGAGAAAGAAACAAACCTTTGATGAAGCAATGGAACGCTTAGAGGAAATTGTAGAACAGCTGGAACAGGAGGAGGTCTCCCTGGAGACGGCTGTTTCGTTGTATAAAGAGGGGCTGTCTCTTGCGGCACTTTGCAGAGAAAAGCTTTCTGCGGCGGAGGGAGAAATCGTTCTGCTCAGAAAGGAAGCAGGGCTTTGGCAGGAGGAGCCGTTTCAGGCGGAGGTGGAAGAATGATGGATTTGAAGCAGGAAATGAAGGAACGCTGTGCCTATATTGAACAGGCGTTGGAGCAGGCGGTGCCCGAACAGAAGGACTTTCCGCCTGTGATTTTTGAAGCAATGCGCTACAGCCTTCTGGCAGGGGGCAAGCGTCTGCGCCCGATGATGGTTCTGGCGGCGTGCGAGGCGGTCGGCGGCAAAAAGGAGGATGCCCTTCCTTTTGCCTGTGCCTTGGAAATGATTCATACCTATTCGCTGATTCATGATGACCTGCCTGCGATGGATAACGATGATTACCGCAGAGGGAGACTGACGAACCATAAGGTTTTTGGCGAGGATATGGCGATTCTGGCAGGGGATGGCCTGCTGCATCATGCTATGGAAACGATGGCGGATGCCTGCGTGAAAAACCCTACGCCGCAGACAACAGGTGCCATGAAAGCGATTGCACACGGTGCAGGTGTGGAAGGCATGCTTGTTGGGCAGGTGGTGGATGTTTTCATGGAAGGGAAGCCGCTGGATATCGAAACGCTTGATTTTATCCACCTGCATAAAACGGCGGCAATGATTCGCGGCGCACTGCAGGCAGGGGCAATCTGCGGCGGTGCGGATGAAAAAACAGTTGCGGCATTTGCGCTGGCAGGCGAAAAAATCGGCGTTGCCTTCCAAATTCTGGATGATATTCTGGATGTGACAAGCACACTGGAGGAATTGGGCAAGCCCATCCACAGTGATGAAAAAAATCAGAAAACAACGTATGTGACGCTGTTTGGAATTGAAAAATCAAGAGAGATTGCGGCAAGGCTTTCCGCTGAGGCTGTTTCCATATGGGAGGAGCAGGGCGAGGACTGTGCATTTTTATTGGAATTGACAAAATATCTTACAACCAGAACATTTTAAGAAGATCCTTCCGAGAGATTTTTTGAGGTTGTGAGAATAGAGAGTTGGTGAAACTGTGGACGGTATTTTAAAGCATATCCATTCCACTGAAGATATAAAGAATTTAAACGAAAAAGAGTTAAAGCAGCTTTGCAGAGAGCTGCGGAGGTTCCTTTTGCAGAAGGTATCCAAAACAGGAGGACATCTTGCGTCCAATCTGGGCATTGTGGAGCTGACTGTAGCACTGGAATACTGCTTTCATCTGCCGGAGGATAAAATTGTCTGGGACGTTGGACATCAGGCATATATTCATAAGATGCTGACGGGCAGAAAAGAGGACTTCGACCATCTGCGGCAGTTGGACGGACTGAGCGGCTTCCCCAAGCCGACGGAAAGCGACTGCGATGCCTTTGCGACAGGACACAGCTCCACTTCCATTTCAGCGGCGTTCGGGCTTGCGAAGGCAAGAGATTTGACAGGCGGAAAGGAGCATGTGATTGCAGTCATCGGGGATGGCTCCATGACGGGCGGACTCGCTTATGAGGCGCTGAACAATGTCGGCAAGGAGCATACCAGAATGATTGTCATTCTGAATGATAACCAGATGTCTATTGATACGAATGTGGGGGCCATCAGCCGCCATCTGAACAGCCTGCGGACAAGCTACCAGTACCGTGGGTGGAAGGAGGCGGTCAAGCAGTTCCGAGATAATGTGCCTGTGATTGGGGAAGGGACATATCAGGTGCTGAAAAACGTGCGTGACGGGGCGAAAATGCTTCTGACGGGCGGTGCATTGTTTGAACAGCTTGGGCTTAAATATATCGGCCCTGTGGATGGACATGATTTGCCGGAGCTGATTGAACTGTTTGAAAACGTGAAGGAAATGAACCGCCCTGTGCTGATTCATGTGAAAACCATCAAGGGCAAGGGCTATCCCTACGCGGAGGAGCGTCCCTGGGCGTATCATGGCGTGGGTGCGTTTGATTTGAAAACAGGACAGCCGCTTTCCAAGGGCGGCAGAAGCTGGTCCTCCGTTTTCGGGGATAAAATGGTGGAAATCGGGAAGAAGAACCCGAAGGTCGCAGGGATTACGGCAGCAATGAGCGGCGGCACAGGCTTTGAGAAATTTCAGAGAGCCTTTCCGAAACGTTTTTTCGACGTTGCCATTGCGGAACAGCATGGCACAACCTTTGCGGCGGGTCTGGCAAAGGGCGGCGTAACACCTGTGTTTGCGGTGTATTCCTCCTTCCTGCAAAGGGCGTATGACCAGATCGTGCATGATGTGTGTATGCAGAAGCTGCATGTTGTATTTGCGATAGACCGTGCAGGGATTGTTGGGGCAGACGGAGAAACCCATCAGGGCGTTTTCGATATCTCCTTTCTCAGCCACATCCCCAATATGACGGTGCTTTCGCCAAAAAACGCATGGGAATTGGAAGAAATGCTTGATTTTGCGGTGAATGAATGGAACGGCCCGATTGCGGTGCGCTATCCCAGAGGAACGGCGGAAACCGCTTTTGCAGAGCAGAAGGAGCCGATTACATACGGTAAGGCAGAGGTCATTCAGAAGGGCAGGGACATTGCCGTTCTGGCGGAGGGACACATGCTGAAGCCGGCGGCAGAGGCGGCAGAGCGCTTACAGGCGGAAGGGTATCACCCCATGCTTGTGAATATGCGCTTTCTGAATCCTCTGGATACGGAGCTGCTGAAGGAGCTTGCACAAACGTGCGCCCATATTGTGACGGTGGAGGATAATCTGCGTAAGGGCGGCTTCGGCTCAAAGGTACTGGAATACTACGGGGATGCAGGGATACAGATGGATGTGCTGAATCTGGCATTTCCCGATAAATATATCGAACAGGGCACGCAGGCACAGCTTTTTGAAAGATATGGGCTGGATGCGGCGGGCATTTATAACAGCATCAAGGAAAGATTGGGAGAATGACCATGGCAGAAAAGGTTGAAAAGGAAAGATTAGACGTTTTACTGGTGCAGCAGGGCTTGGCAAACTCCAGAGAGCTGGCGAAGGCGTATATCATGGCAGGGAATGTATACGTTGACGGACAGAAGGAGGATAAGGCCGGCACAAAGGTGGCGGTGACAGCGAAGCTTGAGGTAAAGGGTAACCAGATGAAGTATGTCAGCCGCGGCGGCTATAAGCTGGAAAAGGCGATGGATGTATTCGGTATCCGTCTGGATGGGAAAATTTGTCTGGATATTGGTGCATCGACAGGCGGTTTTACGGATTGTATGCTGCAAAACGGTGCAAGCAAGGTTTATGCCATTGATGTTGGCTACGGTCAGTTTGCGTGGAAATTAAGAAATGACGAAAGAGTTGTTTGTCTGGAAAAAACAAACGTAAGATATGTGACGCATGAGCAGGTACCGGATGAAGGGGATTTTGCATCGATTGATGTTTCCTTTATTTCTCTGACAAAGGTACTGCCTGCGGTGCTTGGCGTGCTGGGCGAAAAGGGGCAGCTGGTCTGTCTGATTAAGCCGCAGTTTGAAGCCGGACGGGAGAAGGTCGGCAAGAAGGGCGTTGTTCGGGACAGCAGCGTGCATCGCGAGGTCATCGAGATGATTGTGGAGTATGTCCGCACACAGAGCCTTGGGATTCTCGGTCTGGATTTCTCCCCGATTAAGGGGCCTGAAGGCAATATCGAGTATCTCATTTATCTGGATAAGAGCCAGAGCGGCATGCACGAGGACGAGGTGCAGGCGAGAGTAGATACCGTTGTTGCACAATCGCATAAAATCCTTTCGGGCGAGAAATGAGGTGCGGAAGATGAAAAAAGTAGCAATTTTACCGAATATACAGAAGGATAAGGGACTGGCGGTGACAAAGCGGCTGGTGCGTTATCTGGAGGAAAAGGGCTGTCAGCCGCGCCTTTCCGAAGCGGTGGCGGAACTGGCGGAGCTGCCGCAGTATGCGCAGACGGAAACGGAGCTGTATCAGAACAGTGATCTGCTGATTTCGCTTGGCGGCGATGGGACACTGCTTGGCATCGGCAGAAGAACGGCGAAATTTGAAAAGCCGATTCTGGGTATCAATCTGGGGACGCTCGGCTTTCTGACGGCGGAGGATAAGAATTATGCCGAAGCGGCGATTGATAAGGTGCTGAAGGGCGATTTTAAGCTGGAAAAGCGCATGATGCTGACCTGCGGCATTGCCAAGGGGGATGAACGCACGGAGGGCATTATTGCTTTGAATGATATCTGCATTACGCGCGATTTATATAAAATTCTGGAGTTTCACGTTTTTGTAAATGATGAATTTGTGGATACCCTGCTTGCGGATGGTGTTATCATCTGTACGCCGACAGGCTCAACGGCATATAACCTTTCCGCAGGGGGGCCCGTATTGAAGGCGGATGCACAGATTATTGCGATTACACCCATTTCACCGCACACGCTGACAAGCAGACCCATTGTGGTTTCTGCGGATGATGTGGTTACGGTTGAGGTGAAGCCAAGCAGAGAGGACACGCCCTTTACGGTCAGTGCGGACGGGCAGAACAACTTTACGTTGACGGGGCAGAATGTTGTGCAAATTCGTCGTGCGGATGTCTGCACCACGATTATTAAGACAAAGCCGCAGAGCTTTTACGATGTACTGCGGCATAAATTGAAATAAGAATGGCTGAACAAGCAGCCTTTGGATATCTTTCTGAAACAGTAAGGAGGGGTAGTGCGATGAAGATCGCCAGACATGCAAAAATTTTGGAATTGATTGAAAATTATGACATTGAAACGCAGGACGAGCTGGCACAGAGACTTTGTGAGGAAGGCTTTGTGGTGACACAGGCAACGGTTTCCCGTGACATTCGTGAAATGAAGCTGACGAAAATCGCAACAGAAAAGGGACGGCAGAAATATGCTGTGATTACGGGCAATGATACGGAAGTGACAGAGAGACTAACGCGCGTATTCAAAGAGGCTGTGCTGAAAATGGACTATGCGCAGAACATGATTGTAGTGAAAACACTGGATGGTATGGGCATGGCGGTTGCCGTTGCGCTTGATAACATGCAGAACAGCGAAATTCTTGGCACGATTGCAGGGGATGATACTGTTTTCTGCGTGGTGCGTACACATAATCAGGCGGCAGTTATCATCGAAAAGCTGTATCGCATCATCCATAGTGCCTAAAGGGGGGACGCTTTATGCTGGAACATCTGCACATCAGAAATGTGGCGCTGATTAAGGAAAGCGAAATCTCCTTTGGAGATGGGCTGAATATTCTGACGGGCGAAACGGGTGCCGGCAAATCCATGATTATTGATTCTTTGCAGTTTGCCCTTGGCGGCAGAGCAGGGAAGGATTTTCTGCGCCACGGAGAAAAGCAGGCGGCGGTTGAGGCGTTGTTTTCCGTACAGTCGCAGGCGCTTACGGAAAAGCTTGCGGAAAACGGCATTGCCCCTGAGGAGGATGGGACGCTTCTGATTACCCGCACACTCAGTGAAGCGGGAAAATCTGTTTGCCGTATTAACGGCTCTACGGTGACGGTCGGTATGCTGAAGGAGATTGCCGAGGATATGATTGATATTTACGGACAGCATGAGCATCAGTCTCTTTTGAATCCTGTGAAGCACATTCGCCTGTTGGATCGCTTCTGCGGCGCAGGCTTTGGTGAGGCAATGGAGGAATACAAAAACAGCCGGCAAAGGCTAAAGGACTTAGAAAAGCAGCTTGCGATTCTGATTGGAGATGAAAGCCAAAGAGAACAGCGGATGGATATGCTGCTGTTTCAGAAGGAAGAAATCGAAGCGGCAGAGCTGCAGGAGGGCGAGGAGGATGCCCTTCTGGAGCAGAAAAAACGCCTGAGCAGCATGGAAAGGCTGATACGGCTGACGGGCGAAAGCGTAACACTTCTGTATGACGGGGATGACCGCGCGCCCTCTGCCTGCGACCAGCTGGGGGATGCCCTTGCGAAATTACGGGAAGCGGCGGAATATGATGCGGCTCTGTCTCCCTTGGCGGATGCATTGGCGGATGGCTATGCTGCCGTGGAGGACTGCGCGCGGGAATTGAAGCGCGAGGCGGAAAAGCAAGAGGCTGACCCGGAGGAGCTGGAACGCATTGAGGAACGCTTGCAGCTTTTTTATAAATTGAAGCGAAAATATGGCGGCAGCATTGAGGCGGTATTGGAATTTTACGAAAAAGCCGTACAGGAGCTGGAATTTCTCTCCAACAGCAGCGAAAAGGCGGCGGAGCTTTCTGCCAAGAAGGCAGAGGAGGAGAAGCGCCTGTCTGCTCTTGCGGAAACGCTGACAGCAAGAAGAAGGGCGACTGCCGAACAGGTGGAGGAGCAGATTGAAACGGCACTGCATGACATGGAAATGAAGCATGCACGGTTTCATATTCAGATAGAAGAAAAAGCCGATTGGGGCGCAGACGGCAAGGATAAGGTGGAATTTCTGATTTCTGCCAATGCAGGGGAGCCGCTCAAGCCCTTGGCAAAGATTGCATCCGGCGGCGAAATGAGCCGTGTGATGCTTGCACTGAAAACGGTGCTTGTGGATGCGGATGAAATCGGGACATTTATTTTTGATGAAATTGATACAGGGGTCAGCGGCAGAACGGCGAGAAGGGTCGGCGAGAAAATGCGCTTTCTGGGCGGAAAACGACAGCTTCTCTGCATTACGCATCTACCCCAGATTGCCGCGATGGCGGATAATCACTTTCTGATTGAAAAGGAAAGCGACGCAGGAGAAACCGTGACGCGCGTGACGGCACTGGACGAGGAAGGCGCGGTGCGCGAGGTGGCGAGACTGATGAATGATGTGACGGAAACCACACTGGCGGCGGCAAGAGAGCTGCTTGCGGAAAAATAAAACGAAGAACACATGATGACACCCTAAGTCGAAATCAGGATTTCGACTTGTTGAAGCAGAGGAATAAACAGACGAGTTCCATCAGCTTAAAAGCCTTGAAACTCGCTGTTTTCCTCGTCGGAAGTGAATTCCGACTGCGGATTCCATTTGGGAAACGGATTTGTTTCCCAAGCCTTTCCGCTACCTCAAAATTACTTTGTCTACAGACTGAGCACATGATGACAGCATTGTGTGTTCTTTTTTTGTCGAGATTTTTCTGCTTTTTACAGGAAAAACGACAGGTTTCGCAGGTTCTTCGTTTTATAATCATAGAAGGAGGGAAGGAATGGAACCGAAGATTTACATAGATATCGTTTTTCCGGTGACATGGGGGATGGATGCCTTTCTGCTCTGGATGGCAGGGCGGATTCTGGGCCTGCGAAGGAAGCGGTGGCGATTTGCATTAGGCGGTCTTTTTGCGGCGGTGTGTGATTGCGCGTGGCTTTTCTTTTTGCAAAGAAGCGGCGGTGCGCTATTTTCGCTTTTGCTTCTGGCGGGCGGCGTTTTCATTGCCTATACACCGAAAAACGGAAAAATATTTTTGCGGCTGATAGGGACAACACTGCTTTCTTCGTTCCTGCTTGGCGGCGGCGCACAGCTTTTGTTTACCTTTACGCAGGCACAGCGACTGTTTGGGCAGGGTCTTATCGTAGAGCGGATTTATCCGTGGTGGCTGCTGCCATGGGCGGTGCTTCTGGCGTATGTATTGCTGAAATTGGGTGCAGGGTGGATGGAGACGCATATTTGCCGCAGACGTGAATTCTGCACGGCTGCTGTGTTTCGGCAGGGCAGATGCGCCGAGGTGCGCGTGCTGATTGATACGGGAAACGGGCTGAAGCAGGCGGATGACCGAGGGGTTGCGATTCTGGAGATGCAGGCGGTTTTGCCGCTGTTTTCGGCAGAGGAGGGCGTGCGGCTGCTTTCCGGGAGCAGAGAGGGCTTGGAATGGCTTGCGTTCAGCAGTCTGGGGAACCCGGATGGCAGGCTCTGGGGTATACGGGCAGAGAAGCTGATTTTGTTTTTCGGGGGAAAAAGCATCTGCCATCGGGATATTTTTGTCGGGATTGCCGAGGAAGCGTTTACGGGCAGTTATGAGGGCATTGTGCCACCCTCTTTA
>OGXA01003031.1_pt1 | contig 11214 bp, 4 predicted proteins | sample 1576171 | NCBI WGS metagenome assembly OGXA01 (sample SAMEA3541587, study PRJEB24748) | human gut metagenome | biome: human gut; feature: human-associated habitat; material: faeces | place: China | collected 2012 | reverse complement strand
GCCGCACCTCGCTCGCCGTATCGGCACTTAGAATTATGCGGTATTGCCCTAAGTTTTCGGAACGGTCAGGAACGCTCTCTACGGTACAATTTATAATGGGCATGGGCAATTCTCAACCTCCAATTTTCCCTTCAAGTTTCCTCCAATCTCTGCCAAATCTCTCAACAACAAGCCAAACCGAAATGGCAAAAAATGCGCGATCACAATACCGGATGATTGTATTAAGAGATTGCAAAGAACATTATCAGGGTAAATGTTTAATCATTTGATAAAATCAGGAATAAACCATTCAAAAATGTTAATAAATACCGCCAAAGGGTCACCGCACCGCAACGCAAATAATGTGCGAAAAACAGGTTTCAGTTGATTCAAGGACAAAAATTTACCTAGAAACCGCTCTAATAAACTATGCAAATTCTGGCAACTGTGATATAATGTATATACCTAGATGTGTCGGAATGGTTATCATTTGCGGGACCAAGGCATGCAGCCGGTACAACGTTTTGTCAGCCGCTGTGCCGGGGCCAAAAGCCCCAAAAGCAGGCCGCAGCCCGGCAAGGGATCGCCAGACCGAGGGAGCACAACCAGGCGTTTTGCAATCAACACCTGCAAAGTGCCGCACATCTGCCGTACCACTTTTCACACAAAAGGGGAAAGTAGTAACACTTAAGGGAGGATAAAACTATGAAGAAAAACCTTCAGCGTTTTGGTGCATCCGTGCTGGCAGCAGCCATGGTTGCCCAAAGCGTGGCGCTTCCCGCAGCAGCCGAAACTACCAAGATTGATTCTTCGGTAGCGCAGTCTGTTGCAGCTAGCGCAGCAAGCGCGGCCAGCGCTGTGCAGTCCCTGCCCAAGTTCACCAGTACCGCAGACCTGATCAAGCAGACAGCCCAAACGCTGGCTGCCCAGGGCGAAGTGCATGAACTGGAGCAGGACGATGCCAAGCTGGAAGCGACTGCACAGAGCAAGGCGGGCATGAGCCTTGCAGCGTTGGAAAATGCACTGGCCGATGCCATGTACGCCAACGCCGCAGCCGGCAAGATCAACACCGAAGCCTATGGCCTGAACAAGGACGAGATGGCATCGGTGATGGCTGCCACCATCAAAACGTATCATCTGTCCAGCGCCGTTACCGACCTGGGCTATGAGACGAACGCCGCAGGCGTTGTGACCGCCGTTACCTTTACCGGCAGCTCCGGCATGACCTCTGCGATGGAGTCCATGACCAACAGCGATGATGAAGTGATTGCGCAGTAGGCTGACAGCTACGCACAGGCTTACGTTGCTGAAAACTCCGATACCTTTGCGGCCAGCGCCGCTGCAGACGGCCATACCTATGGCGAGCCGAAATGGTACTGGAATGACACCAACCCGGCGGATGGCCACACCCATACCTGGAAGGAAACCCCCGATGGTTACTGGACCAAGACCGATGACGGCTGGGCTTACACCGCTGTGTATACCTGTGAAAAGGACGATGCCTACCAGAAGGTAGAAGGCACCGTAACCAAGGATACCACCGAGGCAAAGCCCGGCGTTGCCGGCAAGACCGTTTACTCTGCCAGCGTGCCCGCTGACAAGAGCCCGGTTAAGAAGGAATACAAGGAACCCACCACCCGCACCGACGACATTGCCGCCCTGCCCTGCCAGAGCCATGTCGTGTCCAAGGATGCAGATGGCAACTTTGTTGCTACCTTCAACTGGGAAATGAAGAAGGTCGAGGGCAAGCTGGCCGATGACTACAGCAACGCCCAGCTGTTCTATGACAGCGAAACCGGCAAAATTTCTGCCGGCGCTCCCGTTACCATTGACTGGGAATGCACCAGCGTCACCTTCAAGTGCGCTGTCTGCGGCGAAGAAATCAAAACCAAGCCGATGCAGACCATGCCGGTCAGCGTTGTGGTAGACCAGAATGACAATTCCGTCTACATCAATGTGGGTGGCACCCCGACCCTGGATACCACCTCCGGCGGCACCGGCGTTACCCTGGTGTCCGCAATGGACGGCGGCAACTGGTACGATATGCAGAACAACCCGGTTGACGCAAGCAAGGTGAACTTCACCTATCAGAGCGGCGACAACAAGGGCAAGAACAGCCTGCTGCTGTACGACAGCCAGAAGACTGCCGTGTATGTGGACGACCAGGGCAACCAGGTCACCAATACTTACGATGTCTCGACTGCCCAGATGAACTACTACTACTTCCAGCTGTCGCAGTTCAACCAGGACGAAGCAGAGTACTTCGGCGTGGTTGCCCCGTTCTGGACCTCCAAGGGCGTTCAGAAGCAGGGCGAGGATGGCAGCATCACCGGCACCATGGGCGCAATCAAGATATTGTGCAGCATTGATCCGAACGATGATGTCCCGCCGACCACCATGGCATTCATGCTGAACATGCTGCCGCAGGCGTTCATGTCTTACGTCATGAACTATGGCGAAGCTCTGAAAGCCATCCGTGATGCAGGCTTGAAACAGGTTGCCAAGCTGGGTGACAGCGCTGACTATGTCACCAAGCTGCTGATCCTGCACGACTGGATCTCCCAGGTTGCAGAATTCGATATGGGCTCCATGGGCGATATCACCGGCGGCGGCAACAACGATCCCATCCAGACGACTGCTTTCGGCGCCCTGCTGGGCGGCGAGATCGGCGCTAAGGGCGTTGAGTATGGCTGCATCTGCCTGGGCTATGCATCTGCATTTAACTACATGGTCCAGAATTTGCCTGACAACAAGAGCATCTATAAGAATGATGACGGCAGCTGGAAGACCCCCGATGAAGTAGGCGATAACGCTGTTGTTGACTTTGCCCAGATCCTGTATTACTGCAATACTTCTGATACCAGTGTTGCCGGTAATGCGTTCGGCGGCGGCATGTTCAACAACGTCCACTACTTCAACGCAGTCAAGGTCAACAAGCTGCAGGGCGACAGCAAGTCTGCTACGATGACCACCGGCGAAGCCAACAAGAACTGGTACTATGTTGACGTCTGCTATGACGACGTGAACACCGAGTGCATGGCCCAGACCCGTGTTGAGAACGCAGGCGACCTGCGCCATGTCAACTTCCTGGTTTCTCCCTCCGGTCTGGAAGGCCGTTACAGCAAGTACTATGATTACATTGACTCGCTGTACGATGGCTACACCTACACCAAAAACAAGGAACCCGATAAGGATAAGGACGGCAATGTCATTCTGAACAACGGCAAGCCGCATTACTCTTACACCAAGACGGAAAACAAGAACGAGACCCGTTACACCGATACCTGCTACGAGGATACCTGGTTCACCTCTATCTGCAGCCCCATCTACTTCGACAATAATTACTTCTATTACGTTGATACCACGACCAACCAGAACCTGTACAACAACATGCGCCGCCAGCAGGCCGAGAACGGCAACAACGGCAACTCTGGTTCCGGCAGCTCTGGTAACAACTCCCAGATGCAGCAGTTCATGAAGAAGATGCAGAACCAGGGCCCCGATACTCTGGAAGCACGTCCGCGTAATGCGAACTACTATATCCGCAAAGAGGATTCCAGCAGCAGCAGGCCCGGCGGCTTCAGCATGAGCAGCTTTACCAAGACGGATGACCCGTTTGATATCATCCTGATGTACTACAACGATCTGAAGGAAACCAGCAGCAACTTCAATGATGACGACAGCAATGCCAAGGTTCTGGCCGAAGCTGGCACCATCTATAAGATCGATACCAGTGCAAAAGATAAGCATACCAAGGTTGAAAACAACCTGAACACCGAGTGCCTGGCAGACGCTGCTGCAAAGCGGATCTACCCCGCACTGGTACACTCTACCGCACTGTATGATGGCAAGCTGTACTTCAACGTCAACAACGCCATCTACCGTATGGACCCGACCACCGGCGCAGTGGAAGAAGTGAAGGAATACAACACCGTCTATGGCGGCATTAAGCTGACCAAGGATAAGGACGGCAACATGGTTCCCGATACCCACTTTCCCGGCATGAGCATGGTTATCATGGATAGCGCCAATGATACCAGCAGTGTGAAGTATCTGGGCACCTTCAAGAACCATCCTCTGGCTGGCCTGACCCTGCGTGACAGCTACAGCTTTGCTACCACCACCCAGCAGGGCCAGACTGTGATCACCGGCATCAACACCACCAAGGATCAGCTGGTCGTTTCTGTCGGCACCAACCTGTCCAACACCTATAAGGAACTGGTGGACGGCAAGGCAGAAGTCAAGACCGATGCCTCCGGCACTTCTTATGCAAACCGTAAGAGCTACAAGACCGAGTCCTGGAACTACAACCCGAGTTACAACCAGAACATGGGCAGCTCTGACGAGAAGAACAAGAACGAAGAGTTCATGTGGTGCGCTAACCTGGTTGAAACCATGCCGATGTCCGACATGGTCAGCGACCTGAAGAGCGGCGCAACCACCGATGTTACCGTTGAAGCATGGTGCAATACCCCCGCTTACACCCAGGCCCGTACCACCAACTATGGTCTGTGCAAGGGCGAAAAGAAGTACGCTGACGGCGCACTGCCCAAGGGCCATACCTGGGCTCTGGACGAGCTGGAAACCAAGTCCGTTGGCAACAATGTGTACCTGTGCTCTGATTGCCATACCGCAACCGAAAGCACCCCCCACACCGTTACCCTGCCCGATGCAGTTGAAGGCGTTAAGCTGACCCTGGGCACCATCAACAACACCTACCTCAAGGACGATACCGTTACCCTGACCGTAGAAAAGGAAGGCACCGCTATCGTTACCGTTACCGCAAAGAACGGCGATACCGATGTTGCTCTGACTGAAGTTCAGGAAGCAGCGCAGGACGAAGCCGCAGCCCAGGCTACCACTGAAAAGGCTAAGACGGTTTACACCTTCACCATGCCGGACGGCGATGTGACCATCAGCGTTACCAAAGCCGCCAAGACCTATGCGGTCAATGTTGCTGCCCTGACCAATGGTGAGATCACTGCTTCCGCTAAAGAAGCAGCTGAGAAGGAAACCGTAACCCTGACTGCTAAGCCCGCAACCGGCTATGCCCTGAAGGCTGGCAGCCTGAAGGTTACCTACAAAGACGCTGACAACACCGATAAGACCGTTGAAGTGAAAGCTGGTACCGAAGCCAACACCTACACCTTTGCAATGCCTGCTTACCCCGTCAACGTCAGCGCAGAGTTTGTTAAGGAATACAAGGTTACCGCAGCTCCTGCTGAGAACGGCACTGTTACCGTAGACCCGGCCGCAGCTGTTGAGGGCACCGACGTTACCGTTACCGTTAAGGCAGCTGATAACTACCAGCTCAAGGCTGACAGCCTGACCTACAGCTATAAGAGCGGCGAAGATACCAAGACCGAAAAGCTGACCCTGACCGATGGCAAGGCTACCTTCAAGATGCCTGCTGCTGATGTTACCGTTAGCGCTGTGTTTGAAGCACTGACTGCAACTCCGACTGCAACTCCGACTGCAACTCCGACTGCAACTCCGACTGCAACTCCGACCGCAACTCCGACCGCAAAGCCGGCAGAGCCGACTGCTGTGCCGGAGCCGACTGCTGTGCCGGAGCCGACTGAGGCACCGTCTACTGAACCCGAAACGCGCACCGCTCACGGTGCTGCTGAAAAGACCACCATTACCGCAATGGCTGTCTTTACCTGCACCGATAAGAACTGCGCAAGCGCACAGTTCGTGGATGCAACTGTAAAGCAGACCAGCGGCGTTACCACCGCTGCTGTCAACTTCAACGGCAAGGACTACACCGCCAAGTACGGCGAGAAGAACGGCTGGGTTGAAGAAAACGGCAAGAAGTACTGGTACGAAAAGGGCGTGAAGCAGGGTACCACCGGCCGCGGCAAAGAGATCTATGATCCCGATTCCGACGCTTGGTACTGGCTGGATGCTGTCCAGGGCGGCGCAATGACCGTCAGCAAGGACGTTTACCAGGAATCCGCCGCCGGCCAGTGGGCTGATAAGCCCGATGGCACCGGCAAGTGGGTCCGTTACGATGAGAACGGCCACATGGTCAAGGGCTGGCAGACGACCGATAAGGGCACCTACTACTTTGACCTGATCACCGGCGCTATGGCTAAGGGCGCAGGCGATATTGACGGTGTACCTTGCGCATTTGACGAGTACACCGGTATCGCTCTGGACGGCCAGTGGCTGACCATCAAAGGCGCTGACTTCTGGTACGAAAAGGGCGTTCGCCAGGGCCTGGATGGCCGCGGCAAGGAAATCTATGACCCGGCTTCCGACGCTTGGTACTGGCTGGATGCCGTTGACCAGGGCAAGAAAGCCACCAGCAAGGATGTCTATCAGGAATCCGAAGCTGGCCAGTGGGCTGACCGCGCCGATGGCACCGGCAAGTGGGTCCGTTACGATGCACAGGGCCACATGATCAAGGGCTGGAGCGCTGACAAGCGTTACTACTTCGACCCGATTTATGGCACCATGGCTAAGGGCGATGCAGTCATCGACGGCCGTACTTATCACTTTGATAAGAACACCGGCGTTCTGCAGTAATCCCACAGCCGAACAATGAGCTGTAACCAGCCCATTAACCTCTAAATAAAAATGCCGCAGCAGATGTAACAGTCTGCTGCGGCATTTTTGTATTTGTGGGCATAGGTTCGGTGGAATATTTGCCAGGCCAGTAGGGCGGGGAACCCCATGATTGTGGTGGCTCCCCTGGAGGGGAGCTGGACGCGAAGCGGCCTGAGGGGTGGTTCCTTGCCGCAAACCTAAAGCAATCGAATCCAACGCCTTGGAACAGTCACTGCGCCCGCAGGCACCTTGCCCTGCCACAAATCCCATCACGACCAATCGGACAAGGCCTCGGAACAGTCAAGACCGTTCCCTACAGAACAAATTATAATGGGCAGCACACCCTTAAACAATTAGTAGGGCGGGGTGACCCCACCCCGCCGAAAGCTAGAAATAGTACATTATTAAAAAATCGCAATTTACCTTACCCGCATAATAAAGGCAACACACAAAAACATGGCGAACACATCAGGCCGGTGCAAGGGCAAAATCTACTAAAAAGCTGCGGCTAAATTTGGCAAATATGGCGCGCGAAGTATAATTTTTGGAGGATATCACAAGCAGAACAAACAAACTTTGTCAGTTCAAACAACAAAAAAACAACAAACTGGCATGAATGCCAAAGAATGCGGCCGCGAATTGTGAAAGATTTTAATATATTTTCTTCGTTTTCTCCTTACCTGTTATCATTTGAATTTGCAATCGAAATATGGAACTTGTATAATAGAATAAAAGAAAAGTGCAAACTAAATGGGTGAAGAGGATTTGGTGCAATGGAAGATAAAAATAGATTCAGCATTCTGCTGGAGCATTTGCTGGAAGTTGCGGAGGTCAAGAACTATACCCTGGCAAAGCGCCTGCAATACGATGTTTCCTATATCAGCAAATGGGTCAGCGGCCGCATGCTGCCTGCCAAAAAGACTGAAAAGCGCGTGATGGAGGGCATCAGTGCCTGCGTGGTGGATGAAGCCACCGATGATGGCCGTGACCTGCTGCTGCGGGAATACAGCGTTAGCATCCCCAGTGACCTGAAAGCCGCCATTTATGATAACCTGATTGCTGAATATGATTATTTGCAAGAGGAGCTGGACAGCGGCGAGGCGCGCATTGGCCCCTATACGGACTTTTGGGCCGAGCTGAACATGCTGCAATACCTGACCAAAATGGCGCACCCCGTGCTGCGCCGCGTCAGCCAGCTGGACATTGTGGCTGTGATGGACCTGATGGAAATGGCGCGCGAATACCGCCTGAAAGTTGCCAACCTGCAAAACGGCCAGCTGGTGGACCAGCGCAGCTATGATAACGTCTATTTCAAGCTGATGATCGATATCAGCCGCGAAAAATGGGACCCCATCTATGATGCCGCGCTCATTATTAACGTGCTGACCAACTTCAGCCATATTCATTTCAAGCTGTTTGGCAGCACCGCGGCTGCCGGGCGCGCGGTGTTTGTGGTCAAGGGCGATTTTGCCATTACCGGCCTGCTGGTCAGCCACAGCCGCTGCGCTGCCGTTACCGCCACCGAGGACCCGCAGAACTGCGAAAGCCTGTATGGATAACTTCTCCAAGCTCTGCGTGCGGGATGACCAGCTTTTCCGCGATACCAGCATGCGCCAGCTGATCAGCCAGTACGACTATATGCACACGCTGCTGGCCTCCAATCTGCGGTGGATGTTCGGCCACCTGAATGAGCTTCTGCTGCCGGATGACTTGTTTGAAGAGATCCTGACCGCCCACGAGGCCGAGCTGAAAGATTTTTTGGGTGCTACCCCTGCGGAGCTGCGTAGCGTACACAACCTTGCCAAAGGTGTGGTGGAGGAAACAAACATCCGCATCCTGATTTATGAAGCTGCATTTTCCTCCATGGAGGTTTCCGGCGAGCTGGACTTTTTCAGTTACAAGGTCAGCCTTACCCCGGATCAGCGCAGCCGGTGCATCAGCTATGTGCTGCAGCTTTGCAAGCAGCGTGAAAAACTTGAATTCCGCTTGATTAGCGGCCGCATTGTGAACGATTTCCAGTATGTGGCGGACCCCAATATGTTTCTTTCTGGCGCTGCATCGTATCTTCGGCTGGATAACAACTGCCCCATCAACCGGATTGCAATGGTCAACAACAGTGTGATGGAAGACCGCCTGAGTGAATATTTTGATCAGGTCTGGAATTTGGATGACCAGAACGTGACAAAAGAGCGCAACGCCATTGCGGAGCACATCCATCATGTCCTGCAGGGAATCCATCTGATTACCCGCGCCAAAGGTGATGAAATGGAAGAACTGCAAGAGAGTTGGATGAACAAAATCTAAAAATACAACATACATACACATAAACATAAAGCCCTGGCTGCTGCGGTAGCTGGGGCTTTTGTTGCACCGAGAAAAATGAAATTGCAAGAAAACTCCATGCCAAAAGCGTGAAAATTCATGTGAAAAAAGTGAATCACGCGGAATCAATTTCTGGAAATTTGTGCCATGGGATTCTCGTGCTTTCCGTAAACAGGAATGGTATACTATATTCAGCACCGAAAATAATCGTAGCATTATGGTTTGGCGACGCTGTGCAACGATGTGCACAGCAGGGGAAAGTGCCATAAAGGTTTGGCGTGATTTGATTTGGATAATTTAGTCCCTTGCAACTATAAGGGAAAGACATTTGGAGGAAATTGCAATGAATGAAAACGCGATGTTGACTGGCAAGCCCAGCATTGACCGTCCCTGGATGAAGTTCTATCCAGAAGTTCTGCGCGGTATCCAGGTTCCGGCCTGCACCGTGGAGCAGTACCTCTCCGTGCGCGCTGCAGACCCTAACGTGATTGCCATGCACTACTATGGCGTGGATATCACCTGGGGTACCGTGTTCCGTAAGGTGGACGCTACCGCCCGCGCTCTGCAGGTGCTTGGCGTCAAGCAGGGGGACCAGATCCCCGTGTTCCTGCGTTCTGTGCCGGAATTCATTTATCTGCTGCTGGCAGCCGAGCGCATCGGCGCTTCGCTGCTGTGCCGTGACAACACCCTGGAAGAAAACATTGAAGCTGTTCAGAAAGCCAATGCCAAGGTGATTTTTGTTCACGACTTCTTCTCCAAGGCCGAAATCGAAGCCTACCGTGAGCAGACCAACGTGAATACCTATGTTATCGTTCCCGCTCTGGAAAGCGGCGACCGCGCCGCTATGCCGGTTTACCTGCAGCATTCCCTGGATGCCCTGTATCCGGATGTTCCCGCCCGTGGCTCTGATACCATGATGTGGGCTGATTTCTGTAACATGGGCCAGCGTTTTCGCGGCTTTGTGCCCGCTCCTGTCAACATTGACCGCCCGCTGCTGCGCGCCTACACCAGCGGTTCCACCGGCCCTTCCAAGCAGGTCATCCATTCTGCACACAGCATCATCGGCGTGCTGACCCAGATGAACTTTTATGGCTCTTCGGATAAATTCCGCCCCACCTGGCTGCTGACCATCCTGCCCCCGGCTCTGATCGCTGTTGTGGTTTCCATGATGCTGCTGCCCCTGGCCGGCGGTATGCTGCTCATTCTGGATCCGTTTGTGGATGTGTACGATGTTGACCTGGAAATGATGCGCTATCGCCCCAACAACTGGCCCCTGATCCCCATGTTTGTGGAGGTTATCCGCCGCAGCAAGCGTCTTCCGGCTGACTATGATATGTCCCACATGCTGGCCATCGGCGCCGGCTGCGAGGCATTCAACAACAAGCAGCTGCGCAATGTTGAGGAGTTCCTCAAGCAGCATAACTGCAACCTGCGCTTTACTGCCGGCTACGGCAGCAGCGAGGCCGGCTCCAACGCCACTCTGCCCATGGCTCCGTTCCCGGTGCGTGACGGCAACGTTGGTGTTCCGATGATCCACAGCGTCATCAGCATCTTCAAGCCCGGCACCCAGGAAGAGCTGACCTACAATACCCCCGGTGAGATCTGCATCACGGGCCCCGGCGTGATGCTGGGCTATGACCGCCCCGAAGCAACCGCCAAGGCACTGCAGGTCCACGCAGACGGCAAGACCTGGCTGCACACCGGCGATATTGGCTATATGTCCGAGGACGGTGTGCTCTACACGATGACCCGCGGCGCATCCCCGCGCTTTGGCGGCGGCGACCTGATGGTGCAGCCGCTGGAGAACATCGTGGCCGATGCCGACATCAAGGGCATCAAGGACGAGTTCTTTGTTATCGTGCCGGATGATGAGCACGAGGGCTGCTTCCTGCCGTACCTGTACGTCCAGCTCAAAGATGGCTACACCTTGGACGATGTGCGCGATAAGATCAATGCCTGCCTGCCGGAACGTTACATGCGTCCGGTGGAGATTTTCACCGTACCGGAACGCCCGTTCTTCCACTTCAAGACCAACCGTATTGGCCTGTGCAAAGAAATCGTCGCCAAGCGCAACCAGCAGAAAGAGAAAGCCAAGCGCAACAGCTTTGCCGATGGCTGCATTGCCTGATGATGTTGGCGTGATAAAATCATGATAATGTAACGGCATGTGCCCACCTTATGATAGAGATAAGGGGGCACATGCCTTTTGTTTTGGTGGGGGAGCGGATGGAGATGAACGGTACGCGCGGTTGGGGGATAGGGGAGAAGGGCAATCGAATTCCGGTGCGGGGGAGATACTTGTGAAGTTGTAAAGGCAATACCGCATAATTCTAAGTGCCGATACGGCGAGCGAGGTGCGGC
>OGXA01003022.1_pt1 | contig 11243 bp, 10 predicted proteins | sample 1576171 | NCBI WGS metagenome assembly OGXA01 (sample SAMEA3541587, study PRJEB24748) | human gut metagenome | biome: human gut; feature: human-associated habitat; material: faeces | place: China | collected 2012 | reverse complement strand
GGTGTCCGTCAGAGCATACGGAACTGCCTGACCGTATTCCAGCGTGACCCGCCAGCCGCAGGCGCTTTCTCCGCCGGTGCGGACGGTGCCGCCTCGGTCGGTGCTTCAGATGTACTCGGCGATGCAGACTCGCCCGGTGCAGACGGCTCGCTCGGCACAGACGGCTCGGCGTTCTCGCCGGTGCTCTCTGTCGGAGCGGGGCTGCTCGTGTCCGGTGTGCTTTCTGTACCGCTGTCCTCCGCTTTCGGAGCGGATGCTGCGGGATCGCCGCTCTCGGAGTAACCGGTGTCGGTGCTGCCGTCTTCCGCTTCAGCCGCAAATGCGGCAAAAGTACCCGTACTGAACGTCAGATTAAGCGACAGCAGAATGGCCATCAGCCTTGTAAACTTTTTGCTCATACTACTCAGTCCTTTATCATGAAATCAGGAAATATATCCTCCTCGCCGGTTGTCTGCATCCGCGACAGACGAGGTGTTCTCTCTGTATGGTATAGCTTACCATACAGAGGGTACGAAAAAAGGATACATTTTGGCAGAAAGCCTTCAATACGATATCGACAAAACGTAGAAATTATTGACATGCGATTGTACAATGTGCTGAAATGCGCGGTCATGCGTGTAAAAACAATCAAAATCTGCACGAAATATCCAGTATCGGCACGTCTGACAGATATAATTTTTTCTGTTAAACAATAAAATATATCCGATTTTACAACTTAAATCAGATATACTATAATATTATGCAAAAAACGAGGTGAGCACATGAAGCCTAAAATACAGACTGCGATACTGTTTTTTCTGACAGCGGTGTTTGCCGTCAGCGCATTTATGCTGGTGCGCCAGATGACGAGCTACCGTGCAGGTGATGAAGCCTACGCCGAGGCTTCCGAGATTGCCGCGATACCCGAAGTGCCGGAGACGGAAACCGTTCAGCAGCCAACCGAACAGCCGCCGCAGGAAACGCAGACCGAACCCGAACCCGCTCCGTCTGTCGACCCGTATGCACAGGCGCTGGAGCAGATGGACCTGCCTGCTCTGCAGCAGGTCAACAGTGATGTCATCGGCTGGATTGCCATTCCGGGCACCGAGATTTCCTATCCGCTGGTGCAGGGCACGGACAACGACTATTATCTGACACACACCTGGAACCAAAACAGCAGCGCAGTCGGCGCGATTTTCATGGACTGCCGCTGCTCTGCCGATTTCAGCGGCTTTAACACCATCGTGTACGGTCACCGGATGAACAACGGCTCGATGTTTGCCGCGCTGAAGCACTACAAAAAGCAGGATTTCCTGCAGGCACATCCGCAGGTATATGTGACCAATGCAAGCGGAACCCATGCGTACAGAATCTATGCGGCCTATGAGGCAGCGCTTGACGGAACCGCGTATTACAGTGTGTTTTCCGACGAAACGATCAAAAAAACCTTCATTGACGAAGGCGTTTCCCTGTCGGTGATCCGCACCGGCGCAGTACCGACCGTAAACGACCATATCCTCACGCTTTCCACCTGCACCGGCAACGGGCATGCAACTCGCTGGGTAGTGCAGGCGGTCATGGAATAAAAAAGCATCCCGCTTGCTGTGCTTCAGCAAGTGGGATGTTGTTATATACTCTTATTCTTCCTCGTCCGCCAGCTTGGCCACGCGGACAAATTCATCCATTTCGCGTGTGCGCCATTTCTCCTTGTGGCTGAAAATCTGGCGGTAGAGCGAAATATAGCAGTCCTCGACCGACAAACGGATCAGCCTTCCCTCTTTTACGCTGTTCTCGACTGCGTACCACGGCAGAAAGGATACACCGCGGTCAATCTCAAGCATGCGAATGAGCAGCGAGGTATCGCCGCACTCGAGTGACGGCGTAAGGATGGTCCGCCGCGCGGCAAGACGGCGGTTGAGTACACGGCGATAATTATCCTGCTCGGTAAGGAAAAAAGGCTGCGTAAGCAGTTCCTCAATCGTCAGCTCTTTTTCGCCCAGCTCCTCGCGCAGCGATGCAGACGCCACAAATACGATCTCCTCGCGCTGCTCCATCAGCTTGTTCCAGTTGTTGCTGTACAGCGGCTCATCGAGCACATAGATCATGTCCAGCTCGCCGCGTTCCATATGCTCAATCAATTCTTCCGGCTCACCGACCGTGATACGGATAGACACTTTCGGGTTGAATTTACGGTACAGATGCAGCACCGTTGGCAGCTTGAGACATGCAAGCGACTCAATCGTGCCGATATGCAGCGAACCGCGCAGCTCTGCCGTGGATGTGACCGACATGCGTGCCTGATTGACCTGATTCATCACGTCGCACGCATGGCTGAGAAAACGCTCGCCCGTGTCGGTCAGCGCGATACGCTTGCCCATGCGGTCGAACAGACGCGTGTCCAGTTCCTCCTCCAGCTGGCGTATCTGCACCGTTACCGCCGACTGTGAGTAGCCGAGGCTCTCTGCTGCGCGTGAAAAACTCTTAAACTGTGCTACCCGAATAAAGGTTGCAAGCTGCCGAAGCTCCATGAATTTCCCTCTCTCCCCTATATTATCAATATTTTGAATCGAAATGATAAAATATATGAATTTGACTTAACCCATTAAACAGAATATACTAAATCTACAAAGAGGTCAAGAAAGAAATTGGAGGTTTACCACAGATTTTTTATTTATCCTTTTTACACAAAAACCGCGTCTTATTTTACAGCATTTCGCCTAAAATAAGCGGTTCTTTTTGTGTCCGGAGGCAAAAAATCTCGGCAGACTTCCACGGCAGCAGACCAAAGAGGGGCAAACAAACGGTCTGCGCCGCAAAGGGTAACATCGCATAACCGAACAGGTGCACTTTCCGCAAAGTGCCGCAGTTCAAATTGTGTGGTGCTGCCCGCCAAAAAGGAGGAAAAAGAAATGGAAGAAAAGAAAAAATTCAAACTCGGATTACTGCCCAAGCTCATCATCGCCATCATTGTCGGCATCCTGTTCGGCCAGTTCCTGCCGGAAGGCTTCTGCCGCTTTGTGGTAACGCTCTCGTCGTTCTTCAGTCAGTTCCTGTCGTTCATCATCCCGCTGATGATCCTCGCGTATGTTACCATGGGCATTGCTAACCTCAAGAGCGGCGCGGGCAAGCTGCTGCTCATCACGGTTGCCATCGCCTACTGCTCGACCCTGATCGCAGGCTCGGCTTCGTTCTTTGTAGCCGACACCCTGTTCCCGCACTTCATGAGTGCGGACGCGCTCGACAAGATCGCCGCAACCGCAGGCAACTCGCTGGAGCCGTACTTCAGCCTGGAAATTCCGGCGCTGATGAACACGCTGTCCGCTGTTGTTACGGCGTTTGTGCTCGGTCTGTGCATGTCCAGCCTGCGCGGCAAGACCATCGGCGACACGCTGTATAACGGCGTTTCCGACTTCTCCGGCATCATTGACTGTGTACTGCACAAGGTCATCATTCCGCTGCTGCCGCTTTACATCTGCGGCACGTTCACCGATATGACCAAGTCCGGCAAGACCTTTGCCATCCTCGGTATTCTGTGGAAGGTATTCATCGTTGTTATCATCATGCACCTGATCTGCATCTGCATCCAGTTTGTCATTGCAGGTCTGGTCAGCCACAAGAACCCGCTCACGCTCATCCGCAACCAGATTCCGGGTTACGCAACCGCATTGGGCACCCAGTCCTCTGCGGCTACCATTCCGGTCAACCTGCAGTGCGCTGAGGCAGACGGCGTTTCCTCGGAAATCCGCAACTTTACGGTTCCGCTGTGCGCGAACATCCACATGGCAGGCTCGATGATCACCATTACCGCCTGTGCGACTGCCGTCTGCCTGATGAACCAGCTGCCGATCTCCATCGGCACGGTCATTCCCTTCATCATGACCCTCGGCATTGCCATGGTCGCTTCTCCCGGTGCGCCGGGCGGCTCCATTATGACCGCCCTGCCCTTCCTGTACATGATCTTCGGCACCGAGGCCGGCGACCCGAGCGGCCCGATCTGCGCCATCATGGTTGCACTGTACATCACGCAGGACTCGTTCGGCACCGCCTGCAACGTTTCCGGCGACAACGCGATCGGCGTGATCGTAGAGACCATCTACCGCCGGTTTATCTGCAAATCCTCCGCTCAGTAAGGAGAATCTCCTATGTCCTTTATCAGTGTTTTTGATGTGCTGGGACCGAATATGATCGGTCCCTCCAGCTCCCATACCGCCGGCGCAGCCGTTATCGCGTATCTGGCGCACAAGATGATCGCGCCGCCGCTTAAAAAGGTGGATTTCACCCTGTACGGCTCGTTCGCCAAGACCTACCACGGCCACGGCACCGACCGCGCCCTGCTCGGCGGCATCATGGGCTTCTCGACCGACGACACCCGCATCCGCAACTCGTTTTCCATCGCGACCGAGCGCGGCCTGTCCTACTCGTTCACGCCCTGTGAGACCGAGACCGATGTCCATCCGAACACCGTGGACATCCGCATGGAGAACGCCGCCGGTCAGGTGATGACCATCCGCGGCGAGTCGCTCGGCGGCGGCAAGTGCCGCATCGCGCGCATTAACGGCGTCGAGGTTGACTTTACCGGTGAATACAGCACGGTCATCGTCGTTCAGCAGGACAAGCCGGGCGTTGTGGCGCACATCACCAAGGTGCTCAGCGACAAGGGTGTAAACATTGCGTTCATGCGCCTGTTCCGCGAGTCCAAGGGCAACACCGCCTACACCATCGTCGAGTCGGACGGTCATTTTCCCGAGGGCATTGAGGAACCGCTTAAAAACAATCCCAACGTCCACGACGTCATGATCATCGAACCGTAAGGAGGAGAGCAGATTATGGATTTCAAAAACGCATCCGAGCTGCTTGCACTCTGCACGCAGCAGCAGCTCCCCATCTCCGAGATCATGCGCCGCCGCGAGTGCCAGCTAGGCGAAACCACGCGTGATGAGGTCACGCACCGTATGAAGAGGGCGCTTGAAATCATGCGCTCATCCGCGCTGACACCGCTCAAAACGCCGGTCAAGTCCATGGGCGGCCTGATTGGCGGCGAGGCAAAAAAGCTGGCGCAGCACGCGGCCAAAGGCCGCTCCATCTGCGGGGACGTACTGCACAAGGCGACGCAGTACGCGATGGCAGTGCTTGAGGTAAATGCTTCTATGGGTCTGATTGTCGCAGCACCGACCGCAGGCAGCGCCGGTGTTCTGCCGGGCATGCTGTTTGCCCTGCAGGACCGCTACAACATCTCGGATGAACGGCTGATCGACGCCCTGTTCAACGCCGGTGCGATCGGCTACCTTGCCATGCGCAACGCAACCGTTGCAGGCGCGGTCGGCGGCTGTCAGGCTGAGGTCGGCATCGCATCCGCAATGGCGGCCAGCGCGGCTGTCGAGCTGATGGGCGGCAAGCCTGAGCAGTGTCTTGACGCGGCCTCCACCGTGCTGATGAACATGCTCGGTCTGGTCTGCGACCCGGTCGGCGGACTGGTCGAGTATCCATGCCAGAACCGCAACGCGGCAGGTGTAGCCAACGCGCTCGTTGCCGCTGAGCTGTCGCTGGCCGGTATCCATCAGTTTATCCCGTTCGACGAGATGCTGGACACCATGTACGCGGTCGGCCGCCGCATCCCCATCGAGCTGCGCGAGACTGCCCTCGGCGGCTGCGCTGCCACACCGTCTGCATGTGCGAAATGCGGACTGTGCTCTTAAATCAGATCATATCGATACTCTTTTTCGCAGGACATTCCCACCCCTCGGGAATGTCCTTTTCGCTTTTCGCTTACAGAATAAGCTCTTATCATGAAAGCAGAACCGCCCAAATCGAACTATCCCTCCCGGGCAGTAATCGGGAGGGATAGTTGTATCATCTGATTGTTACTGATACTCCGCATTGAGGAACATGGGCTTGATGGCGACCACCTCATCGTATTCCTCCTGCGAGACTGTGACATCCGCGTTCAGCGTCTTCAAGTCAGCCTTCACAACGTCGAGCGCCTGCGCGGCAGTCACTGCGCGGCCATCCATGACGGCACGCTGCATGCGGCGCAGCACAACCGGATGTGCATAGCGGGCCGGCAGCGGGAAATTCAGATAATCTGCAAGATAAGCCTGCATTTTCTCCTGTGCCTGCGCATCATTCTGCATGATAGAGGTACGGTTGTTGCGTGCTGTCGGCAGGACGCTGAAGCCTGCAAACGTGAAAATCGCGGCAAGACCGAACAGCGTAAAATAAATCGAGAACGAGCCGTGACGCACGAAGGAAACGATACCGTAAGCCAGCGCCGCAAATCCCAGAAGTGTGATCGCCATAGCGGCCCAGCAGTAGCTGCCGTTCGTGCACTGAAAGTTCCGGCGGCGTTTTGCGGCTGCGCTCAGTCGTTCGGCCAGCTCAGGACGGCGCTCCAGATAGTCGATTGCGTTATCGAGTGCCTGCACGGTTTTCTCCGCCTGTGCGCTCATCGGCGGACGATTGCGCTCTTCTTCTTCCCGGCGGGCCTTCTCCTCGGCAATGCGCTGCTCTGCCGCCGCGCTGACACACGGAATAGACGGGTGCTCAGCTCGGATAACGCTCAGAAACTCATCGACCTGCTGCTCATACTTGAAATTGCACACCTTCTGTCCGCCGTCGAACTCCACGACCAGATAGGACAGCGTGGCGAAAATGCCCTTGCCGGAAAAGCCGCCCTTGCTCATCGCAACGCGCTTGTACACACGCGTTACCATGGAAAGCGGAACATAATACCGCCGGTCAACAAAAAAGCTGTTCAAATAGAGGGCATGCCTGCCGATGCCGCACGGACCGATTTTCCGACAGGTTTTTTTATCCTCGGCAAGCGACGCGTCATCAATACGTCCCGCGCTGAGCGGATAAGGTTTCAACATTTTCCGTCACCCCGCAATTATCGTTATGGATGGCCGCAGCCGACCGCACAAAGGAACGGCCGGCTGCAGCAATGCTATTATATTCAAGCAGATTTCTTTGCGCCGCGCTTCTTGGTCGCACGGATGAACAGTGCGAGCAGCAGTGCCGCGAATACAATGCCGATCGGGTACGCCACTGCGGTATTGTAAATTACTGTGCCGTCCGCTGTCTTGCTGTTCAGCAGGCTGCCGAGGCACTCCGGCGCGAGGATGAAATAGGTGCAGGAAACTGCACTCATGAACGTAGCCGGAACAGCTGCCATCCAGAAGTTCTTCTTTTCGGTGAACAGGTACATAGCTGCTGCCCACAGAACGATCATAGCAAGCGTCTGGTTGGTCCAGCTGAAGTAACGCCAGATAACCGTGTAGTCGATCAGACCGGTCGCATTGCCGATGCCGAGGATAGCGCCGATACCCAGTACCGGGATACACAGCTTCAGGCGGTTTGCGTACGAACCCTGATCCATGTGGAACCAGTCGGACAGCGTCAGACGAGCGGAACGGAATGCGGTATCACCGGAAGTGATCGGGCAGACAACAACGCCGATCATGGCCAGAGCAATACCAACGCCGCCCATAGTCTTGGAGCATACATCGTAGATCGCTGCGGACTGACCGCCTGCCAGCGCTTCCGCCAGACCGGTGTTGAGACCGCCGGTGACCTCATACAGAGCACAGCCGGCTGCCGCCCAGATCAGTGCGATAATGCCTTCGGCTACCATTGCGCCGTAGAATACGAAGTGACCCTGCTTCTCGTTCTTCATGCAGCGAGCCATCAGCGGCGACTGCGTGGAATGGAAGCCGGAAATTGCACCGCATGCAACCGTGATGAACATGAAGCTCCAAATCGGCGTGCCGGACGGATGCATATTGTACAGGTGAGACCAAATCTCCGGAATGGTGTAATTCGGGTTGGTGAAGATACCGATGATAACGCCGACCGCCATGATGATCAGGCACATGCCGAACAGCGGGTATACCTTGCCGATGATCTTATCAATCGAAATAAAGGTTGCAATAAAGTAGTAAACCAGGATGACGATCAGCCAGAACAGCGTGGTCGAAAGCATACCGGACATACCGTTGTTCTTGCACAGCGTAACGATCAGACCGGCCGGACCGACTGCAAATACCGTACCGACCATGATCAACAGTACAACTGAGAACACACGCATGATATTCTGCATGGTGTGACCGAGGTACTTGCCGGTAACCTCTGCGATGGAGGCACCGTCGTTTCGCTCACTGATCATGCCGGAGAAGTAATCGTGTACGCCGCCGGCAAAAATGGTGCCGAATGTGATCCACAGGAATACGACCGGGCCCCAGAGGGCGCCCTGCAGGGCACCGAAGATCGGGCCAAGGCCGGCGATGTTCAGCAGCTGTACCAGAAACAGCTTCCACCGCGGCATGACAACGTAGTCAACGCCATCGTTAATGCGAACTGCCGGCGTTTACCGGTCATCCGGGCCAAAGGTTTTGTCTACAATTTTACCATAAGTAAGATAGCCGGTGATCAATAATAATAAGCATACGATAAAGCTGATCATATTATCTCCTCCTCTATACCGGCTGCGAAAGCATGACTTTCGCATAAAAATCACCGAAAAGCCTACTTTTTGAATTCCTCTTTTCCCTTTCGGCAATCCCTATTATGAACCTATGATATAAAAACCACAAGGGGCAATATGTTATAATTTTAACAAGAGAAATTCGTTGAAATTTGTTTCCTTTAGAAAAAACTATCAGCGCAATAAAATCCCCCGACCAATGGCCGGGGGATTCGTTCGCCCTTACAGGAAAGTATTTACTTTTCCAGTTCGGTCCAGTCACGAGTTTCGCGCAGCTTGCTCCACTTCTCGTGCTTGTTTTCCTTGAGGTCGTAATAGTGGCTGTTCGTAGCCTCCTGTACGGCCAGGTAATACCATGCGGAAGTATCGGAGTTGTCGCTCCACTTGATCATGTCGTTGTGCAGGTCCTCTGCGGTCTCCGGAAGACGCTTGAGAACGCGGTTTACGAGCGTCATCGCCTCGGCACGGGTGATCTTGTTATTCGGACGGAAGGTGCCGTCGGTATAACCGTTGATCCAGCCGTTGTTGGCAGCGGCGCTGATTTCGTTCTTTGCCCAGTGGGATGCAATGTCGCTGAAGTCAACAGCGGTCGTGTTGGCCTTGTCGTCAAAACGAGCTGCGATCGAAGCGAACTCCGCACGGGTGATCGGCGCATTCGGATTGAACTTGCCGTGGCTGTCGCCCTTTACGATGCCCATAGCGCTCAGCGTAGAAACCGCGTGGTTGTACCATGCGCCTGCTGCTACATCGGAGTAGCTGTTGGTCTTCGTGGAGTTTGCATTGCGGGTCTCATCGGTGAGCAGACGGAAGAAGATGGTTGCTACCTCAGCACGGGTAATGCCGTTCTGCGGACGAACGGTGCTGTCCGGATAGCCTACGATGTAAGCATAGTGGTCATCGCCGTTCAGACCGGTCGGTACATCATCCGGAATGGTAACGGTGGGCTTGCGGCTGCCGCCGCCACCGCCGCCGGAAGAAGATCTTCTTGCGTAGGTGTAGGTGAATACGGTGTCCTTCTCAACCTTTGCATTACCGACAGGAGTCGTATCCCAAGAACCAGCACGGTAGCCGGAGTTCGGCTTGTCACCAACGTCCGGGATACGGGTGACCGGAACCTCAACGTATTTGAGCGTTTTGCCGGTTTTATAGTCCTGGAACGGAACGTAAACAACGATGTCAGCGTTGCCGCCGTTGTTCCACTCGCCGTTTACAACCTTGAATGCAAGACGGTACTCCCATGCGTCCGGGGTGCCATTGCCGGTCTCGTCCGGCTTCTCACCGCCCTTGACGTCAAGGTAGTAGTACAGGTCGATGGTAACGTCCTTGGTCAGCTTTTCAAGGTTATCGGTAACCTTGGTCAGACCCGGAACATAAACGTAGGTCTTGCCGTCAACGGTCTGGTTTACCGCATCATTCTTGTAAAGCTCAGCAACCAGTGCATACTCATTGCCGGTCTTGGTCTTACCGTTCTCTACCTTAACCTCAACGTCCTTCTCGTTGTAGAAGTGCTTGTTGATGGTGTAATTGTAGTTCTTCTGACGAGCAGTCTTGTCAAATACTGCGATGTAGGTTACGTCTGCGGTTACTGCAAGATTAGTCGGTTCTACAATCTGCGTATCCTCAGTGCCGGAAACCTTCCAGCCCTTGAAGGTGTAGTTGTAGTCCTTATCGGACGCCTTGGAAGCCGTAGGATTCTCGGTCGGCTTGTTGTTGTAAGCAACCGTCTGAGTAGCGAGAGGATCTACAGCGTCATCCGAGTTCTTCCAAGTTACGGTGTACTGACGAGTAATCGGCTTAAATACTGCAATGTAGGTTACGTCCGCAGTAACTGCTCGTTCCTTCGGATTAACCAGTGCAGTATCTTCAGTGCCTGCCAGCTTCCAACCTGCAAACTCGTAAGTATACTGCGCGTCAGAAGCCTTGCTTGCCTGATCCTTCGGGTCCTCGGTCGGCTTGTTGTTGTAGTCAACCTTCTCAGTATCGAGAGAATCTACAGCGTCATCAGCGTTCTTCCAAGTTACGGTGTACTGGCGAGTGATCGGCGTAAATACTGCAACGTAAGTTACGTTCTCAGTAACGGCGCGTTCCTTCGGCTCAACGATTGTATCGGTCTTATCGTCTTTCAGCTTCCAGCCCTTGAACTCGTAAGTGTACTGTGCGTCAGAAGCCTTGCTTGCCTGATCTCTCGGATCCTTAGTCGGATAACCATTGTAGTTTACTGCCTGAGTATCGAGAGAATCTACAGCATCATCCGAGTTCTTCCAAGTTACCGTGTACGGATTCGGAACCCACTTTGCGTACAGATGCAGGTCGGTCATCAGAAGATGCTTAGAGCCAACTTCATACTTGTTACCGTCAACATACCAGCCGCCGAAGCTGAATCCGGTCGGGACGGTGAACATGTTATCAAGAACGGTATATGTATCACCGCTCATTGCAGCAACTTCGCGGGAATCGTCGGTCGTGCCGGGGATAGTACCATAGTTAGAATGATAAGTAACCTTAACCGGAACACCGGCTACATAGCCGTCGACATGATAGCCGTCTACCTGATACTTAATGGTGTACCATACACAAGGGATTAATACTCATAAAAAGACAGGGTTTGCGTAATGCAAAACCCTGTCTTTTTATACAGGGCCATGGCCGGGAGATTTTCTGAGGAAACCTGAAGCTTTATGGTCTTAAAGCCTTTTTTTGCCAGCTGGGGAAGGAGGACAGATAAAAAGGCAGTGCCTAAATGTTTATTTCTAAGTTCCGGGAGAACTTCAAGGCTGTATAAATA
>OGXA01003019.1_pt1 | contig 11249 bp, 10 predicted proteins | sample 1576171 | NCBI WGS metagenome assembly OGXA01 (sample SAMEA3541587, study PRJEB24748) | human gut metagenome | biome: human gut; feature: human-associated habitat; material: faeces | place: China | collected 2012 | reverse complement strand
TCCGCAACACCGCCCGCTTCATTCTGGGCAACCTCGACGGCTTCGACCCCAACACTGACTGCGTGGCTGACGACCAGCTGCAGGACATCGATCGCTGGGCTCTGGCTGCGCTGGATGACCTCATCGTCAACACCAACGCCGGTTATGCTGTGTATGACTTCAACAAGGTCTACCACGCTGTCTACAACTTCTGTGTCGTGGCCATGTCCAACTTCTATCTGGACGTCACCAAGGATCGCCTGTACTGCACCAACGGCACTGGCCGCAAGGCTGCGCAGACCGCGATGTACAAGATCCTCGTCGCTCTGGACAAGATCATCGCTCCCATCCTCTGCTTCACCAGCCAGGAGATCTGGGACTTCCTGCCCAAGACTGAGGCTATGAACAAGTACGTCGTCTTCGAGGATATGCCGAAGGCTGGCCAGTACGCAGCTGACGATGCCTTCAAGGCCAAGTGGGCGCAGCTCATCGCTGTCCGCGACGAGGTCAAGAAGGTCCTCGAGCAGGCCCGTGCAGATAAGCAGATCGGCGCTTCTCTCGAGGCTTCCGTCACCCTGTACTGCAATGACGCCGTCTACGACCTGCTCAACAGCATCCCGATGGATGAGCTGGCAGACCTGATGATCGTCTCCCATGTGGAGCTGGTCAAGGGTGAAGGCGGTGCAGCCAGCGCCGTCGAGGGTCTGGGCGTTGCTGCTGCACACGCCACCGGCGACAAGTGCGAGCGCTGCTGGAAGTACTCCGCAGACATCGGCACCCACGCTGCTCATCCCACCCTGTGCGCACGCTGTGCCGCTGTTGTGGAGGGCTAAACCATTTTGTATCTCTGGCGGCGCACCCGGCGCAAAAGGGGGCGCCGCCTTTTTCAAAAAATCAGGAGAAACTATGGCATATGTCATTCTGAATCTGGTCTGTGTGGCCGCGCTGGTGGGCATCGACCAGGCCATCAAGCTCTGGGCTACCCAGTATCTGGCCCCTGTGGAGGCCATCACCGTCATCCCGCATGTGGTGGAGCTGCGCTTCGTGCTCAATCAGGGCATGGCGTTCAGCCTGCTGAGCGGAAAGCAGCTCTTCCTTATCCTCGCCACCAGCGCTGCGCTGCTGCTCGTAGCATATCTGCTGTTCTTCCGCAGCCGCGGCAAGCTCCTGCAGCAGATCGCCTTCATCCTCGTGCTGGCCGGTGGCATCGGCAACCTCATCGACCGTGTGCTGAACGGTGAGGTCGTGGACTACATCAACCCGCTGTTCATCGACTTTGCAGTCTTCAACTTTGCCGACATCCTCGTCTGCGTCGGTGTAGCGCTCTGGGTGCTGGTCATCCTGCTGGAAGAAGCGGAAGATAAGCCCTCGAAGGAGCGGTAAACCATGGAACAGCGTGAATTCATCGTGGAAGCGGAGGCCGCAGGCCAGCGCATCGACCGCTTCCTCAGCGGGGAGGACACCGGCCTTTCCCGCAGTGCGCTGCAAGGCCTCGTGGCTGAGGGTCATGTGCTCTGCAACGGCAAAAGCATCGCCAAGAGCCTCAAACTCAAGGCGGGGGACACCATCCTGTTGGAAATTCCTGACGCAAAGCCTATCGAGGCTGTGCCGCAGGACATCCCGCTGGACATCGTGTACGAGGACGACCACCTTCTGGTGGTGAACAAGCCCAAGGGCATGGTCGTCCACCCGGCCCCGGGCAACCCGGACGGCACGCTCGTGAACGCCCTGCTCTGGCACTGCAAGGGCAGCCTCTCGGGCATCGGCGGTGAGATACGCCCCGGCATCGTCCACCGCATCGACAAGGACACCAGCGGCCTGCTGGTGGTAGCGAAAGATGACGCCACCCACATCGGCCTGTCCCAGCAGATGGCGGTCCACAGCGTGGAACGCGCCTACCAGACCGTTGTCTACGGCGGCTTTGCGCAGGACGAGGGCTTTGTGGAAGCAAATCTGGGCCGCTCAAAGACCGACCGCAAGAAGATGGCGGTCTACCCGGCCGGCGAGCCCCACACCAAGTATGCCTACACCGGCTATAAGGTACTGGAGCGCTTCGGCGGCTTCACCCTGCTGGAATGCCGCCTCAAGACGGGCCGCACCCATCAGATCCGCGTCCACATGGCGTCCATCCAGCATCCCGTGGCGGGCGACCCGGTGTATGGCCCCCACAACTGCATCACCAAGCTCCACGGCCAGTGTCTCCACGCAAAGACATTGGGCTTCATCCACCCCATCACAGGGGAACATCTCCGCTTTGACTCGGAGCTGCCGGAGTATTTCACCCACTTTATTGCATCGCTCAGGAGGGGGATTGTATGACGAAACTTCTCGATTCTACGCTCGTACTCTGCGATCTGGACCATCTCCTTTTGGCCGGTGACGGCAACATGCCGCAGGTCGTGCGGGATGTGCTCCAGCTGTTTTCCAGCCGGGGCGGCAGGCTGACGGTTTTCAGCCAGCGTTCGCCCCGGGCCGTCCGCGCCGTGCTGGGTGGACTGCGCCTTGCTGCGCCCGCGCTCACCTGCGGCGGTACGCTGGCCTACCGGTTCTCGGAAGGCAGCGGCCAGCCGCTGTGCAGCTTCGCGGGCTGTGAGGAGTCTATCTTCAAAAAGCTGCCCGCAGCTGTGGGCCTCGGCATTGCGCTGCAGATGGCCGACGGCTCTACCCGTGTGCTGCGGATGAGCACCGCCCTCGAGCGCCATCTGCGCCGGGAGTTCACCCCCTTTACGCTGTGCAGTCCCGCCGACGTCAAGGGCGAGGACGTGCTGCGCATCCTGCTCTATCAGGACCGTCAGCAGCTGCCCATTCAGGCCCTTCTGGAAAAGGCGCTGGGGGACAATGCCGCCATGCTGCGCTCGGAGCGCACCGGCATGGATGTCATAGTGCTGACACCGGGTGCCGTCTCGGCGGAAGCTATGCTGGGCGCGGTCTGTCTGCCCGTCAACTGCACGGCTGACCAGCTCACCGTCGCCGCCGGGTGCAGCCAGATGCTCGAGCTGGTCCGTCAGGCCAAGCAGAGCGTTGTTCCGGCAGATGCCCCGGTGGAGCTGCGCCTTGCTGCCAGCCAGACGACCCTGACCGACCACGACACCGGCGCAGCCGCAGAGTTTTTCTATGGCCTTGTGCGAAGTGCCGAAGCCGCATCATAAAGATTGTGTAAAGTCTCCTGCAAATTTTCCGCAGGAGACTTTCTTTTTGGAAGGATTTCGAGTACAATGAGAGAAACTATGTTAAGTCCTGGTGAGCGCCGCTTTCTGGCACTGGCGGCAGCAGCGGCGGTCTGCATTGTCAGTCTGGCGTTCTGGTATGCCGTGCCGCCATCCCCGGCGCAGGCTTCGTCAGCGGTGGTCGAGCCTCTGCGGGAGTCCTTCCGTGTGGACCTCAACACCGCCGGGATAGACGCTATGACCACACTGCCCGGCCTCGGGGAGAAGAAAGCGAGAGCTATTCTGGAATATCGTCTTGCCCATGGCCGGTTCCAGAGCCTCGATGAGGTGGCACAGGTGCCGGGCGTTACGCAGGATATGATAGACGAATGGCAGGGCCTCGCCTATGTGAGCTGAGAGGGGAGACCTTCTCGGGAAAAAGGAGTTATCATGAGTGAAGAGAGCATTTTTATCAACCGGGAATTGAGCTGGCTGGACTTCAACCGCCGCGTGCTGGTGCTGGGCAAGGATAAAAATGTCCCGCTGGCCGAACAGCTCAAGTTTCTGGCCATCTACGGCTCCAATCTGGACGAGTTCTTCATGGTGCGCGTCGGCTCGCTTCAGGAGCGCGCCAACCTCATGCGCGGCAAGAAGGAAAAGCGGGAAAACAAGACGAACATGACGGCGGAAGAGCAGCTTGCCGCCATCATGCCCAAGACCGCTCAGCTCCAGGAGGACTGCGACAAATACTACGCCAAAGCGCTGGAAAATCTGGCCTCCTGCGGCTACCGCAAGGTGGATTTCGATAAGCTGAGCAAAGAGGACGAGCACTTCTGGAAGAAGTATTTCCAGAGCGAGCTTTTCCCCATCCTCAGTCCTCAGATCGTGGACAGTCGCCACCCGTTCCCGTTCCTGCGCAATAAGGAGATCTATCTTGGCGTTCTCCTTCACGAAAAACACACCTCGGAGCACACCCTCGGCATCGTACCCATCTCGAGCCAGATGGAGCGGATGCATTTCGTCCGGATGGACAATGAGACCTGCTTTGCCCTGACGGAGGAGCTGGTGCTCCATTATGCGGCCCTCATCTTCGGAAAGGAAAATGTGCAGGAAAAGTGCCTCTTCCGGGTCACCCGCAACGCCGACATCGACGTGAAAGAGGGCATGATGGACCATGACATCGACTACCGCGAGATCATGGCCGATCTGCTCAAGCGCCGCCGCAAGCTGGCCGCCGTCCGTCTGCAGGTCATCCCCGCCGCACCGCAGGTCGCTCAGCTGCTCTGCAACCGTCTCGAGCTGACCCACAAGCGGGTCTTCGTCCAGAAGAGTCCTCTTGACCTGAGTTTCTTCTACAAGCTCACCTCCCGCATGGAGTCCGACGGCCACCCCGAGCTGTTCTATACGCCTGCCCGGCCTATGCTGCCCCCGCAGGACTATGACCTTGCCGCCGAGGTGGAAAAGCACGATGTGTTGTTGAGTTATCCGTACCAGTCCATCCGCCCCTTTATTGCGATGCTGAAAAAGGCCGCGCAGGACCCCGACGTCATCTCCATCAAGATGACGCTTTACCGCATGGCCCGCGAGTCTCAAATCGTACAGGCCCTCGTGGAAGCCGCCGAGAACGGCAAGGAAGTCGTGGCGCTGGTGGAGCTGCGCGCCCGCTTTGACGAACAGAACAACATCGACTGGTCGAAGCACCTTGAAGAGGCCGGATGTACGGTCATCTATGGCTTTGACGACTACAAAGTCCACTCCAAGCTGACTCTCATCACCAAAAAGAGCGCCCACGGCTACTCCTACATCACCCAGATCGGCACCGGCAACTACAACGAGAAGACCAGTGAGCTCTATACCGACTACTCCTTCATCACCGCCGACCTCGGCATCGGCGAGGAAGCGTCCAACGTCTTCCAGAACCTTGCCGTGCAGAAACTGACGGAAGAGAGCGAAAAGATGCTGGTAGCACCCCTCCGCTTCAAGAGCGTGCTGCTGGATGAGATGGACCGGGTCATCAACGCTGCCCGTCTGGGCCGCCCGGCTTCCATGATTTTGAAGAACAACTCCATCTCTGACCGTGACATCATCTTAAAGCTTGAGGAAGCCAGCTGTGCCGGTGTCCGCATCGACATGATCGTCCGCGGCATCTGCTGCGTCCGCGCCGGTGTGCCGGGCAAGACCGAAAACCTCCACATCCGCAGCCTCGTGGGCCGCTACCTCGAGCATGGCCGAATCTACAGCTTCTATGACGGCGTGAACACCCGCATCTATATCGCATCCGGCGACTTTCTCACCCGCAACACCGAGTGCCGCGTGGAAGTCGGCGTCCGGGTGGAAGACCCCGTGCTGAAGGAGAAGCTGGACAGTATCCTCCGCCTCCAGCTCAGCGACAGCGTCAACGCCCGCGAGATGCAGCCGGATGGCAGCTACCAGAAAGTCAAGCCCGCCCCCGGCGAGCTGCTGGTGAACAGCCAGATGGGAATGTACGACCTTCTCCGCGACGACTGGACGGCCCGCGACAAAGCGCCTGTACTGGCCTCCATCGTCGAGACGCCGAAGCCCCAGCCCGTCAAGACTCTGGAAAAGCCTGCCGCACCGGCAAAGGCGGCACCTCAGCCCGTAGAACTGGAAAAACAGCCAGCACAGCCGGAAAAGGCCGCTCCCGCCCCGATGCCCATCGTCGTCACCGAGAGCCGCCCCCGACGCACCGGTCTGCTGAGCCGCCTGCTCGAGCACTTCCTGAAATAATCCCCGATGCCGCTGGCCCGCAAGGCCGGCGGCATTTTATATTGTCCTGCCGCATACAGTAACAGGAAACAGGAGGGACGCCGATGGGGACAAGACAGCATAAAACAAAAGGATGGGTGATTTTTGCGGTGTTCTGCGCTGTCCTGTTCTGCATGGCCGCTCTGCGGGCCTGTGCTGCAAAAGCCGCGCCCGAGGGTTGTTCGCTGAAACGGGTAAGGCCCGCGCAGACGGCCTGCTTCCCGCTGGGTACGACGGCATGGCGGGTCTCGGACGCCTACGGCTGGCGCACCGACCCCATCACCGGCGAAGAGACGTTCCATCGCGGCACAGACCTCGCATGTTCGGAAGGCACGCTGGTGCTGGCCGCGATGGATGGCGTCGTCACTGCTGCCCGGCGGAGCGCGACCTACGGCAACTACCTCTGCCTGAGCCACAGCGGCAGGCAGGAGACGCTTTACGCCCATCTGCAATACCTCTTCGTTCGGGCCGGAGAGGTGGTGCAGGCAGGTCAGCCGCTGGGGACAGCGGGGGAGACGGGCCGCTCCACCGGGGCGCACCTTCATTTTGAGCTTCTGGAACAGGGCATCCGCTATGATGCGGGGGCTTTGCTGGGCTTGCCATGAGGCGGCTCGTCCGGCTGGGGCCGCTGGTGTTCCGTGACCCGCTGCTGCTCTGCGGAGCGCTGTATCTGCTGCTCTGGTTCGATGCCAGCGGCTTCCTGCGCATTGGTCTGTGCGCCGCCATCCTCCACGAAATGGGTCATATCGTTGTCTATCTGCTCCTGTTCCGGCGATTTCCCGTCATCGAAGTGACCATGACCGGTTTCTGTATGCGGACACGGGGACAGGCTCTCACCCGAGGGCAGACCTTTCTGCTCGCTGCCGCCGGGCCGGGCATGAATGGCCTCTTGGCCGCTATCTGGACAATGAGGATGGAGCAGTGTGCAACCATCCGGGGCAGTGCGTTCCTTGCGGCCAATCTGCTCACCGGGGCGTTCAACCTTCTGCCTATCCCACCGCTGGATGGAGCTCAAATGCTGAGATGTCTGTTGCAATCTTCGCCCAAATAGGGTAAAATATATAAATATGCAATCCGTGTTGTTAAATGGAGGTGCGGACACGCCCGCGTTGCAGGCGTGGGGCAGCGCAATGCCGCCCCCGATGGCCGTTGTGCCGCCGAACGTTTCCCGGTAGCTGACCGCATTGTAGTAGGCATTGCCGTTGGTGATAACGCCGATGCCCTCCTGCAGCTCGACCAGAATGCCGAGCGCGTCGGCGGAGTTATCGATCTTTGCATAGAGCAGTACGCCCTTGGGGTTCATCAGTTCGCTGACCTTCATCGTCAAACCTCACGTCCTTCGGCTCTGCCAATCAGGCTGTACAGATACTCCCCCACTGCGCCTTCGGCGCAGGTGCAGGTCGTCACATGGTCGGCGGCAGCCTTGACCTCTGCCGGTGCGTTGGCGACAGCCACGGCGTAGCCGGCCTCCCGCATAATCTCCAAGTCATTGTAGTAATCACCGATAACGACGGTGTTCTTCATGGATTTGCTCATGAGGGCGCACAGGTCATGCAGACCGCTGGCCTTGCTGACGCCGCTGGGCATGATCTCTAAGTAAATGCTGTTCGTGGCCAGGAAGTAGTTTTCCCGCCCGTAGTACCGCGTCTTGGCGTACTGGCCCAGCTTGCGGATGCTCTCCGGGTCGGAGGCAAAGACGACCTTGACCCAGCCGTCAGGCACGCTCTCCACCGGGCAGGCAATGCTGCCGAGGTGCTCGTCCACCTGATGGGCGTGGGTCACCTCATTGGCATGGATGACGAACATCTCGCCGTTTCCGGCCATGACCTCCACGCCCATATGCGGGAACTTGTTCAGGATGTCAAGGATGGCCGTCGTCGCCTGCTCGCGGTTCAGCGTCGAGCGGTGCAGCACCGACTCGGCGGAGAAATCATACAGCAGCGCCCCGTTGCAGGAGATGGCCGGCAGCGACAGGCGGATGTTCCCCAGCGCCGCGCGGATGGACTCCGGCGGGCGGCCCGTTGCCACCGTGAAAAGCCCCCCCATGCCGGTGTACAGCTGTATGACCGCGCGGTTGCAGGCGGGGATGCCCTCCTTGGCCGTCAGCAGCGTATTATCCATATCACAGATCACAAGGGTATCGCTTAGGGGTGGTTTCATGCGCGATGTTCCTTTCTTAACCGTGTCAGAAACTCTGTAAAATAGGGCGGCAGGGGCGAATCAAACTGCATCCACTCCCCTGTCCGCGGGTGGACAAAGCCCAGCTCCTTGGCGTGCAGGCACTGGCCATTCAGCGATTTGATGCAGTTTTTGGGGCCGTACACAGCATCCCCTGCCAACGGATGCCCCGTCGAGGCCATGTGTACACGAATCTGATGGGTGCGCCCGGTCTTTAATTTGCACGCAATGTAAGTGAAATTGCCGCAGCGTTCCAGCACCTGCCAGCCCGTGTAGGCATACTTGGCTCCCGCCGCGTTCTCGGCCAGGACGGCCATTTTCTTGCGGTCCCGCGGGTCGCGTCCGAGCCACTTTTCCACAAAGCCCTCGTCCTCCTTGAGGTTACCGTACACCACGGCATGGTAGACGCGGTGGATGCTGTGTACGCTCATCTGGGCGCTGAGCGCCTGATGGGCGGCATCGTTTTTGGCAACGACGAGAAGGCCGCTTGTGTCCTTGTCAATGCGGTGGACGATGCCCGGGCGGATGGCCCCGCCGATGCCCGACAGCTGCCCCGCACAGTGGTAAAGCAGCGCGTTGACGAGCGTGCCGTCCGGGTTGCCGGGGGCCGGGTGCACGACCATGCCCTTAGGCTTGTTGACAACGAGCAGGTCGTCGTCCTCGTACACAATGTCCAGCGGGATGTTCTGGGGCCGGGCCTCGATGGGCTGCGGGTCAGGCAGGTCGATGGCGTAGACTTTGCCGGGCGCCACCTTATCCTTTTTGTTGACGGGCACGCCGCCGCAGGTCACAAGCCCCTGCTCGATCAGATTTTGCAGCGCACTGCGGGACAGCGTCGGGCACTGCCCGGCCAGCCAGGCGTCCAGGCGTCCGCTGTCGCCGGGGGCTGCGGTAAGCTCAAGCCGCTCCATCTTCGTCCGCCTTTGACTCTGCGGTCTTATCCTTTTTGAAAGAGTCCAGCAGCACGGCGAGCATCAGCAGGCCGACGCCGACACAGACGCAGATGTCCGCAAAATTGAAGATGGCAAACCGCATGAACAGCACATTGATGTAGTCCACGACCACACCGTTGAGCACGCGGTCAATGAGGTTGCCCACGCCGCCGCCCAGTACCAGCGTCCAGGCTGCGCGCTCTGTCAGCGGCATTTTGCGCACGAACAGCATGATAAGGACAGCCAGCAGCATGACCGACGTCATACCGATGAGCAGTCCCTGCTTACCGGCCAGCATCGAAAACGCCATGCCGTCATTCAGGCAGTAGCGCAGCTCCACAACGCCGGGCAGCACATCCATGCTGCCCACCGGCAGCAGCGCCGCCGTGGCCCAGTGCTTGATGAGCTGGTCAATGACGACCAGAATGGCCGCTCCTGCCAGCGATAACAAACCAGAAATCATACAACACCTTATCCGAAAAAATCAGCGGTGCTTAAACGTATAAGCACCGCTGACGGTAGAGTAAATTTACTGCTTCAAGACCTTAGCGCAGCGCGGGCAGAGGCCGTCCTCACCGACGGTGGTCTCGTACTTCCAGCAGCGCAGGCACTTGTTGCCAGCCGCATGGGCAGCGCTGACGCCGAGACCCTCGACCAGGCCCTTGACGCCGCCCTCACCCTCGACAAGGTCAACGTGGGAGACGATGAACAGGTCAGCCAACTCATCCATCGGGATGGCGTTCAGGAAGTCGTAGACCTCCTTGCTGCAGTACAGCGTCAGACCGGCCTCCAGCGCAGAGCCGATGACCTTATCGGCACGGGCCTGCTCCAGCACCTTCTTGACGTCGTCGCGGATGGCCATGATGCGGTCCCACTTAGCTTCAAACGCCTCATCGGCGGCAGCCTTGGCCTCGGGCATCTGCTCAAAGACAACATAGTCCTTCATGCCGTCCAGCTTCGGGATGTAGCTCCAGATCTCCTGGCTGGTGAAGCACAGGATGGGTGCCAGCAGCTTGGTGAAGTCGACCAGGATGCGGTACAGCGCGGTCTGGGCACAGCGGCGTGCGTGGTCATCTGCGCAGTACAGACGATCCTTGATGACGTCCATGTAGAAGTTGGACATATCAATGACGCAGAAGTTGTACAGCGCGTGGTAGGCACGGCTGAAGTCGTAGTGCTCGTAGGCATCGCGCATGGTGGCGGTCAGCTTGTTGCAGGCCTCGAGCGCCCAGCGGTCGATCTCGAACAGCTGGTCATCATCGACCATATCCTTCGCGGGATCAAAGTCGCTGATATTGCCCAGCATGAAGCGGGCCGTGTTGCGCATCTTGCGGTATGCCTCGGACAGCTGGCGGAAAATTTCCTTACCGGCGCGGACGTCGACGGTGTAATCGCTGGAAGCGACCCACAGACGGATGATGTCAGCACCGTAGTCGCGGATGATCTCACTGGGCTCCATGCCGTTGCCGGCGGACTTGTGCATCTGCTTGCCCTTCTCATCCACGACCCAGCCGTGGCACAGAACCTCCTTGTAGGGGGCAACGCCCTGGGTGGCGACGCTGGTCAGCAGACTGGACTGGAACCAGCCGCGGAACTGGTCGGCACCCTCCATATACATGTCAACAGGCCAGCGCAGCTCGGGGCGCTCACGGCAGACAGCGCTCCAGGTGGAACCGGAGTCGAACCAGACGTCCATGATGTCGGGGTCCTTCTCCCAGTCGGAGGCACCGCACTCGCAGACCTCGGTCTTGGGCAGGATGTCGTTGGCATCGTACTTGTACCAGGCGTCGCTGCCCTCCTTGCGGAACAGGTCGGACACAGCCTTGATGGAGGCATCGGTGATATGGTACTTGCCGCACTTCTTGCAGTAGAATACCGGGATGGGCACACCCCAGACGCGCTGGCGGCTGATGCACCAGTCACTGCGGTCACGGACCATACCGGCCATGCGGTCATGGCCCCACGCCGGCTGCCAGTGCACGCTGTCAATGGCCTTGTAGACGTCCTCCTTGAAGGCGTCGATGGAGCAGAACCACTGCTCGGTAGCACGGAAGATGATGGGATGATGGCAGCGCCAGCAATGCGGGTACTGGTGGGTGATGTGCTGCACACCCATCAGATGGCCGCTCTTCTTGATGTGCTCCAGAATGACCTTGTTGGCGTCCCAGACCTTGAGACCGGCAAACTTCTCGCCCGCCTCGGCGGTCAGGCGGCCCGCGTCGTCCACGGGAACGACAACGGGAACCTG
>OGXA01003004.1_pt1 | contig 11292 bp, 9 predicted proteins | sample 1576171 | NCBI WGS metagenome assembly OGXA01 (sample SAMEA3541587, study PRJEB24748) | human gut metagenome | biome: human gut; feature: human-associated habitat; material: faeces | place: China | collected 2012 | reverse complement strand
GTTAATATTCAAAAGTATCCCCGCGGGGCGCTCCGTCCGTCCACGCTCGAGCCCACGGGCAGAGAAGCATCCACGCGAAAGCAGGAACCGTCGAAGACGGCAAAGAAGGCCGCAGCACCCGCGAAAACGCGCACATCGGAAGCCGCATCAATGGAGCCAATCGCCAAGACACTCGGCGCGAGCGGCCAGAAAGCGATCTTCAACGCCTACGATGGGAAGATGGACACGGCAGAATACGCCGGGGAGTTTGTGAAGGTCTACAATGCGGCACGTGCCGGGAATGACCTTCCCGAGACGAAGACGCTAGCGCCGTGGCAGAAGTACGCGGCGGAAGTGGCCGGGAAGAACGATATGGAGCCGCAGACAGCGCAGGAAATCGCAGCCGTCAAGCCCGAACAGACCAGTGGACAGACTACGGAGGAAACGCCTTTCAAGCCGGGGCTGGATTACAGTGATTATGTGAAAGCTGCGGTGCGTGACGGTGAAATGACCACCGAGACGGCGCAGCAAATTGATACAGTTGCAAAACAACTCGGCGTTCGTGTACGGTTTGCGGATGAGGTAGCGGGAGGCACGGCAAATGCAGAACTGTCCGGCAATGAGGTTTTGATCGAAAAGCACAACAATAACCCCGTTATGTTCCTTCTGGGGCATGAACTGACACACCGGATTCAGGAGACTGCGCCGGAGCAGTATCAGCAGTTCCGGGAAGCGATCATGGATGAGATCCGGCCACAGGCACAGATCGTCATGGAAAATTATGCACAACGCGGCTATGAGATCACGGAAGAAGCGGCGCTCGACGAGGCGGCGGCGGATTATGCCGGGCGGATGATCGACGACGGCGAAGTCCTCGATGATTTCATTGAAAAGCACCGGGACGACCGGACGTTGCTTCAGAAGATCATTGACGCGATTCGTTCGTTTATCCGAAAGCTGACCGGCGCGGAACAGAAGAAGGCTGAGACGGCGGAGGGGAAACTTCTGGCTGCGATGGACGCTGCGGCGGAGAACACAAAAACCGCCGCCAGCGATGGCGGCACAAGGTATTCTGCGAAATCCGGGAACGAAGGGCGCGAAGCGACGCAAGCGGAGATCACAACGAGGTATCAGCAGAGCGTGCATGACATTCTGAATGGAGCGAGCAGTTCGAGCGATGCGCTATTGGTTGGATATACGCCGGAAGTCTATCAAAAGCTTGGTATGCCGGATTTACCGTTTGTAGTCGGCGGCGGTCATGTGTACTCTATGGCAAAGACTGCCGATGAAGCATCAGCAGAAGGAAAATTCCACAAGGGCGTGAACTATCACGGCCTCGGTGAAAATGTTGTTGCGGACATTTTGGACTTTGTGAAAGACCCGGTTATGGTGATTTCGGCAAAGGACGTGGATGCAAAAACGACGCCGATGCGCAGTACGCACAGTGTGGTCGCGCTGATCGATGTTGGAACCGGAAAAGAATCTATGGTGATCCCGGTCGCGATCACGGCGGAGCGGACGGTAAACGGTATGCGCATGGATGTCAATGCGATTTCCAGTGCGTACGAAAAGAATACGGCCGGCCTTGTGAATGAAGCGATCGCACAGTTCAATGCCGGAGAAAACAGCGTATTTTATGTAAAAAAAGGAGCTGCGAACCTTCTAGGTGCCGGGGTCCAATTCCCCGAACAGCTGAAAGCCGCAGCTTCTTCTGATGGTATTGTACGCAAGTTTGATTCAAAAATCAATATGTCCGTGCAAAATGTAACGGAATCGCAACAATTCAAGCGTTGGTTCGGTGATTGGCAGAACCATCCGGAGCGCGCAAGCAAGGTAGTCAATGCGGATGGAACGCCAAAGGTGGTCTATCATGGAACCAATGCAGCGTTCAACACTTTCCGGCAGGAGAACGGCGTGTATTTCTTCTCGGAAAGCCGCGACTATGCGGAGAGCATGGCAGAAGAACGGGGCGGAACGCGCGTAGTGGAGGCATATCTGAGCATCCGAAACCCGCTTTACGTCCGGATGCAGGAGCGGAGTTTTACAGACCCGACGCAGGAAGCGCGTTATATCCGGCAGGCAAAGTCGGAAGGACGCGACGGCGTGGTATTTGTGCTGGATAGTGGAAACGAACTGGTTGACGACACCTTCTATGCAGCGTTCATGCCGGAGCAGATCAAGAGCGCGACGGACAACGTCGGGACGTTTGACAGGAATAATCCGGATATCCGGTACTCTGTAAAGGGCGCGGAAGTGAGCCGGGAATATGCGGATGTGCTGAAGGAAAACGAGCTGCTGAAGGAGCGCGTGGATTACTGGAAGGGGCAGACGAAGCAGACGCAGCGTGCGACAACGGACGAAAAGGCCGTTGGCAAAGAGGCAAAAAGCATCATCAAGCGCTATGGCGCGGAGCTGGACGCGGCGGACATTCAGGGCGATTTGCAGAGCCTCTATGACGCGATGGCAAACGGCGAACTGGACGGCAAGGAAGCCTTTTCGCAGGCGAAGGAGATCGCAGGGAAGCTCGTGGAAAACGCTGTGGAGGCCGACGACGAGCTTTACCAGAGCTACAAAGACCTGCGCAATTTCCTGAGAACGACGAAGCTGACGATCTCTGAGGAAGATGGAAAGAATGTTCCCGATCTCGCGGAGCTGCGAAAGCAGAACTTCGGGCGCATGACCATCGGCAAGGGACAGACGAACGTCGATCAGGTCTATCAGGAATTGGCCGATCAGTGGCCGGAGTTCTTTGACGAGGACGAGTATACGCACCCGGCAGACCAGCTCCAGCAGATCGCGGACGTTCTCGGGAATATCTACACGATCACAGAGCAGAATCCGTATCAGGGCTACATGGAACAGGCGAAAACGGCGGCGGCCAATGAAATCCTTGATGATTTCTTTGAGCTTCCGCAGACGCGCAAGTCGTTCGCAGACCGGCAGGCGGCGGCGCTCTCCGAGGCGAAGGCCAAGGGAAAGGCGCAGGCCCAGAAGGTCCGCGAGCAGAAAAACGCACAGCTTGCAGACCTCCGGGAGAAGAACCGGGCGCGCGTGAACTCGATTCTCGAAAAGGAGCGGACGCGCCGGGCCGACCAGATCAACAAGCTCAAGGAGCAGTACAAGAGCCGTGACACGGCGGCAAAAGACCGGCGCGAGGCGCGGGAACTTCGAAATAAGATCATCCGGCACACGAAGGGACTTTCGCAGAAGCTGCTCCGCCCGACCGACAAGCAGCATATCCCCGAAATTTTGAAGCACGAAGTCGCCGCGATGCTGGAGAGCATCAATATGGAGGACAACTACACGCTCGACCCGGCGACCATCCGCGAGGGCAAGGTCGGGAAGGACGGAAAGACAACTCTGTACGGCGAAAAGCTGCGCGGCGCGGACAGAAACGAGAAGGGCGTGATGACCAGGCGAAGCGAAGCATTCGAGGCGCTCAAGGCCAAATATACGCAGATCGTCAAAGACGGGGACGCGATGACCGTCGACCCGTATCTGCTTGGCGATAACTCCGAGGGGATCAGGGGCGGATTTGACGAAGTGATCGCAATGAAAGACACACCGCTTGCCGATCTCTCCAAGAGCCAGCTTCAGACCGTGTGGAACGTTGTGCGGGCCGTGGAACATTCGGTTTCTACATACGGGAAGATGCTCTCCAATGCGAAATATGCACAGACCAGAACATGGGCCGAAGCGATCCGGAATGACGTTTCCGAGCGGCGGCCGATCCGCAAACGCACGACGCGGCTCACCCTTGATCTGGAAACGCCCTATACATTTTTCTCCCATTATGGAGATTCAGGAAAGGCGATTTATCGGATGCTGCGGGATGCGCAGGATCAACAGCAGCTGATCGTCGACCGGATCACGGAAGAAACGCAGAAAATCGTCGACCCGAAGACGGTGAAGCAGCTGGAGAAGCAGACGCACACGTTCCAGACCGCAAGCGGTAAGACGCTGACCCTGACCACGGCACAGGCGATGGAGATCTACAACCTGATGCAGCGGAAACAGGCGCTGGAACATTTGACGACGGGCGGTATCATTCAGCCCGAGATCAAGAGCGCGAAGATCGGGCGCGGGTTCGAGGCGATCCGTCTGACAGAAGCGGACCTTCAGCAAATTGCCGGTTCACTGACGGCGGAACAGGTGAAGATCGCGGACGGCCTTCAGGGGATGACGACGGGGCTGCTCGCAGACTATGGCAACGACGCCAGCATGAGGGCATACGGTTATAAGAAATTCACGGAGAAAAATTATTGGCCCATCAGGAGCGCGAGAGAGGGCGTTCAGTCCACGGTGGAGAAGGGCGGCAACCAGCCCCGGTCGATCCAGAATGTCGGCTTGGCGAAGCCGCTGACGCCCGGCGCGAACAATCCGCTTGACATTCCCGGCATTTTCACGACATTTGCCAATCACGCCGCTGAAATGACAGACTATGCGGCGTGGCTCTGCACGATGGAGGACGTGAACCATCTATTCAACTACCAATTCCGCGATGAAAATGGACTTCCGACGGGCCGGAATATCCGCCAGATCTTGGACGAGTACGGCGGCAGAGGCGCACAGAGTTATTGGCGTTCGCTGATGGATAATATCCAAAACGGGATCAATCTCAAGGAGTTCGGCCCGATGACCGATTTTGCCGGAAAGGCGATCAGCGGGTTTAAGGGCGCGGCAGTCGGAGGAAACATCCGTGTCGTCATTCAGCAGCCGACGGCGTTCTTTCGCGCTGCGGCGGTGCTCGACCCGGCGGATATGGCGAAAGGGCTTGTGAAGGGCGTGAAGGGGCAAGGCGGATGGAGCCGGGCACTGGAATACTCCCCGATCGCAATGCGCAAGGACAACGGTGGATTTGACATCAGTGCGCCATACACGATGAAAGAAACGCTGTTTGACACGCGGACAGCCGTCCGGAAGCTCAACGACACGCTCTCGGCCCCCGCCGGAGCGGCGGACGCGGTGACGTGGGGCAGGCTCTGGAACGCTTGCGAATGGACAGTTCACCGGGAAAATCCGTATCTGGAGCCGGGAAGCAAGGCGTTTTATGAGCAGACCGCAAAGCAGTTTGCCGAGGTCATCGATCAGACACAGGTCGTGGACGGTGTGCTCCAGCGGTCGAACATCATGCGGAACAAGGGAGAGATCGCAAAACAGGCGACGAGCTTCATGGGCGAGCCGATCATGTCTCTGAATCTTCTGATACGCAGCTGGGACAATATCCGCTATGAGCAGGAACCCCGAAAGCGCAGCAAGGCGATCAAGACCTTCGGGCGGGCGGTCATGGCGCTTGTTGTGACGGCGGCGGTGAACGCGATGGCCCAGAGCTTGATCGATGCGATCCGCGACGACGAACCGGATAAGGATTACAAAGAGCGCTACTTAACCGCGTTTACCGGAATCTCCGGGGATGAAGAGACAACATGGCAGAAAGCATGGAACGCGGTAATGGAAGGAAATCTCGGCGGGAACCTGAACTATATCGGGAATATTCCGTATGTGAAGGACTTCCTCTCCCTGCTGCAAGGCTATGAAGTGAACCGGATGGACACGGAGGTCGTCGGGGATCTGGTGGATGCCGGAAAGATGTTTGTGCAGAACGTGGACGGAAACGGCACAAAAACCTCTGCTTACGCGGTGAAGAGTTTACTCGGCGCGGCGTCGAAGGTCTACGGCGTTCCAGTGAACAATCTGACGCGCGATCTGTGGGGAATGGTTCGCTCTGTTGCGGTCGAGACAAAGAACATCCCCGTGCAGTATGAGATGGAGAAAGCAATCTACAATATCACCAACAACAAGAACAAGAGCCGGTACATCGGCATTCTCTATCGTGCGCTGGAACAGGGCGATGTTGACAGCTTCCAGCACATCCGAAGCGACCTGATGAACACGATGGGACTTGACGGCGCGGAGATCGACGCAAGTCTGCGGAGCCGGTACGACAATGCCGTGAAGAAAGACCCGTCTTATACGCTGCCACTGGCCGCAAGGGATTTGATTGGGAGCCGAGACAAGTACAAGGAAGAAACGACTGATGAGAAGTTCAGCGCGAAGGATTTGAACGAAACGCAGTATCGCGCGTACTCTGACCAGAGGGGCACGGATTACCGCGAGATAGAAGACGCGCTGAAGGACAGCGATACCTATCAGAGCCTTGACGCGAAGACGCGGAGCAAACTGATCGACGCGGCGTATGATCTTGTGGAACAGCAATCGCTTGAAGACCATTCTGACGGCCAGTATGAGATCACAACGAAGTGGATGACGCTGGCGGACGACGCGGAGAAGATCGGCATTGAGCCGTATATGTATGTGACATTCCATGTGGTGTATAACACGACGGAATCTACAAAGGGCTCGGACGGAAAAGCCGTTAAGGGCCAGAGCAAGAGCGACAAGATCCGAAAGTGGCTGAAGGACAACAGGGATCTGACGGAGCAGCAGCGCAAATTCTTGTGGGAAGCTGTGTACGAAAGTGACTGGTGAGAAAAAACCCGGCGGGAAACCGCCGGGTTTTCTCTGTTTACGGGGTGAAGCGCGTGTAATTTGCTGGTATGCTGGAGGTATTGAATGGAGGTGTTGCGATGGAGACGTCGAAGAAGCTGCTGATTGGCAGCGCGGCGGCAAGCGTCGTTTGCATTACCCTGAATGTGCTCGGCGTGCTGAGCGTGGAGGTCACGCTGGCAGTCATCGGATTTGCGACGGCGATTGGGATGTTTTACCTGTGGAAGGCAAAGAATGAGAACAGAAGTAAATACGCAATCAAGTACATTGAGAGCCTGCCGGAAACGTATACGGCGGAGGAAAAGGCACGGTTTTTGGAGATCGTGCTCAAGGATTGAAAGGAGTTGCTTATGAAAAAACTGTTTATCTCTCAGCCCATGAAGGGCAAGAGCAAAGAAGAAATACTTGCAGATCGCAAAGATGCGCTCCGGTGCGCGAGGGAGATTGTCGGGGATGAGATAGAAGTTATTGATACATATTTCGAGACGCACCCGGACGTGCAGAACACGGCGCTCTGGTGTCTCGGTCGGTCTTTGGAGCTGCTGGCGACGGCTGACGTTGCGTATTTCGCATCTGGTTGGAAGAACGCCCGCGGCTGCAAGATCGAGCATATCTGCGCGGAGCAGTACGGTATCAACATCGTGGAAGCGTGAAAGGAGTACATAACATGGAAAAGATCATGAAACGGCTTTCGAATCTGCTGAGCGTGAAGTCGCTGGTGACGCTGCTGCTGACGGTGGTGTTTACGGTGCTGGCGCTGCGGGGTGATATCACAGGGAAAGACTTCTTGACGATCTTCCTGATGGTCATCACGTTCTATTTCGGCACACAGTCGCAGAAGGCACAGGACGCGATGGATGCGAAGGGTGATAGTGATGGTGCCAATTAAAACGATGCTGGCCCATCGGGCCAACTACGGCGCGAAACGCGGCGGGCCCATTGAGTGGCTGGTCATGCACTACACGGCCAACGACGGTGATTCCGACACCAGCAACGGCAAGTACTTCCAGAAGCCGCTCAATCCTGTGGCAAGCGCCCACTTTTTCGTAGATGATGATTCCATCACGATCTCCGTGCCGGAGGACTATGTAGCCTTCCACTGCGGCGCGTATCACTACACGCACCAATTCTGCCGGAACTACAATTCCATCGGGATCGAGATGTGCGATGCGAAGCGCGACGGGAAGGTCATGGCAACGGCCAAGACTATCGCCAATGCCGCAGACCTCGCCGCGATGCTATGCGAGAAGTATAACATCCCGGTCGATCATATCATCCGGCACTACGACGTGACCGGGAAGCTCTGCCCGAAATACTGGGTGGACGATCCGCAGGGCATTGTCAGATTCAGGAACATGGTAAAGGAGAGAATCGAAATGGTGAGTAAATGCAAGATGATCATTGACGGAAAAGAGATCGAGGTCGAACGGATTTTGAAGGACGGCACGAATTATATTAAAATTCGGGACATCGCAAAGGCGCTCGATCTGGATGTGTCGAATAAGGGGAATATCCCCATTCTGAATCACAAAGGAGGCTAAACGATGCGGCGCGGCTGGCCAGACTTGCCGCGCAGCGAGTGGGAGCGTTTGATCTCTGAATGGATTCTAAAAGATTCGTACCGAGACATCATGCGGCGATACCTCTGCGACGGATGGACGCAGGAACGGATCGCAGAGCATGAGGGACTTTCCCTCAACGGTACAAAAAACATCATCAAGCGGTGTACGGACGCACTTTCCGCGCACATGTAAAGAGGCAGACACGGCATGCGCTGTGTCTGCCTCTTTTTTGTGCTTTTTTTGGCCTTTTTCTGGCCCGGACGTTGGCTGTTTCGTGACGGACATTTCCATCATACTGATCGTAGGAGCTGGCCAGTTCACTACATTTTTTTGGAGGGAAACTCTATGGAATACGCAAGCAACGGCAAGGGGAATCTCGGCGTGACGCTCGGCGCGATCGGCACGGGCCTCGGCGTGTTTGGCGGCGGTCTGAGCAACCTGTTCGGCTGCTGGGGCGCGAATCCGGCTGCAGCGGCGATGGCTGCAAGCAACAGCGACAACCATCTTGTCAGCCGCTATGAGGCGTCTCAGGCGGCACGAATCGCAGAGCTGGAAACGGAAGTCAAGCTCCGCGATGCGAACACGTACACGGATCAGAAGATGCTCGAAATGTACAAGTACACGGATGGGCGACTTCGCAGCATCGAAGAGCAGCTGTGCCAGCAGCGTGTCGTCAACGCGCAGACCGTGGCGAACCTGTCCTGTATGCAGAACGAGCTGGCTACGCTGTCGGGTCTGACCAAGACGGTGATCCCCATCAACAACGTATGCCCGGAACCGATGCAGCGTTATAACAGCTGGACGGCTCCGACCACGACTACCACGACGACTTAAGCAAAAAGGGGCGCCCTCTTTCTGCTCTTTCCGCCGCTTTCCTGAAAGCAAAAACAGCGACACATAGCGCGTCGTGAGCCACAGCACGACGAACGCGCCCCAGCCGATATCCTTATGGTAACGATCGATCAGGCTATGCGAGGCGCGGCAAAATTCGCCGACAATGAGATCATTCCCCATCTGCCGATGGGCAAGGGCATTGGAGCCGGGATCGCGCTTGCACTTATCATGGATGGCGGCAAGACGCAGCTGCTCAAGCTGCGTGAAAATCCGGCGGTGCAGATGATGGGCATTATGGACGCAGAGGGCAACATTGACCTCGACCGGCTCTACAATGCCGCGAGGACTCGCGTGGACGGAAAGAAGATCCCACTGACCATTCCGGTCATTGGGGAGCTGCGGTTCGATGTAAACGACGTCGACCGGCTTTACAAATACATTCAGGAGGCGTGAGATGAAACATTATATCGAAGAACTGAAACGGCAGCTGCATGAGATCATGGAGCGCCCGGTGACGCTTGGCCGCGCGGAAGAAGTCACGGTGTATGCGGATGCCATTTGTGCGCTGCGCCGCATGGACGGGCACGACGAGGCCGAGGGCTTTACCGAGGACGACGCAAAAGCATGGACGGCCAAGATGGAGAACGAGGACGGCACGACCGGCCCGCACTGGACGATGGGCCAGACGGACGCCGTGGCCAATATCACAGGTGTCAGCGTGAAGTCCTGCGTCTGGTGGGCGGCGATGAACATGATGTATTCGGACTATTACGGCGTAGCTGCCAAGTACGGCCTTGACCGGCCGGAATTCTATGCCGACCTCGCAAAGGCGTTCCTCATGGATAAGGACGCCGGCGGGGCGGAGGCGAAGATGGCCGGGTATTATCATGGGATTGTGAAGCGGGACTGATTCGTTAGCATTTTTCATTAGCATTTTGTTGTCAAAATCGCTAATGAACTTTCTCTAATCTATTACTGGTTGTCAAAGAAATTGACAGTATAAAACAAAGAAAATCGTTGAGAATAAAAGAAAAACCAGCAATCTCAATCGATTGCTGGTTTCTTTTTCTTGGTGGAGCTGAGGGGAATCGAACCCCTGTCCGAAAGCAACTTGACTGGACTTTCTCCGGGCACAGTTTGTTATTTACATTCCCTCGGCCGCGCGCGAACAAACACGCTCACGGCCTTGGTAGAGTCATTGTGCATGGGCGAGTCAACTCTTTCCCGCCGCACGGTCACCACTCAGATCACACCCTAGCCCGGCTCGTGGTCCTTCCGGGGAGGATGGGCGCCTAATTAGGCAGCCAGAGCAACTTTATTGTTGTCAGTTAATTTAAAAAATTGCCCGTTTTATGGAGGCCAGGCGCCTCCGCCCGCTTATCCAGCCTCACTGCCCCCGTCGAAACCAGTGCAGCCCCGTGGGAAGCGGCGGAAGATCCGCCGCACTGGAAAAACAAAATCAACTGACCGGGAGAACCGTCAGGTCCTCGCTGCTTTGATCATCCACTTCATCGGCAAAATTTTCGCGACGAAACGATAGAATTTGTAAAAGCCCTTCGGCGTATAGAACGTCCGTCCGCGCTTCGCCGCGCGGAGTGCCCCGGCGACGACCTGTTCCGGGTCGCAGTAGGGCAGCGTCTGAAACGTCTTGGACTTGCCGGTGATTCCGGCGACGTCGAGAAATTCCGTCTGCATCGGGCCAGGGCAGACCGCCGTGACCGAAATGCCGCGCGGCTTCAGCTCGTCGGCCAGACCGCCGGTGAATGCCGAAACGTAGGCCTTGCTCGCCGAATAGACCGTCATGCGCGGATTCGGGCAGAACGACGCGATGGACGACACATTGATGATGTGCCCGCCGGAGACCATGTACGGCAGCACCGTATTGGTCATCAGCGTCAGCGCCCGGATGTTGAGGTCGCACATCCGCGCCTGCGTCTCGTTTGGTACCTCGCCGAGGTTGCCGAGCGTGCCGCAGCCCGCGTTGTTGACCAGCAGCCCGACCTTGGGCCGCTTTTCCGCCAGATGGTCGGCGAAATATTTGAAGCTCTTCGCGTCGCAGAGGTCGAGGCCGAGGCAGATGACCTGCTTGCCCTCGATTGTCTGCGCCAGATCCTCCAGCTTGCCGACGCGCCGCGCGATGAGCCACAGCGTGTCGATCTCTGGGAACTGCTCCACGATCTGCCGCGCAAACTGCGCGCCCAATCCGGCGGATGCGCCGGTCACGATCGCGATCATCAGAATCGGCCGTAGGGGTCCGCGAGCTTTTCGGGCTCCGGATACGTCTCGCCCTGCGTGTCGACGCGGATGGAGGCGATCTTCTGCTCGGCGACGGGACGATCGGCCGGGCCGGTCTTGGTGTTCGCGATCGCCGGAGCTCTCGCTGGAGAACAGCGTGACCGCCGGAAATCCC
>OGXA01002989.1_pt1 | contig 11343 bp, 9 predicted proteins | sample 1576171 | NCBI WGS metagenome assembly OGXA01 (sample SAMEA3541587, study PRJEB24748) | human gut metagenome | biome: human gut; feature: human-associated habitat; material: faeces | place: China | collected 2012 | reverse complement strand
TTAACAGTCCAGCTTGAATAGTTACGATACTTCGGTACCAAAGTACGGTCTGACAACACTTCGAAGGTGTATGACTGATTAGAGCTTTGCAACTGATTGTTCTCATACCATCCGACAAATTCATAACCAGACTTAGGCGTAGCGGTAACAGTACATTGAGTTCCGATTTTATAATATCCGCTGCCTGTTGTTGTTCCTCCTGGAAGATAATCGGTTATCTGAATATGTTTCTGATAGGTAATGCTATAATTTTGTATTTTACCGGCGGCCAGAACCATATCAGACTCAGCACGCACATCAATGGTTGAACTACCCGTAAGAGTAACATAATTAGATGTGGAAGATAATGTCTGAACAGGAACGGTACATCTGAACACTGTATTCCCGTTCTCATTAGCCTTATAGCAATACATATTCAGGTTAGTACGTGAATCATCGGTACTGACTTGACCTGTCAACAGATTAAATCGACTTGAGTATTTGACATTCTTCATGGAAGCAGCTGTAACCCCATCATTCTTATTCACATGAACCTCTACAGTTGCATATCTATGTTTAAAGTTCAATGGAATTGAATAATCAGTGATGGCATCGGTATACGTTGCGGTCATAAAGTCACTGTTTACCCAGCCTGACTTAGAATCCTGGTTAGTGCATACATGAGCAATATTGGTGATGTCTCTTTGATTAGAATTGTATGGATAATATACATAGAAATCAAAATCTGTTCCTTTCGTTACCACAATATCGTCATCAGCTGTCGCAGGCTTAAATTTCCCGTCACTGTAGACATATTTGTTGTTCGTTGCCCAATACACTCCGGTAATAGGCTCAATTGCAAAAATGCCTATGGCGTCTCCTTCTTCAAAAGAACCTTCTTGCGAAACTCTGCTTTGTGAATCAACGGTAAAAGTAATGTGTCCTTTCTCTTCCGTATTTTCTGTATATTCAAGCTCCTTGCGACAAGAGGCAGTTATGAGAAGAAGTATAAATAATATTATGTGTTGAAATTTCATATACGTTATTTTACTGGTACAAGTGTAATATCACTTTCTGTTGACGTCCAAGGTTCAATAGTTACGGTTTGTCCGTTCTCACCACCAATTTCGATACTGTTGGATTGCATTGTGATAGAGTAAATGAAACGTTTTCCAGCTGTCCAATCTATTTCAGGGATAACGTATTTATATGTTGCTCCATCAATTACTACCTCAAGCGTTACTTCATTAGCGGAAATAGTCATTGGATAAATTGCGGCGGCAAAGTCAACAGCCTGAGCACCTTGTGCCGGAACAGTAGTATTAGGTGTCCAGCTTAATTCGGTCAGTGAAGGTGAGTAAGTAATCTTACCGTTATCGTTGAGATTCATTGTTCCGGTAGTAGCGAACTTTGCCTGATTGCATTTCAGCTTAGCTGAAGTAAGATTACCATCATTGTGGTATTCAGGAGAAACTTTCAGTCTGAGAACGAACTGTGACAAGGCATGCTTCATCGGGATGATGGCTTCGGTTTCTACGACTGAAACTTGATTCGTACTTTTTCCCCACATGTAGTCAACGTGAGATGTTGTGCTTATTGGAACTGGAATTTTGGTTCCATCAGTTACATTCAGATTATACGGATAATATGCCCATATATATGCCTTATCCTGCAAAAGGTAAATGTCATTGGCCAGAGACCAGCCCGATGCTGTTTTTGTAGACTTATTGTTTTGAGAAGAGAATCGGGGATATTCTTCTCCCCATCCGGTTGACTTATACAGGAACAAGCCCATCATATCATTTGTAGCGAAGTCTGTTTTGGCGACAAATCCCGCTCTTGATTCAATCATGTTGATTGAAGTCATGATTTTAAGAGATTCTGACTCAACATTTTCAGAAATAAGTTCTTTTTGATCACAAGATGCTAATGCGGCTGATGCTAATACAGCCATAATAATAGTTTTTTTCATTTTTTTGAGTTTTAAAAATTTATACTTATAATTCTGTTTCGGGAGTATCTTCCCATTTTTCTATCGTTACTTTGTTTAAGACTAATTCTTTGCCGACATGCAGCGTTAAATCAAGAGTGATTTCATCGCTTGTGAACGATTTAAGTTTACCAGATAAGTCAATCTCTTGTATTTCATCAAATACCTGGTTTTCTTCATTCATCTTGACACTTACCTTCAGTATATTAGCGTCAGAAGGCGATATACCGAAGATATAGATGCTATTTGCACAATTTTGCCAGCCTGCACCAGTTTGCGTAAACGGCTCACTCACAATTGCTGAACCACTTGTCTCTCTCGAATACAAGTATCTGGAAGTGCTAACACCGCTTAATTCGCCGGATATACTTGTAATTGGAGAAATATTCCCTTCAACTTGAAGTCGGATATTGAGTTTCTGAACGAAGCTCCACGGGACGATTTTAACTGTTTTCGGGTTCTGATATTCAAGTCTCTCATTGAACATGGCCGAGCAACAGTACTTCTGCTTCTCTGCTATGTATGCACGTCCTTCGATAGTGTCAGTATTCGCCGAGAGCATACATTCATGATAGTTATCAAGATTTTCTATCTTATACTCACCGGTATAGAAGAAGAAACTGTATTCTCCTTGGGGAATACTCCAGCGCAAGGTGTCCTGACTAAAGGTCGTTCCTTCATTAAAACTAACATTACCTTGAAAAGGTATTACATGACGTAAATAGGGGAGTGGTGGGTCCTCCTTGATGTTTGAAAAATCACAGTAGGCTATCAATTCACCCGGCCTTATACAAAAATCCTCATTGAAATCACAAGAGGATATGAAGCCGGATGCTAATATTCCTGCTGCAATCGGAATTGTTTTTCTAAAATTCATCTTTATACAAATTATAGGTTTTAATAAGTGTATTGATTTCTGGATCGAGCTTTCCGCGCCAAATTTTAGATTCATCCTGGTCACAGGACTTGATATAGGATTTAACGGCTTGTTCCTGCATCTTCAGACGTACGTACAGAATAGCCAGCACATAGTTTCTGTCTGAAGTATCCGGTTGTTGAAGCATAATGTCCAAAGCACGTCTGTCGTATCCCAGTGACATGAGACATATCGCAGTGTTGTAATCGTCAGGATATTGGTCATCAAGCAAGACGAGGGCCTGCTTGTATTTCCGGTCTTCTATCATCTTAATTGCACGTTGATAAGTTGTATCTATAACGGGCATGACGATTGTATCCTGTATCATATCACGGCGGTGCAGATGGAACTTAAACTCTACAGCTCTTAGTTTGGGATAATACTTTTCTCTTATATAAGAGTAAAAGGGAGACATGCGTAATGCCATTTCTCTTTTGTCCAGATTGGCAATTTCGTAGAGATTATTTATTTTTCCCCTTTCCGGAATACTATCATCCGACATGATTAGTTGTTTCAGCTTCTCCCAGTCTTCTCCTAACCAGCGAGGACGGAACAGTGAGTCTACACCTTCTGGATCATCTGATTTTTGTAAGAGGTATTTTTTAAGATTTATCGCTCTTCCTTTGGATAGCTGGAGGTTCATAGATGATGAACCTTCTGGTGAGGAGGTCGCCGTCATGTAGATACTGTCAATCAAAAACTCCCCTGTGTAGTTAATGTTTTTGATTGTTTCAAATACTTTATCTACTTCTTTCTTGTTATTACCTATATTTTCGTCGAATGTTGTGGATGCAGTCTTATAGTTAACATATGCGGTAACATTCACTTCATCCTTTCGCGATATAATCTTTTTCTTATAACGTGGAGTATGATCCAGGAACTGAACCATACTCGATATGTAATAAGTTATGGTGTCAGATGGAGGAAGAGGTGTTTTTGTTTCATCTTTGGCAAGAATCAGGCCATTAAGTGTTAGGTCAATTTTTTTTGTGTTCTCTGTGGCCGCAAGTTCCTGTTTATAATAATAGACAAAATTTGAACCTTCTTTAGTGATTGTATCAAGTTTGGCAGGCTGAATCGGGAATCGTACATATTTATCATACATTTCCTCTTTCATTTCCTTCTTTCGCTGATTCTCTGCTATTTTTTTATAATCCGTAAACTTCCTGGTTATCTCTATTGAGTCTTCTGGCGTTATACTTTTAGTACGAATCAGATGATTGCCATCCGCAAACATTTTCCACTTGGAAGGAATGTCTTTCTTCTCGAGACTGCGATGCATGCTATATGCAGGTAGGTATTCTAGAATAGAGTTGTATCCCTCGATGGCCGCACGACTTTGGTCGACCTTGAAATTAAAGTGAACAAAACGCGCATTAATCTTATCGGACCAGTCTATCCAGCGTTCTTTTTGAATCACTTCATTTTTCCATGCCTGAAAATATTCATTCTCCAGTTCTTCCATTGCTTTCTTGTAGCCCTTCTGATTGAACATCTCTTTCAGGTATAGACTATCTGGAATAATGGATGATAGAAAAGCCTGATATTGCAAATAGCCTTTCTTTTGCATTTTCGCGAAATCAGATCCGGACAAAAATATTTTCTCCAGGTAAATGGTATCTTGTGGTTTGTAGGCAACCGGAGTAAGTTGTAACTGCCATTTATTATTAATCAAAGATGCCGGAACGGTCACAATGAAGTCAAGATTTATCTTCCCATTTCGTTCTGCAATCTGTTTACTTCGGGCTGTGACTGTAATTTCGCTTAGTTGTACAGTTGTAATTTCTTCGCCTGTAACACTATCACGTTCAGCCTGCGTAACGATACGGGTTTGGCCGTTTTCATCAGTCCATTTAATCATCTGTGGCAGTTTGTATGCCGTATCGGCCTTTTGCTCCATATTGGGCTGGGATATACGAACTCTGTCCAGTGGCTTATGAGTTGCACATGAGACCGCCAGACCTGCCATAATTGGAATTATAATTCTATTTTGCTTCATAATTTTAGAAAAGATATACCAAGTTCAATGCAGCCCTGGTAGGAAGGAAAGCCCATTCATGCTTGCGGGCAACTAAGTCACCGCATCTTTTACATAAATATTTATCGTAATCCATCCAAAGTGCTCCAGCACCTATTTCCCATTCGAAATTCCAACTTTTCCCCAGTTGGTATGCTCTTCCTATAGATACTGACACGCCGTAACTTTCACCTTCATATCGGTACTTACTTCCGAAAAGATTCCCTACGCTGTAGGTACCGGCTGTTCCATATACACCAACGAATCCACCGATATAGCTTTGCAAAAGCCAATATCTGACACCCGGTGCTACATAGAAATTTCGAAATTGGCGGTTTTTAGAGAATTTAAAGGGGTTGTACTGTACTGGAAGATGGAAAGACCATTTCCTTGATAAGGTCATAGACGCCTCGACATTGAGATTCGTTGTTGCAAGACCCAATACGTTAGTTCTCAGTGAGTAGGACTGAGCTGAAACTGTGACTCCAGCGCAGCAGAGTAGGGCTAATAATAGATTTTTTTTCTTTTTCATGATTCTCAAAAAATGTTCGTTTTTTGAGAATAAATTATTTTGATTTAACTTTGTCAATATGAAAAAAATCGGATACGCGCGAGTAAGTACGAAGGACCAGAATCTTGAGATGCAGATTGAAGCGATGAGACATGCTGGTTGCGATAAAATTTATATGGAGAAGAAGAGCGGAAGAAAGATTAAAAATAGACCAGTCCTGCGAAAATTGTTGAAGCAATCTACAGCCGGAGATATCTTAATAGTTTGGAAGATTGACAGACTTGGCCGTTCTGCAAGAGAACTATTAGAAGTTCTTGATATTGTTCGACGTAAATGTGTGATTATTATATCCCTTAGAGAAGGTATTAATACATCAACGATGATTGGTGAGATGTTCTTCATGTTGGCTGGAATCTTTGCCGAAATGGAAATAAATGGTCGAAGTGAACGAACCAGGGAAGGAATTGAGGTAGCTCGTCAGAATGGTAAGAGAATTGGCCGTCCACCAGGCATTAGTATAAGCGCTAAAAATTTAAAAACAATAATAGACTTGAAAAATAATGGGAACACCATCAAAGAAATATCTTTGAAAACTGGAGTTCCCATTTCGTCTGTATATAGATATGTTAAGTTAAATAAAACAAATATATGATTAATTGCCTTTTGTATTTATTCAATTCTTTTTAGCTTTGCGGCGTAACCAAAAAACGAACATTTTCTTGTAATTTCCTTTTTTCTCCCTAAAATTATCACATTTTGTTCATTATTACAAAGTAGTTGACAAGTATAAGTTTATTTGTTTTATAACCCTTTTTACCTTATCTTCAAGCGCAAAAAAAGCTGACCATGTTTATATGGCCAGCCTAAATGTTCAAAGTTCTTTGATGGGGAAAATGGTTAATTTACCACCATAGTCACTAACGGCATACGACAGCTTTTTGAGATTCGGGAAGAACTTGAATGAGCTATCTTTTATTGCTTGATGAAGACCATCATATAATGGTGAAAATGGTTGGGCAACATAGTTCTTGTATATATTTGGTTCAATTTGTATTCGGAGTTCTTCTCCGTCATATTGAGGTGAAAACTTATCTTTCTCATTGAACATATACGACAATGTTTCTTTCTCGACTTCGTTTATCTCCCTATCGCCAACTCGGTAATTGCTGATTATATCGTTGATTGTATCACTCCAGTACGGCCACCATGAAGGTTTATCGTCTTCAAAAGGAAGTGCAGCCTGTGTATATTGCTCTTCTTTTGAAGCGGCATCATCTTGAGTTTTTGCATGAATTTCTTCGCTGATCTTTTTATACTTCGGATATTCATTTTGTGGATTTTTCTTGAGTCTTTCTGTACCATTGGGGTTTATATTGTATCTGTTTCTTAGTTTGAACCAGAGAATCCCTCGGGCATCTCTGATTTTATTTTCTCGCAGCTCATTTTTGAAAATAGACATTTCGCTGCATAAGTCCTTCAGTTCCGTTCTTGACAACTCTTTTAATTGTCTGAATATATCATCTGAAACTAAAGACGGAACAGTGCTTTTTATCGTCTCTATAATGAATGTTCTCATGTGGGCTTGCTCCTGATAATCTTTTTCAGTCCCTGGCAAACAATCCTGAATCCTGAAGATGAACTTGTCGAGTTTTCCACCTCGACCCTTACCGGAACGGAGTTCATAAGTATCGAAATAGAAGTCTATCAATCCTTCCTGGAATAACTTCTTCATTTCCCTATCAGCTGATAAGATATATCTTGTTTTTAAGAGGTTGGTAACAGGACTGACATTAATAGCTTCTGCTAATTCCGTAGGCGTATACGTAAATATGCCGGCAGAACGCCATTTACAGCATTTGTCATAGAAAAATTGTGTGGCTTTATCCTGAATACTCATTGTGACGGCAAAATCCAGCATTGTAAAATGCTTGTTCACCACGTAATATAAAGGGAGAACACCAGGAGTTATGTATATTGTCATCCCGGTATTAATGTCATAACTTACCTCTCCGACAAGTTTGGCCATCACCCATCCTGTCGGCGTTTCATATTTCACGTCGGTATTGTTTAGCCACTCTGCCGCAGCTTTTAGCTCTCGATGGGCATGTTCATCCGGATACCATCGCAGAATATCTTCGCGTGATATATTAATCTTTAGTGTTTCGTTGTTCTTAATGTAGGATTCAAGCATTATTCTTTCATCCTGAATCTGTTTAACTATGAACTTGATTGCACGATACGTTCCTTTGTTGAGAATCTGTTTCGCATCAGTTAGAAAGTTAGTTTGGTAGATAGGGCACGTTAAATTCATTATCCGGCTGTCGTTTTTCTTGTTGGACAATACCGTTATTTTCTCTGAAGTGAATATTTCTTCGTAATTCTTTTTCATGTTCTTTTTTGGGCAAAAATAGCATTTTCCACAAAAAACAAAGAATTATTAGACAAAATATTTATCGGAATGTCTAAAAATAACCGTCATACTTAATTTTAACTGAAAGTTTCAGAGTAAAAAGATGTATGTTTATATGTACATACATTAAAAACTCTCTTTTCTATATATAATAATTAACACTGTTCTTTATAATAATGTATTTTATGCTTATTATGGGTATGAGAATTCTTCATCTGCTTATTTTTAATTTCTCCCAATGCTGCATAAATTAATATATTTCCATCCTTTTTGCCAAAGTGTAGTAAAATAGCTAATATTTTGTATTTCAGTTATTTTTATACTAAATGATTTGTGAGAAAAAACTATTATATTTCTTCTATGTTTCAAATCGAAAGTAATGAATGTTTTTAATAGTTTCTAAATATTAAATTGCGAAGACTTTATGTTACTTGCCAAAGTGTGGTAAAATAGTTGCCAAAGTGCGGTAAAATAAAAATTCGATTTGCCAAAGTGTGGTAAAATGTTGCCAAAGTGTGGTAAAATGTTGCCAAAGTGTGGTAAAATAAAAATTAAACCACTGAAAATCAATTTATTATAAGCCCTGTTATTAAATAGCCTATAAAGAAAGCTACTAAATACGCGCGTGCGCGAGACAAATGTGCTGCTTATGCATCCAACAAATGCACCGCTTCTGACATAAAACAATACCTTTACTTCCGTCAACAACAAATGTTTTACTGCTGAAAAATTGTAAGCACAAGAAACCGTATAGGGAAAAAAATATAAAACAGAAAAACAGGTTGATTTTGTAGAGCCGATTCGAAAAATGTGCGAAATCAATATAACACGTTTTTTTAAGCTATATTGAACGATTATTTTTTCCGAATATAATTCTAATGTTGAATGATTAAAACTTAAAATGCGGGAGAAAAAGCATGTTTTTGACCCATCCAGATGGAAGTGTCTGGGATATGAAACAAAAAAGTAAAATGAAGTAATGCCAAAGTGTGGTAAAATAATTTGATTACTATGCCTCTCAACTCTTGAATCCGCATTATGAACAAAATAAAAGGATATGAAAACATCAGAACCAATATAACAGAAAATTTCGACATTGAAAATTGATATAGATATGGCACGATATTACGGTGAGCTACCCACGCCTAAAGGCATGAGCTTTGGGGAGAATAGTCCCCTCTTTTTTCCTGCTTCTTTCTGCCATTGCTTTTTAGGACACGAGGTCGTTCATCCACAAGAGGGCAGTCCACAGGCTTGACTTTCCCACGCTCCGTGGGTAGGGCTTTCAAGCCAAAATCCTTTATGTTGCAAGCAGCATTGAAGTCCCGGTCATGGTGTGTACCACATTCCGGACAAGTCCAGCTTCGCTCGCTTAGTTTCAATCCTTTATAGATATGGCCGCACTTGCCGCAGGTCTTGGAGCTCGGAGCAAAGCGGTCTATCTTTATGAGGTTCACGCCATACCACCTGCATTTATATTCAAGCATGATGAGAAACATACCGAAGGACGCATCGACAACAGCCTGTGCCAGATGATGGTTGCGCTGCATACCCTTCACGTTCAAATCCTCCATGCAGATTGTACGCACTTGGCTGTCGTGCGTAAGTGTATGGGTTATCTTGTGAAGGTTATCCTTGCGGCAGTTGGATATATGCTCCTGCAGGCGTGCAATCTTTACACGTGCCTTGTCACGGTTTGCCGAGCCTTTCTGTTTGCGGCTCAGGCGCTTCTGAAGCATGGCAAGCCTATGAAGGCTTCTCTGCAAGTTCTTCGGGTTCTCGAAAGTTCGTCCGTCCGAGCATACGACAAGAGACTTGACGCCCAGGTCTATACCTACAGTTGTCTTTTCTTGTGGTTCGGCAGCCTGGAGTTCCTGGATACTTGTATCCACCAGTACCGATGCGTAATATTTGCCGGAAGGTGTCATGCTGACGGTAACGGTCTTTACCGCTCCTCTGAACTTGCGGTGGAGTACGGCAGGAATATCCTTGGCTTTGGGTATCGTAATGGTTCCTCTTTCAAAATCCACACGGCAGTGTTGAGGACATAGGAAACTCTGCCTGCTCTTGCGGGACTTGAAGCGTGGGAAACCTACAGCCTTGGTGTTCCGGAAGAAATTGGTATATGCCGTTTCAAGATTGCGGAGTGAATATAGCAATGATTGCGAATTGACTTCCTTCAGCCAGTCATGCTCCGCCTTGAGCTCATTCACCATACAATCCTGTATCTCCTTGTAAGGAACCGTCCGCTTGTCTGACTTATAGGCTTCTATCCTGAGATTGAGCGCCCAGTTATAGACAAAACGACAGCAGCCGAAAGTCTTAGCAAATAGAACTTTCTGCTCATCAGTCGGATAGATTCTATATTTGTAGGCACGCAACATGATTAATTATATTAGCTGTATTGCAAATATATACTGTTTTGCTTATATTTGCAAGCAAATTAAAGGCTTTTATCATGACACTTGCAAACAGATACACATCAAGTTCACACTGCGTCTACAACTTGGGCTATCACATAGTATTCTGTCCCAAATACAGGAGAAAGGTTCTTGTCGATGGAATAGATGAACGACTCAAAGAACTTCTCAAGGAAAAAGCGCAAGAACTGGAAATCACCATTGAAAGCATGGAGGTCATGCCTGACCATGTACACCTGTTCATCTGGAGCAAACCGACCTATGCCGTGCATTTTGTGGTGAACCAGCTGAAAGGATATTCATCCGTAAAACTCAGAAAGGAGTTCCCGAAGCTCAAGAGCAGGTTACCGACACTGTGGACTCGCTCCTATTTTGTCGAATCGGTAGGACACATATCGGAGGACACAATGAAGAAATACATAGAGAACCAGAAGAATGTATGAGAACGCTATCATCACCTGCCTAAAGACAGGGGAATTCACGCTTTAATCTTAAGACAAAGTTTGTGTTTTCTGGAGTATTTGAAGTGGAAGCCTTCAATAGAGAAGAAGCAAAAGAACTTATATTGAAGGAATGTGGTTTAGTAATGGGTGGCGATATACATACTACTTTGCCTGATGGTGAAGTCAGGTGGAATTTTGATACACACCCTGAAAAACAAATAGGAAAGATAACGATTAAGAGAAGGTGAAAATATGACCGACGATGCTTGTACCTGCCCAATCCGGCAAGTACAAGCATACATTACTCTAATTTATAAAATCTTCTTTAGTCATAGCTTGATTCTTTATTGATATTATTCTTTGAAAAAAAAATTGCATTAACCAAATACCTGGTGTAACAATTATATACATTAAATAGAAAACTGATGAAGTTTTCTCTGAGTGGAAATATAAGAAGATACTAAAAGCGAAACAGAAGGCTCCAACGATGAATATAGTTTTATCTTCTATAGCGAAATTTATTTTTTCAACAGGAAGAACTAAATATTCAAATATTATAAATAGAAGAGTTGTGAGTTTACTGTATAACATATATTTTTCGGTTGACATACTCCCATACCTAAAGTAATGAGATTCGAGCGTCATCGGCAGCAACCT
>OGXA01002987.1_pt1 | contig 11349 bp, 10 predicted proteins | sample 1576171 | NCBI WGS metagenome assembly OGXA01 (sample SAMEA3541587, study PRJEB24748) | human gut metagenome | biome: human gut; feature: human-associated habitat; material: faeces | place: China | collected 2012 | reverse complement strand
CCGGACGGCCCGAAGGTCGGTACCGTAACGCTTTCGCCGCGCGGCGACTGGCGTATGCCGTCGGACGCAGTGTCCGCGCTGTGGCTCAAGGAAGCGGAGAGTCTGTAACAGAATTTATGACATAGGGCGGGTACTCCCGCCCTATGATATTCCAATACAAAGGAGAATCTCCTTTTGAAGAATTTGATTCGCGGCATAGCGGTACTGCTGACAGCGGTATTTCTGTGCTTCAACATCTATTATGAGTTAGCACCCGGAATCACCGTTGCACCCGAGCAGAAATTCGTGTTTGCAGCGATTTTTGCGGTGCTTTTGCGTGCTGCGCTGTTCTGCGGCGTGCCGGACAATACGCGTCCGATACGGCGGCGGCTGTACATGCTGGCGCTGTTTCTGTACTACATATGGGTGCTGCTGAATGTGCTGTTTTTCGATAATGCGTTCGGCCGCGGATTTGGTCATACCTCGCTCGATATGGTAAATCTGGAGCCGCTCCGCACGGTGAAAAATTACCTGCTGGCCTACGGCTACGGCAATATCTCGCTGCGGCTTGTGGTGCTCAATCTGGCAGGCAACTTGATCGCGTTTGCGCCGATGGGCGTATTTCTGCCCGCACTGTTCCGCTGGCAGAGAAGCATTTTCTTTTTCACGGCATCGCTCACGCTGAGCATTACGGCGGTGGAGGTGCTGCAGGTGTACACCGGAACGGGCTCGTGCGATGTGGATGATCTCATTCTCAATCTGGCAGGTGCGCTGCTCGTTTTTATCGTGTGCAGAGTGACACCGCTTTGGCATCGCATTTGCAGCGTTAATCCAAGACCGAAGAAATGATGAAATGACAACCGACTGCAAACGCAGTCGGTTTTTCATTGACAAACCCTGTCTGCCGTTATAAACTTTAACTGAATAAAAAACAAAAGACAGGGGGAACCCATTCATGTTTGATACCGTACTCATCGCCGGTCTGGGCCTGATGGGCGGCTCGATGGCGAAAACCATCAAGGCGCGCACACTCAGCCGCGTTTTAGGCTGGAACCGCACGCGCGCGACCGCAGAGCAGGCACTGGCTGACGGCTCGATTGACGCGATTGCGACTGAAGCGCTGTACAAGGAGGCTGACCTTGTTATCATCGGTCTGTACCCGCAGGCAACGGTAGACTGGCTGCTCGAGAACATGCCGAAGATGAAAAAGGGCTGCGTGATCGTGGATATGGTCGGCGTCAAGCAGTTTATGGTCGATCATCTGGAGCAGGCGGCGCTTGACGCCGGTGTGCACTACGTCGGCGGTCACCCGATGGCGGGTCGTGAGTTCTCCGGTCTGGATTTTGCCCTGCCGACCCTGTTTGACGGTGCGAGCATGATCTTTGTGCCGACCAAGAGCAGCACCGAGCGTGTGCTTGAACAGCTGGAGGCGTACTTCATGTCGCTCGGCTTCGGCCAGACCGTGCGCTGTACCGCGCAGCAGCACGATCACATGATCGCGTTTACCTCGCAGCTGGCGCATGTGGTTTCCTCGGCGTACATCAAAAGTCCGGAGGCGGACAAGCACAACGGCTATTCGGCGGGCAGCTACAAGGATCTGACGCGTGTTGCCAAGCTGAATGAGACCATGTGGAGCGAGCTGTTCCTGTGCAACGCAGAGCCGCTTGCGGAGGAGATTGATGAGGTCATTAAGCACCTTGACGAATACCGCAAGGCCATCCGTGCAGGAGACCGCGAGGAACTGACCATTCTGCTGAGAGACGGACGTGAGCGCAAGGAAAGACTGGGTTAATCAGGAATTCGGAACGATACGAAAGGGACAATGCCTGTGTGCGTTGTTCCTTTCCTTTTGCGCGGATTCGGGAAATTGTTAAGGAAACAGGTCGCAGAACGTAAATTTTTGCGCATACCTCCAAAATCCTGCGGCTGTCCGCGCAATCCATTTACATAGGAATTTGTTTTTGTTATAATTTATTTGCATGAAATCAGAAAGTGTTTTGCTAAGGGGAATGAATGGCACGGCACTTTACAGGACAACACAAAGGAGTGTGGGTATGCAAGAGAAAATTTCTATGGACGCAGCGCACGATTTTGAGGCAAAAATGCCTTTGTCGCGCAAGATTCCGCTGGGACTGCAGCACGTTTTTGCGATGTTTGTCGGCAACCTGACGCCGCTGCTCATCATCATGGGTGCGTGCGGCATTGCAGGCGGCGAGTTCGCGGACCTGCAGGTAAGCGTTCTGCAGAACGCAATGTTTGTGGCCGGCGTGGTAACGCTGGTGCAGCTGTTTTCCATCGGCCCGATCGGCGGCAAGGTGCCGATCATCATGGGTACCAGCTCCGGTTTTATCGGCGTGTTCAACAGCGTTGCGGCTACCATGGGCGGCGGTGTGATTGCGTATGGCGCGATTATGGGCGCGTCCATTCTCGGCGGTCTGTTTGAAACCGTTCTCGGCTTCTTCCTCAAGCCGCTGCGCAAGTTTTTCCCGGCGGTCGTTACCGGCACGGTCGTGCTGAGTATCGGTCTGTCGCTGATCTCGGTCGGCATCAATTCCTTCGGCGGCGGCAACTCTGCGAAGGATTTCGGCTCGATGGAAAATCTGCTGCTGGCACTGTTCGTGCTGGTGGTTATTCTGGTCGTCAAGCACGGCTGCAAGGGCTTTCTTGGTTCGTCCGCGATCTTTGTCGGCATTATTGCAGGCTACATTGCGGCAATCATCATGGGTCTGGTTCTGCCGACCACCGCAGTTGACGCGGACGGTGTAGAATTCACCAAGGCATGGGTACTCAACTGGGACAAGGTAGCACAGGCCGGCTGGTTTGCCATCCCGAAGCTGATGCCGGTAAAGCCGGTGTTTGATCTGCGCGCCATCCTGCCGGTGCTGGTTATGTTTATTGTTACCGCAGTCGAGACCGTCGGCGATATTTCGGGCGTTATGGAAGGCGGCATGGGCCGTGAGGCAACCGACAAGGAGCTGTCCGGCGGCGTAGCCTGCGACGGTATCGGTTCGTCGTTTGCGGCGCTGTTCGGCGTACTGCCGAATACCTCGTTCAGCCAGAACGTAGGCCTTGTTACCATGACCAAGGTTGTCAACCGCGGTGCCCTGTCCGTCGGTGCAATCTTCCTCATTCTGTGCGGTCTGATTCCGAAGCTGGGCGCGATCGTGTCCATTATGCCGCAGTCCGTGCTCGGCGGTGCGGCTGTTATGATGTTCTCGTCCATTGTTATCAGCGGTATCCAGCTGATCACCAAGGAGGAGATGACGCCGCGTAATCTGACCATCGTGTCGGTTGCTCTGGGTGTCGGCTACGGCATGGGTGCCAATATGACCATTCTGGCACAGGCGCCGCAGGCGGTTCAGCTGATTTTTGGCGGTTCCGGTATTGTACCGGCAGCATTTGTTGCGATTCTGCTGAATATCGTGCTCCCGAAGGATAAGAAAACCGAAGCATAATGCAAAACCCCGGAAAGAAGTTCTTTCCGGGGTTTTTAAGTGCGAATGGAGAATTGAGGATGGAAAATGATCGTAACGGTCAACCATTCGCCATTCCGATTGAGAGAGGCGTAAAATGATACTGCAGGGTGCGACGACCTCGGCGCACCGTGTAAACCGACTGCACAAACGTAACCGTAGGGGCGCACAAGGTGCGCCCATGTAACGCCATATCAAATGGTTGGCATTACCGATAAAATGAATCGTTTTGAAAAATCATTTTTAATTCTGCGAGAGCGTCCGGCGTATCCGCGTCCATCAATTCCGCCGGATGCTTTACGGGAAACAGCGCAACCTGTTCTGCATGCCGTTTGACAATTACGCCGCCGCCCTTGCCCTCGGGAAGAGAACGCAATTCCTCAAAATAATCCGCGCCGAACAGCACGGGACTGCCCGGCGTACCGCTTTGCGGTTCGCACAGACGAAAAATCCGTGATTGTTTCCTCGGTTCCGCGCAGAATGCCGACACCATACCGCAGAGCGTTTTCCTCGTCAGCAGCGGCTGGTCACCCGGCAGAAACACGCAGCCGGACATGGCAGGAAACCGCGGCAGCAGGCACTCCAGTCCAAGCCGCACGGTGTCGCTGCGAAGTGGATGAGCATGGTGCAGGACGGGAATGCCGTATTTTTCACACAATGCCTGCACCTCGGTCGAGCGGGTAACGACTACGCGGTGCAACCCCTCTGTCACGGCAAACGCACGGCAGAGCAGCGGTTTTCGGTCGAATTCGGCGAGCAGCTTGTTGGAGCCAAACCGTTTTGCCAGGCCGGATGCCATGATCACACATCCGATTTCACTTTTCATCGGGGAAAAACTGCGGATAGAGCTGTTTTCCTGCCTGTTTGCAGGCGTCACGATACTGCTCATAGCGATAGAGAAACTCCTTTGCCTCGTCGGTGAGTACGCTGCCGCCGCCGCCTTTGCCGCCGATTTTGCGCTCGGTGAGCGCAAACCCAAGCACCTGCTCGGCGTGGCGGACGAGTCCGAGCGCCTTGGTGTATGCCATCTGCATGGACTGCGCGGCGGCGCGAAGCGATCCGGTCTGCTCGATGGCATGCAGCAGGCGGCACGGTCCCTCACCGAAAAAGCGCTCGCCGTCCTCATCGAACAGCATCACACGGATATTTGGCTGCATGGCGGCTCCTTTCCCACAACTTTTTTCTTTTCCGTTGTATTTTGATATTCACAACGGCATTATAGCAGATTTTGTGGTAAAATAAAAGTAGTATACTGAAAAGATAACACATTCCCCTGAAAGAGAGAGGATATAACGTATGTTGACGATACGGGAATACAAAAAAGCCGAGTCGCTCGAGGAAGCGTATACGCTCAACCAGAAAAAGTCCAACCGCGTGATCGGCGGCATGATCTGGCTCAAAATGGAGACGCTGAATGTCGGCACGGCAATCGACCTGTCCGGTCTGGGATTGGACACCATCGAGGAGACCGAAACCGAGTTCCGGATCGGTGCGATGGCCTCGCTGCGCGCGCTGGAGCTGCACGAAGGACTGGCAGCCTACACGAACGGTGCTATGCGCGAATCCGTGCGCCACATTGTCGGCGTGCAGCTTCGCAATCTGGCGACCGTCGGCGGCAGCCTGTACAGCCGGTTCGGCTTTTCCGATGTGCTGACCATGTTCCTCGTGCTGGACGCACAGGTGGAGCTGTACAAGGGCGGCATTGTGCCGCTTTCCGAGTACGCCGAAAGACCCAAGGACCGCGATATTCTGGTGCGCGTGATCGTTCCCAAGCGAAAGGCGAAGTTCAATTACCAGTCTGTGCGCATCAGCCAGACCGATATTCCGGTGCTGACCTGTGCGTCCGTCAAGGACGAAAACGGCTACCGGTTCGCCATCGGTGCCCGTCCAGCACGCGCACAGATTTATGCACAGCCTGTGGGTAGAACGGCAGAGCAGATGGCGGAAGCCGTTCGGGCGGAAATCAAGACCGGCAGCAGTCTGCGCGGCAGTGCGGAATATCGCAGACACCTCGCGGGTGTGCTGGTGCGCCGCGCGGCACACGCGCTCGATGCAGAGTAAGGGGGAACGGATATGCTGATCACAATGACATTGAATGGAAAGAAAGTAGCAGACGATGTGGCGGCGGACACGCTGCTCATCGACTTTGTGCGGGGGCATGGCTGCCTGAGCGTCAAGCGCGGCTGTGAGACCGCAAACTGCGGTCTGTGCACCGTATTTATGGACGAAAAACCGGTGCTGTCCTGCTCGGTGCTGGCAGCGCGTGCAAGCGGACATACGATCACGACCTTGGAGGGCTTGCAGGGCGAAGCCGCCGAATTCGGCGCGTTCATCGCGGATCAGGGTGCGGAGCAGTGCGGCTTCTGCAATCCCGGCTTTATGATGAACGCGATCGCGCTGTTCCGCGAAAAGCAGGACCCGACCGATGAGGAGATCAAGGAATATCTGGCGGGCAATCTGTGCCGCTGCTCGGGTTATGAGGGACAGCTGCGCGGTATCCGCGCCTACCTCGATTGGAAAAAGCAGAGAGAGGAGGATGCACAGTGAAGGTAGTCAATCAGCCGCTCCGCAAAAAGGATGCGATGCAGCTCGTCACCGGCCAGCCGGTGTATGTGGACGATGTAACGCCGCGCGACTGCCTGTGCGTCAAGCTGCTGCGCTCGCCGCACGCGAACGCCATCGTCAAGTCTATCAACAAGACCGCCGCGATGAAAGTCCCCGGCATGGAGGCCATCTTCACTTGGGAGGATGTCGATCAGGACGGCCGCCGCTATACGCAGGCCGGTCAGACTTATCCGGAGGCCAGTCCGTATGACCGCCTTGTTATCGACCGTCATGTGCGCTTTGTCGGTGATGTGGTTGCCATCCTTGCCGGTGCGGACGAAAAATGCGTGGATAAGGCAATGAAGCTGGTCAAGGTGGAGTACGAGGTGCTCGAACCGGTGCTCGATTTCCACACGGCAAAGGACAATCCGGTGCTCGTGCATCCGGAGGACAACTGGGAGAGTCTTGCGCCGGTTGGCGCGGACAACAGGCGCAACCTGTGCGCGCATGACGAGTGCGGCAACGGCGATATCGATGCGGTCCTCGCGGACTGCGATGTTGTTATCGACCGCGTGTACCACACGCAGGCATGTCAGCAGGCGATGATGGAAACCTTCCGCACCTACTGTGAGATCGACACCTACGGCCGTCTGCACATCATCAGCTCGACCCAGATCGTGTTCCATACCCGCCGTATTGTGGCGAACGCACTGCATATTCCGAAAAGCAAGGTGCGTGTCACCAAGCCGCGCATCGGCGGCGGCTTCGGCGCCAAGCAGACCGCGGTCAGCGCAGTGTATCCGGCGTTTGTCACCTGGATGACGAAAAAGCCGTCCAAGATCATCTTCAGCCGCGTGGAGAGCCAGATTGCATCTTCGCCGCGCCACGAGATGGAAATGCACGTCCGTCTGGGCGCAAACAAGGACGGCATCGTGCGCGGCATCGACCTGCACACGCTGTCCAACACCGGCGCGTACGGTGAGCACGGCCCGACAACGGTCGGTCTGTCCGGTCATAAGTCCATTCCGCTGTACGGCAAGGCCGAGGCGTTCCGCTTTACGAGTGACGTTGTGTACACCAATCACATGTCGGCGGGCGCGTACCGTGGCTACGGCGCAACGCAGGGCCTGTTCGCGGTGGAGAGCGCGGTAAACGAGCTGGCGAACATCCTCGGCATGGACCCGTTCAAAATCCGTGAGATGAATATTACGCACGAGGGCGAGATCATGCCCGCGTACTACGGTCAGCTGAACACAAGCTGTGCGCTCGACCGCTGTCTGGCGCGCGTGCACGACATGATCGACTGGGATAACAAGTATCCGTGCCGGGACATGGGAAACGGCAAGATTCGTGCGGTCGGCATGGGCATGGCGATGCAGGGCTCGGGCATCACGAGCATGGACGTCGGCAGTGCGACGCTCAAGGTCAATGATGAGGGCTTTTACACGCTGCTCATCGGCGCGGCTGACATGGGCACCGGCTGTGATACCACGCTTGCGCAGATTGCGGCAGAGGTGCTTGAGTGTCCGCTTGACAACATTACCACGCTGAGTGCGGACACCGACTGGTCGCCGTATGATTCCGGCTCGTATGCATCGAGTACGACCTACGTCACCGGCAAGGCGACCGAGAAGTGCGCGCTCGAGCTGCGTGGCAAAATCTGTGCGCTCGGCGCAAAGCTGCTCGGCTGCGATAAGGAGCAGGTCAGCTTCGACGGCAGGGAAGTCCGCGTAGAGGAAGGCGAAAATGCAGGCAAGACCATTAACCTGAGTGATATTGCGACGGCTTCCATGAACGGCAACAGCATCGAGCTGCAGGCGACGGTTACGCATTCGTCCGAGATTTCGCCTCCGCCGTATATGGTCGGTGCGGCTGAGATCGAGGTGGATACCGAAACCGGCGAGGTAACTCTGCTGGATTACGCTGCGGCAGTGGACTGCGGTACGCCCATCAATCCGAATCTGACGCGCGTGCAGGCCGAGGGCGGCATTGCGCAGGGCATCGGCATGACGCTGACTGAGAGTGTCACCTATGATGACCGCGGCTATCCGATGGAAAATTCGCTTTTCCAGTATAAGATTCCCGCACGCGTGGATATCGGCAAGATCCGCGTGGAATTCGAGAACAGCTACGAGGGCGAAGGCCCGTTCGGTGCGAAATCCATCGGCGAGGTTGTTATCAATACACCGCTGCCGGCGATTTCGGATGCAATCCGAAATGCCGTGGGCAAGCGGTTCTATGAGCTTCCCATTACGCCGGAAAAGATTGCGATGGCAGCGCTGGAGAAGAAATAAGCATGAAAAAGGGACGTATCCGATTAGCTCGGCGCCCATAACGAAGTATTATATAAGCAGCGGCACAGTTTCACATTTGTGGACTGTGCCGCTGCTGTTTTTATGTGGTGATTGCCTGCTTGCGGCTGCGCTGGATTTCCCCCATAGCGGCTTTCATCTCGGTTTCGGTCGGAATATTTACCATCCCAACGGCAGTAAAGTAAATGTCCACCTTCACTCGGTTGCGTCCGTTTACCTCCTGCTGCTGAGCATTTTCAAGCTCTAACTTCCAGTTCTCCACCGATGCAGTCAGATTCTTCTGCTCTTTTTCGTAACTTGCGGTCATCTTGATAAAGCGCTCATCCGTGATTTTTCCACAGATATTGGCCTCAAACAGTTCTTCGATAACCTTGTCGATCTGCCGGATACGCTGATCGCCTTTGTCAATGGACTGCCGGAGCACTTTCAAATTTATTTGATGCTCCGCGTTATTCTGCATAGCGAGGAAATACAGAAACACCGGTTCATAGCAGCGCACATAATCCGCCAGACTGCTGACCGTTTCCAGAACGATTTCTTCAAGCACCACGTTGCGGATGTAGTGGATTTTGCATGTTCCGCGTTCGGAATTGTAGTTGGCGCAGCGATAAAATTCCTGATTCGGTTTCAGGCTTTTCGCCGCACAGAGATGAAGTTTTGCGCCGCAGTCCGGACAGTAGAGTAAGCCTGCAAACGGGCTTTGCCTGCCGCTGCTGTCAAAATGCGTGCTCACCTCGTATTCGGTGCCGCTGATATTCATTCGGAAATTGTTTCCCTGCGCAGTCCATAACTCGTTCATGCTGCACCTCATCGTTCCTGTTCGCGCCGCCGCTGAAATTTCCGATAATGTTCACAGGCCTTGATCGCATAATCTTCGGTTTCCGCTGCGTTCAGTCCTTGCGGAAGAACCGCCTGCAAGCGTTCGGCAGAGATTTTCATGACCTCTTGCTGATTTGGCTTTTCTTCGGACAAAATCTGCTGAATGTCCAATGACGTAAGCTGTTGGTTCTGAAACAGCTTTTTCAGCCGAACCGCTTGCGAGTAGGACGGGGTACAGGCGTTGATTTCGCACTGTTCCAGAACATCACGCTGCCGCTGTCGGTATCGGAAACCGCATCGCGGGACTTGTGGCCAGCCTGTCCATAAGAGCGATAGCGGCGGCGTTGCGGTCCAGATCCGTGGTCACTGTCGGGAGTTCGGTCAGACCCAGCTTGTGTGCTGCGTACAGCCTGCGGTGGCCGGAAATAACCTCATATTCCTCTGCTGCACCGATTTTCCGAACAAGTAATGGCGACAGAACCCCATTCTCCCGAATGCGCTCACACAGGAACTGCATTTCCTCGTTGTCCTGCACCTTGTACGGGTTGTCCTCGAATGGGTGGATATTCGCGATGGGAATGGTTGTAACAAAGTTTACGATGGCGTTCATGATGCTGCTCCTCTCTTCTGAATTTTGCTGGATTTGTCCCTCTGCTAATCAACTGCAACCTTTGCCCTCAAAAACCGACAAAAACTTTTTAGAAATTTTTATGAACGCCAATCTAAGCAGCAAAAACCGGAGCGTACAGCCTGAAATTCAGCTGTGCGCTCCGGTTTGTTTTGCTGGTGCCAATATTGCGTTTTTCGCGCGGGAGATGTCGTAACAAGCAACGGATTTGATTGTTCAAATCCAGCCCCGCAGGGAATTTTCCTGTGACCCTTACTGCCTTTTTGCAGCGACTCGATATTTTTCTTCATTTTGCGCGACGGCACATCGGGTAAAAACGAAAGAAAGCAGCAATGCAGCCTCCAAATACGAGGCGCATCACTGCTTTGGTTTTCTGTTTTTTGAAATTCGGTGTGGTTTACAGCTCTTCCACCGACACAATTCCCTCGCGCCTGCCGACAAGTGTCAGCAGCTTTTCTACGCCGCAGCTGCGCGGCAGGCGCAGCGAAAAGATAGCGCAGGCGTTATGCTCACCGTTTTCTGCCGAGCGCGTAATCTGGATGTTCAGCACTTTAATATTGCAGCTGCGGTAGAGCTGAAGCACATCATCCAGACAGTGCTTGTCCTCGTATTCCATATACAGATTGATCTCCGGCACATTTTCGAGTACGCGGTACTCGATACGCGAGAACACAAGCTCGGCGAGCATGATGAACACGGTCGCGAGAATGCCGCCCTCGTAGAAGCCGCCGCCAAAGGTGAGGCCGATGATGGCCGAGGTCCAGAGACCAGCCGCCGTGGTCAGACCCTTGACGCGCTGCCGCTTGGTAACGATGATGGTGCCCGCACCGATGAAGCCAATACCCGCAACAACTTGCGCACCGAGGCGCGCCATATCTGTAAAATAGTGCATATTCAGATACAGATACTGACTCGTCAGCGTGGTGATGGCCGCGCCGATGCAGATGAGGATGTGCGTGCGGAAGCCGGCCGGGCGGCGCTTGTACGAGCGCTCGATACCGATAATGCCGCCGCAGATGAGCGCGCAGGCCAGACGCACGAACACGGAAAGCGTCGTCACGTCGCGCAGGCCGTCAAAAACAGATAACATAGCAGTCCACTCCTTACAGCTCTTCGATCACGCAAAAGCAGTCCAACTCCGCCAGATCGGAGAGAAGCTGCGTGTGCGGTATTTTTTCATTGAGGCGGATCGAGAAGATCGCACTTGGATGCAGCGCCTCGCCACTTTTGTTCCGCTCGATATCGATGTCGTAGATCTGCACGTTCTGCGATTTCAGCTGATTGATGATGGTACTGATGTCCCCGAGCGAATAGAACTCCATGTACAGATTGATGTCACGCGCGTTCTCCTGTATGTACGCATCCACAATTGGGAACAGGCGGATGCTGAGAAATATCATCGCGAATGCGATGAGCACGCACTCATAAAATCCTGCGCCGACCGCAAGGCCGGTGCATGCCGACGCCCACAGACCAGCGGCAGTGGTCAGACCCTTGACCTGCTGGCGGCCGGTAACGAGAATGGTTCCTGCGCCCAGGAAGCCGATGCCGTTGATGACCTGTGCGCCGAAACGCGAAACGTCGGTTTTTATGC
>OGXA01002984.1_pt1 | contig 11354 bp, 10 predicted proteins | sample 1576171 | NCBI WGS metagenome assembly OGXA01 (sample SAMEA3541587, study PRJEB24748) | human gut metagenome | biome: human gut; feature: human-associated habitat; material: faeces | place: China | collected 2012 | reverse complement strand
GGTTCGATTCCCGTACCCTGCTCCAAAAAAACACAGCCATCCAAATGGATGGCTGTGTTTTTTCATATAACGGGTGCCGAATCAAACGCACGGTTTCGCCCGAAGAGCAAGAGAAGCTCCTCGGAGAGACCCGTGTCGCGCCGCTCGTTGATGCGAAAGCTGTCCTCGGCTCTATGTACTTAGCCCTTGCGGATATCCTTAATGAGCTTTTCCTTCTCCTTGGCTTCCTTCTTTTCTTCCTTGAGACGCTTTTTCTCCGACTCGTATTCCTTACTCGGACACTTGCCGCAGTAATGAACCTCATATCGCTCGATACAGTCCTTGATCACCTTGACCGCTACCGAGCGCGTCAGCGCGTCCGACGTTGCGGTGTACTTGTGCTCCAGACTCTTGTAAATCTCGAAGAAATGCGCGATCTCGTTGCCGTGATGCGGCGGCAGCTGGTCGATATCATGATAATAGTTCCAGTTCGGGTCCTCGAACGGAATGGCGATGATCTTATCGTCGATCTCGTCATCATCAATCATGCGGATCACGCCGATCGGATAGCAGTCCACCTCGACCATCGGGTCAAGCGTTTCACTGCACAGCACGAGCACATCCAGCGGATCGCCGTCGCCCGCATAGGTACGCGGAATAAAGCCGTAGTTTGCCGGATAATGCGTTGAAGTATACAGAATACGATCCAGCCGCAGCAGACCGGTCTGCTTGTCCAGCTCATACTTTTTCTTGCTGCCTGCCGGAATTTCAATGACTGCCGTAAAGCTCTCCGGCGTTACGCGACTCGGATCAATGTCATGCCAGATGTTGATCATATCTGATTTTCTCCCTCTTTCTTCTTATTTTATATCCACAGTATAACAGACCTTTTCATTTCCCGCAAGACCTGCGGAGGAAAGAAACTTTTTACGCATTTTACATGAAACACATTGTTCCTTTACAAAAGCGCAGTATAATAGTAACTATAAAATGACGGCGTATGCCAGCACGAAGGGGGATATGATATGACACAGAAGATTTGGGAGCAGGGCTACACCCAGAACCGTGAGCTTTCGTGGCTGCAGTTCAACGCCCGCGTGCTCGCCGAGGCGGAGGATGAGAACGTGCCTCTGCTCGAGCGCTTCAAATTCCTCGCAATCTTTACCAGTAATCTGGATGAGTTCTTCATGATCCGCGTCGGCAGCCTGTGCGACATGGCCGCCGTGGACAAGGAGCATACCGACAGTAAATCCGGTCTGACCGCCAAAGAGCAGCTGCATCTGATCTACAAGGCGGTTGAGCCGCTCTATGTACGTCGTGACGCGGCGTTCTCCGATGTGGACAGCAAACTGAGTGCGATCGGTCTGCGCCGACTGACAATAGATTCGCTTGTGCCGGACGAACAGAAATACATCAAGCGGTATTTCAAGGATATCATTGCGCCGGTTCTCTCTCCGCAGATTGTGGACTCGCACCATCCGTTCCCGCACCTTGAGGGCAAGGTGCTGCATATTGCCGCGCTGCTCAGCCACAAAAAGACCGAACGGCTCGGTCTTTTGCCCGTGCCCGCATCGCTGCCGCCGGTTGTGTTCCTGCCGGAGACACCGTCGCGCTATATTCTCACCGAGGATATTCTGCTCTCCTACGCTGACCATGTGTTTGAAATGTACGATGTACTTGAAAAGACCGTGCTCTGCGTTACCCGCAATGCGGATATTCAGGTGGATGACGAGACCTTCGGCGTAGAAGGCGGAGATTTTCGCAAAAAGATGGAAAAGCTGCTGCGGCAGCGCCGCCGCATGGCTGTCGTGCGCGTGGAGATCAACCGTCCCATCAGCGACCATTTCAAAGAGCACTTCCGCAGCCGCTTTGAGGTCAGCGATGCACAGATTTTCCTGTCGCGCACAGCACCGCTCAAGCTCGGGTATGCGTTCTCGCTCGGCGAACACCTGCCGGAAAAAAAGCGTGCGTTTCTCAGCGACGCGCCCTTCACGCCGCAGCAGCCGGCCATGCTGTCTGCCGGTCAGAGTCTGCTCAAGGCCGCTCTGCAGCGGGATATTCTGCTGTCCTATCCGTATGAGAGCATGGAGCCGTTCCTGCAGATGATTCGTGAGGCGGCAAACGACCCAGCTGTACTGGCGATCCGCATCACGATTTACCGGCTGGCAAGCAAGGCAAAGCTGGTCGAATACCTGTGTGCTGCCGCCGAAAACGGCAAGGACGTTACCGCACTCATCGAGCTGCGCGCGCGCTTTGACGAGCAGAACAACATCGACTGGTCCGAACGCATGGAAGAAGCCGGCTGCAAGATCATTTACGGCTTTGAGGATTACAAGGTACACTCCAAAATCTGCCTGATCACCCGCAGAGAACGCGGAGCCGTCCGCCATATTACGCAGGTCGGCACCGGCAACTACAACGAGAAAACCGCCAAGCAGTACACGGACGTGTCGCTCATCACGGCGGATGAACGCATCGGTCAGGACGCAGGCGCGTTCTTCAACAACATGGCGCTCGGCAACCTGTCCGGACACTACAGCCGCCTGTTCGTCGCGCCGACCAGCCTGAAAAACAACATTCTGGCGCTGATGGACGAGCAGATTGCCAAAGGCAAGGACGGCTACATCCTGCTCAAGTTCAATTCGCTGACCGATATCGACGTAATCGCCAAGCTGCAGGAGGCATCCTGCGCAGGCGTCACAGTCGAGATGATCGTGCGCGGCATCTGCTGCCTGCTGCCCGGTGTGCCGGGCCACACCGAGAACATCACAGTGACGAGCATTGTCGGACGTTTTCTTGAGCATTCCCGCATTTATGTGTTCGGCCGCGGTGACGAGGAAAAAATGTATATCTCCTCCGCCGATCTGATGACACGCAACACCGAACGCCGCGTTGAAATTGCCTGTCCGATCGACGATCCTGCCGTCCGTACCCGCCTGCATGATATTCTCTATGCCATGCAGCACGATACTGTCAAGGCGCGTGTTCTGCAGCCGGATGGCACCTACTGCAAAAAGCCTGCCGTGCAGGACCCCATCTGCGCACAGGATCTGCTTATGCAGCAGGCCATTGAGAACGCCCGCAAGCAGGCCGCACAGCCTGCGCCGCATCCGGGTTTCCTCGAGAAGATCCGAAAATGGTTCTCTGGTTCCTAAACAAATGGACTGTCGAAAACTTCGTTTTCCTGACAGACTGAAAAAGAGAGGCTACAAAGCCTCTCTTTTTCCATTTATTCTGCAGTTTTCTTTGCCGTCTTTTTTCCCAGCTTGCCAATCCTCTGATTGATATACGCCGGAACTTCCTTGAGCGGAATACCGAGTGCAACCGAAAGCTCGCTGTTAAGCAGTTCCTCGGCACGTTTGCGGTAGCGCTGATCGACCTGACTGACACGGCGTCCGTGCCGGCGCGACTTGGCGTAAACCGTCTTGATCAGCTGCACAAGCTCCTCGCAGTCGTGGCTCTGCAGCGCCGCCTGATAATGCTCATTCGCCATGCGGACGCTGTGGCAGACAAAGTGGTCCTCTTCGATGTCAGGAATAGAGTTGATGAGTTCCTCTGCTTTTTCGCGGGAGATCACCGGACGGGTAAACACCGGCGAATCCGTCGGAATATAGATGGTCTCCGTGCCCGTTACCGGTACCAGAGTATAATACAGCTTATCCTCCTCGGTCTCGAACGGCGGCTTGCCGATTGACTCTACCCGGCACACACTGTTGGTTCCGTACACAATGAACTCTCCTGCCTGATACATCAAGATGCCTCCTCACACATCGCGTTTCATTCTGTTTCCGTCATCCACTTTTTCTGATATCATTATAGCACATTTCCCTGCAAATTGTAAGTTTTATTTACTCTTTTCCTCATTTTTCGGCAATTTGACGTATATTTTCGCTGTAAAACCGCACGTCCGTGCGCAAAATTTCTCCTGCAGATGAAAAAGCACCGTACATAAAGTACGGTGCTTTGGTTTTCAGCTTTTAGCCTTCGATTGCCGTGTAATCATCCGGAACGGTGATGCCCAGCTTCTCGCAGTTAGTCTTGTTGTACATCTTCGTGAAGTTCGGTGCAGGCTGTACTTCCATATCACCCGGGTTTGCGCCGTTGGCGAGGATCTCGTAAGCCATCTCGCCGGTAGCCTGACCCAGTTCGTAGTAGTCGATCGACAGAGTAGCTACGCCGCAGCCGTTGCAGATGCCCTGCTCGCCTGCGATAACCGGAACCTTTGCCGGGATAACAACGTTTGCAATTGCCTCGGTGCAGGAAGCAGCGGTGTTATCGGTCGGGATATACATAACATCACTTGCCGCAGCAGCCTTCTGCGTTACGGAAGCAACGTCGTTGGAGTCGGTGAACGCATATTCGGTGCAGGTGTAACCCAGCTTCTCAAGCAGCGGCTTGATGGTATCGATCTGGTACTTGGAGTTCGGCTCAGCGGAGCAGTACAGCAGGCCTACGTTCTTGGCATCCGGGAACAGCTCCTTGAGCATGTCGGCCTGACCGTCGAGCGGTGCAAGATCGGTAGTACCGGAGATGTTGGTACCGGTCTTGCCGGTCCAGTCGGATACGCCGAGTGCGGTGCCGTAGTCGGTTACCGAAGTGCCGAGGATCGGAATATCAGAGGTGCCGGCCTGTGCAGCCTGCAGAGCCGCGGTAGCGTTCGCCATAATGAGGTCCACACCCGCGGAAACAAAGCCGTTTACGATGGTGGTGCAGTTTGCGGACTCGCCGGAGGCGTTCTGCGAGTCAAACTTGACCTCGCCACCGTCAGCCTCGACCAGCTCCTTCAGCTTATCCTGGAAACCCTGCGTAGCCGCATCCAGCGCCTCATGCTGAACCAGCTGAACGATGCCTACCTTGTAGCTGCCTGCACCGGAATCACCGGAGGCTGCATTGCTGTCATCGCTGCCGGAGCTGCTGCCGCCGCAGGCAGTCATCGTGAGTGCCATGGCGCCAGCCATCAGCGCTGCGAGTAATCTCTTCTTCATGGGAAACCCTTCTTTGTTCAAATTTTACTTTTCACAGAACTTTTGCGCTTCTGTTACTTCATCATTTTAGCAGTTAAAAGAGTGCAAGTCAAGTATACCGTTTAAATTTCTTACGATAAGAATTATCTATCCGTCATTTTTTACAATATCAACTTTGCAATTTGTTAACAATCTGTAAGGAATGTCAAATTTCAGTTGACCGCCGCTCCTGTCTATCGTACAATAGAGGTAACAAAAGCAGCACCGGTGAATCAGCTTCACGGTGCTGCTCTGCTACGATTTATATTACAATTTTTAAGGAGCGATACTATGAATATTTCGTTCTTCCTGAAACCCAAGGTAGAGGTTTCCTACTTAACCGAAAGCTGCCCGGTGCAGAAGGCCATTGACGACATGCTCCACAGCGGCTTCACAGCGATTCCTGTGGTAGATGCCAAGGGCAAATACGCCGGAACGATCACCGAAGGTGATTTTCTGCGGCTGGTGCTGCATTACCCGAAGGAAACCCTCGAACAGCTGACCGTCGGTCAGGTTGAACTGCGGATACATCACCGCTCGGTAAGCATTGATGCACGCATGGAGGATATGGTCGATCTGGTCACAGCGCAGAATTTTGTACCTGTAGTGGACGGACGCGGTATCTTCTGCGGTATTGTCACCCGTCGGGATGTGATCACCTACCTCTGCAAGCAAGTGCAGAGCTGATTCAACGAAGCAGTTCGCGGTATGTATCCTCGCTGTCCGGCTGTCCGACAACGGCCAAAGAAGCCTTCGAGCGGTCGAACACACGGCGGGCAAGGTTCAGGATATCATCTGCGGTCACGCGGTCGTAGGAATCGAGCACTTCCTCGATCTTGGATACCTCGCCGCGCAGCAGCTCGCTGCGGCCAATGGTCATCATGCGGTTGCCGGTGTTCTCCAGACCCATGAGCAGCGTTGTCTTGACCTGCTCGCGACAGCGCGACAGTTCATCCGGTGCCGGGCCGTTCTGGCAGAATTCATCGAGTTCACGCAGGATGAGATCGAGCGCCTTTCGCTCGGTTTCCTGTCCCAGACCGGTGTAGATGGACAGCAGGCCGGTATCCAGATGCGGCGTGGTGAACGTGTAGATGGAGTAGCACAGGCCGTTCTGCTCGCGCACGCTCTGGAACAGGCGGGACGACATGCCGCCGCCGAGAATGGAGCTGAGCAGGTTCATTGCAAAGCGGTCCTCGCTGACAAGCGATACGCCCGGGAAGGACAGGCACAGGTGGTTCTGCTCGATCTCCTTGTCCCTCAGGAACAGGCTCGGCTGGTAGGCTGCCGGTGTGATAACGTTTTTGCCCTCGCCCTGCATCTCGGAGAACAGCTCCTCGATAAAGTCGAGATCCTCATCGGTAAAATGGCCGGAAACCGCAACAACTGTATCCTGCGGACGGTAATATTCGCGCATATACTTGTGCAGTGTTTCCGAGGTCATCGGCTCGAGCGTTTCCGCCGTGCCGAGAATCGGGCGGCCGAGTGCCGAACCGTCGTAGCAGCTCTCGAACAGCTTGTCGATGGCAACATCCTCCGGAGAGTCCTCGTACATGTCGATCTCCTCGAGAACGACACCGCGCTCCAGCTCCAGATCCTCCTGTGCAAAGCGGGAATGCAGGAACATATCCGCCAGCAGAGCCACCGCGTTTTTCAGCCGGCTGTCCAGAACCTTCATATAGTAGCATGTGCATTCCTTATCTGTGAATGCATTCGCCTGCCCGCCTAATGCATCGATTGCGATTGCAATATGGCGGGCAGAGCGTTTTTCCGTGCCCTTGAAGATCATGTGCTCGATGAAATGCGATACGCCGCCGAGCTCTGCGGGTTCGTATCGGCTGCCGTTGCCGACCCAGATGCCGACCGACACCGTGCGCATGTTGTCGATCCGTTCGGTAATCAGACGCACACCGTTCGGGAGAATTCGTTTTACATACATCGGTTTTTACCTGCTTTCTGTTTGTACTCTTTCTCTCTATTTCTTATAGCAGTTATTCCCATATAAGAACAGGGGACATGATCGTCGTCATGTCCCCTGCTTCGTTCTCTAACGATCACAAGTTTAATAATACACCTTATTCCCGTTTTCGTCCAGACTGTATCGGTCACCATCGCAATCATAATAGTCACCGGTGTCGGAATCGTACCAGCCGCCTTCCTCCACAAGGGATTCCGGGTCCACCGCAGTGGTATTCGACTTGGTATCCGTGCTCTTGGACGAATCGGTCGTATCCGTCCCGGTATCCGTATCGGACTTGCTGTCCGTGCCGGTATCATCATCGGTCGTGCCGCTGCCGATATCAGCGTCATCATAGATGTATGCGTGAATATGGTCGGCTGCCACATCCAAATCGTAGGTGATAAACTCGCTGGAATTACCGGAATAGCTCCACTCGCCATCCACCGGAATTCGGGTGTGCTCAAGTGTCGGAATGCCGTTCTTGACCGCGCCGACGATCAGCGACGCCATATCAGTCGGCGAAAGCGAGGTCGTAACATACGGAACCAGCTTGCGCATGCTGCCGATCAGCTCGGTGGCGCTTGCGCTCTGCAGCTTGGTGAAGATGGCGTTCAGCACAACGCTCTGACGCTCCACGCGTGCCCAGTCATCGCCGGTGTCGCCCTTGCGGATACGACCGTAGCACAGCGCCTGCACGCCGTCCAGCGTCTGCAGGCCGGTCTTCTCCACGCCGGAGAACTCCTTGCCCCGCTCTACGCCGTAGTCCTTGATGACACGGTTGAGCTCCTTCAGCTCGTTATCGTTCTGCACGTCGATGTCCACGCCGCCGATCGCGTCTACGATCTGCACCAGCTGCTCGAAGTCTACGGCAACGTAATCCTTGATATCCGTGCCGAAATTCTCGTTGATGGTGCGGATGGCAAGACTCGGACCGCCGCGGAAATACGCCGCATTCAGCTTGTCCTCACCGTAGCCGTCGATATCTACCAGAGAATCGCGCATCAGGCTGATGAGCTTGATCTTGCCGCGCGTGTTGTCCACGGTGACGATCATCATGCAGTCCGAATGACTCTGCTTGTCGCCCTCGCGGGTATCCAGACCGAACAATGCAATATTCGTAATATTTTCGTCCGCTGTGACGCTCGCCGCCAGATCTTCATCGGACAGCGAGGAGTCATAGGTATAGCCGAACATCGTGCGGTAGCCGTACAATCCGATGCAGAACAGGATCGCCAGCGCCACAACAGCGGCCATCGTGCGGAACAATGCACGCTGCAAGCGTTTGAAAGACATAGTGTTAGTCCTCGAAAGACTTCTCGGTCAGTTCGTGTACACGCAGGGTATTGGTGTAGTAAACCTCGCCTACCGGCATACCTGCGGTGATGGTGATAACGTCGCCAACGCGCAGATCGAGCGCAGTTACCGCTGCCTTCTCGGACAGATGGTACAGCTCAGTGCCGGACTGCGGGCGCTTTTCAACCAGAATCGGCTTTACGCCCCAGGACATGGTCAGGCGGTTAAAGGTTTTTTCGCTCGGGGTAGCGGCGATGATCGGCGCGCCCGGACGGTAGGTGGATACAGCGCGAGCGGTAGAACCGGACTCGGTGAACGCTACAATGCCCTTAACGCCCAGATCAGCGGAGGTAGAGCAGGTTGCGTGCGAGATTGCCAGCGTCTTCATGTCGCCGTCTACATTCATGTTCTGGAACTCAAGACGGGTTACACGGCGGCGGTCGTAGTGGATGGTCTTCTCTGCGTTCTCTGCGATGCGGCTCATGGTGCGAACGGTCTCTACCGGATACTTGCCGACAGAGGTCTCACCGGACAGCATGATAGCGGAGGTGCCGTCGTAAACAGCGTTTGCAACGTCGGAAACCTCTGCACGGGTCGGGCGCGGGTTCTTAGCCATGGACTCGAGCATCTGGGTAGCGGTTACAACGCGCTTGCCGCGGGAAATGCAGGTCTTGATGATGGACTTCTGGATCTCCGGCAGCTCCTCAAACGGAACCTCAACGCCAAGGTCGCCGCGGGCTACCATGATGCCGTTCGCCTCGTCGAGAATCTCCTGTACGTTGTTTACGCCTTCCATGTTCTCGATCTTGCAGATGATCTCAACATCTTCCTTGCCGTGTGCCTTGAGGATCTCCTTGATGTCGCGGACGTCCTGTGCGGAACGGGTGAAGGAAGCAGCGATAAAGTCGATGTCCTGAGACAGACCGAACTCAATATCCTCACGGTCCTTATCGGAAACGAACTTCATGTTCAGCTTGATGCCCGGTACGTTGATGGACTTGCGGTTGGAGAGCGGGCCGCCGTTGAGCGCCTTGCACACAATGTCGGTGCCGTCCTTGATCTCCTCGACCTCGAATGCAACCAGACCGTCGTCGATCAGGATGCGGGTGCCCGGCTGAACGTCATTCGGCAGGCCTTCGTAAGTGATGGAAACGATGGTGTTGTCACCCTCGATATCACGGGTGGTCAGCGTGAACTCCTGACCCTCAACGATTTCGATCTTGCCGTCCTTATAGGTCTTGGTACGGATCTCCGGACCCTTGGTATCCAGCATGATGCCGACCGGCATGCCAAGCTCCTTGCGGGCTGCCTTAACGGCGTCCATGCGAGCCTTGTGCTCCTCGTGAGAGCCGTGGCTGAAGTTCATACGGGCAACATTCATGCCTGCCTTGATCATCTCGGGCAGTACAGCATCAGTTGCGGGACCAAGCGTGCAGATAATCTTCGTTTTGCGCATCGAAACATATTCCTCTCTATAACAATATGGTTTTAATAATAAAATTCTCTATACGTATACGTTTTTTATTTTAGCAGTTTTCCCGTCACTTTGCAATCATCACCCGAACTCCATTCGGATTTTCATGCTTTTCGACAAAAAAGCAGACCTGCACCGTAAACATCTTGTGTTTTATGATACGCTCTTGTATAATAAAGGAGTATTCCCGTTTGAGAGTATGAAAAACATGAATGAAATGCTTTATTTGTATAAATAGATAAGGTTCTTTAGGAGGATATAGACTATGGCAAATCCGGTTTTGGTGATCATGGCGGCAGGTATGGGCTCGCGCTACGGCGGACTCAAGCAGATCGACCCGATCGGTCCGAACGGACAGATTCTGCTCGATTATTCCATCTACGATGCACACCGTGCAGGCTTTGACCGCGTGGTATTCATCATCCGTCCCGAGCTGCACGAGGCGTTTGAGGACGCCATCGGCAAAAAGGCGCGCCGCTTCATGCAGGTGGACTACGCTTATCAAACGCTCGACAATCTGCCGGACGGTCTGACCGCACCGGAGGGCCGTGAGAAGCCTCTCGGCACCGCGCATGCAGTGTGGTGTGCAAAGGAGCTGACCGCCGGCTGCCCAATCGCCGTTATCAACGCGGATGACTTCTACGGCGCAGATGCATTCCGCAAAATGTATGATTACCTCGCTTCCGCGCAGGATGACGACAAATTCCGCTACTGCATGGTCGGCTATCAGGTCGAGAACACGCTCACCGAAAACGGCACGGTCTCCCGCGGCGTATGCACCGCAGACGAAAACGGTCTGCTCGCACATATCATCGAGCGCACCGCCATTCACCGCGACGCGGACGGCGTCATCCGCTACGATGCGGACGGCGATGCACCCGCCGGTGAGATTGCGCCCGGCACGCCGGTGTCGCTCAATCTCTGGGGATTCACTCCTTCCTTCCTGCCCTCGCTTGATGACGGCCTTCGTGAGTTTTTCGCAGGCAAGCTGCCGGACAATCCGATGAAGGCGGAGTATTATCTGCCGTTCGCGGTGGACGCGCTCATCAAGGACGGAAAGGCGACCGCAAAGGTACTCACCACGGATTCCCGCTGGTACGGCGTCACCTACCGCGAGGACAAGCCGACTATCTGCGCTGCCGTTGCAGCTATGACGGAAAACGGCGATTATCCCGCCGATCTGTAAAAAAGCGAGGCTGTTCATGGACTTTTCTACTGAATTTGTTGCCTTGCGCGACAAGCTGCTGAACGGGCAGGATCCACATTTCCGTTCCCAGCAGAACGTGCAGGTTTCCGGCCGAATGGCGGCGCTGCTGAGCGTTTTCAACTCCCGCACGCCCCGCAAAATCCTCGGTCTGATGCCGACCGGCGGCACGAGCCACGCGCACGAATACCGTCTGCTGTTCGCCGTGCCCTCGCTCGATGAGCAGACGCTTGACGACTGGTGGAAGTACGCGCAGCAGGTCAGCGCCGAGCTGGTAAAGCCGGACGAAAACCACGATTTTTCGCTGCTTTCGGTCATTCTTGCCGCCGGCGAGACTGACAAATCCGTGCTCAAAAAGCTGAAAAAGCTGTCCGACGAGCGCAAATACCAGAGCGGCAAGCACGGCTGGTCGTCCATCCGTCTGGCGGTCGTGGATCTTGATAC
>OGXA01002967.1_pt1 | contig 11406 bp, 5 predicted proteins | sample 1576171 | NCBI WGS metagenome assembly OGXA01 (sample SAMEA3541587, study PRJEB24748) | human gut metagenome | biome: human gut; feature: human-associated habitat; material: faeces | place: China | collected 2012 | reverse complement strand
TCCATCGCCCACGGCAATCGTCTGTGCGATGTCCACGTTTTCTACCTGTGCCAGCAGACGAAGCAATTCCGCCTTTCGTTTTCCGTCTACGATGTCACCTAAATAGCGGCCGGTCAGCTTGCCATCCACGATTTCCAGCTGGTTGGCATACACATAGTCAATGCCGAATTTCTCTTTCAGGTAGTTGCCGAAATACGTGAAACCTCCCGACAGAATGGCAATCTTGTATCCGTAGCGCTTGAGGACGAACATCAGGCGTTCCACTCCTTCGGTAATCGGGAGATGTTCGGCAATGTCGCGCATCACGCTCTCATCCAGTCCCTTGAGCAGGGCCACCCGTTCCTTGAAACTTTCGCAGAAGTCGATTTCGCCGCGCATGGCTCTTTCTGTGATGGCTTTCACCTGGTCGCCCACACCGGCCCGTATGGCCAGTTCGTCGATGACCTCTGTTTCAATAAGCGTGGAATCCATATCAAAGCAAATCAGACGGCGCATACGGCGGTACATATTGTCTTGCTGGAACGAGAAGTCCATGCCCAGTGAAGCACTGAGCTGCATGAGCTGGCTTTGTAACTCTTCACGGTCTTTGGGAGTACCCCTCACCGAAAATTCGATGCAGGCTCTCACGTTTGCCTTTTTCTCATCCAGGGGAATACGTCCGGTCAGACGCCGGATACCGTCGATGTTCAGTTGTTGCTCTGCTAAAAGCTTGGTAGCACCGGCAATCTGTTGCGCCGTAAGTTTTCTGCCCAATAGCGTCAGAATGTAGCGGTTCTTTCCTTGCAGGTTGACCCACGTTTCATACTCTTCGTCGCTGATAGGATAGAAGCGGATATTGATGCCCAAGTCAGAAGCCTTGAAAAGCAATTCCTTCATGATATTTCCGGAATCCTGGTCGGAACATTTGAAAAGAATACCCAGTGACAAGGTGCTGTGAATGTCAGCTTGTCCGATGTCCATAATGTCTACCTGATATTTAGACAAGATGGCAGTTACCGATGCGGTCAGTCCCGGTCGGTCCACTCCGCTGATGCGGATTAATATCAATTCGGTTTTGTTTCCCATGGTTGTTTGCTTGCGTGTTTCTAGGCAAAAGTACAAATTATCTTCTATCCACGGGCATAAAAAGCACAAAAAAAGCCATTCCTGCATACCTGCAAGAATGGCTTTCCTTATTTTACAGGGGAAAATCAGATCATTTCCACACTTCGTTTTACAAAGTTGGTCAGGGCTTCACCCTTCAGCATGTTGTTTTGCAACAAGGCCAGGTCGATAAGCTGGTGAACCACTTTGTTGCCGGCGGCATAACCGTTCAGAATGTTTTCCTTTTCAGTCTTTTGTTCTTCAATCTTCTTTTCTACATCACTCAGCTCGTCTTTTTCGGCAGTCGGGATTTCTTCATCCTTCTTTCCTTCCTGTGCTTTCTGGAGCTCGTTACGACGGAGTGTCAGCATGGCGATTTCAGACTCTACCGGTACAAGTTTTTCCGCACAAGCCGTTTCGGCATCGCTCAATACCTGCTTAATCAGGCGGTGGTCGCTATTCAATACTAGATTGAACATGTCGGGCATTTCACCATAGAAACTCATGCCCGGCTGGATGCTGGCCATGTCTTTCATACGGCGCATGTATTCGGCCTGTGTGATGACAATCGGCGCATTGTTTTCGCCCAGTGCGTGTGCTTCTACGTGGAATTCTGTTTTCTTTACCTTCGGCATCTGTCCCTTGAACAAAGAACTGAGCACTTCTTGTTTGTCGTGCGGAAGTTCTTCACCCTTCTGGCCTTCCTTCACAATCAGGCGGTCTACGATGTCGCTATCCACACGGGTGAAGTGACTCTTTTCGAACTTCTGTTCCAGCATGTTGATCATCGGTACGTCCAGCTGGCCGTCCATGAGCAATACGTTGTAGCCTTTGTTCTTGGCCGCATCGATGTAAGTGTACTGTTCGTCCAGGTTGTTGGCATAGAGGTAAATCAGGCTGCCGTTCTTGTCGGTCTGATTATCCTTGATCAGTGTCTGGTATTCTTCGAAGGTGTAATATTTGTTGTCTGTATCCTTGAACAAAGCAAACTTGGAAGCCTTTTCATAGAAATCTTCCTGAGTCAGCATACCGTAGTTGATGAAAATCTTCAGGTCGTCCCATTTCTCTTCAAATTCCTTACGGTCGTTCTTGAAGATAGATTGTAAGCGGTCGGATACCTTCTTCGTGATGTAAGTAGAAATCTTCTTCACGTTCGAATCGCTCTGCAAGTAAGAACGAGATACGTTCAACGGAATATCCGGAGAATCGATGACACCGTGAAGCAAGGTCAGGAAGTCGGGCACGATACCTTCTACTGAGTCGGTCACATATACCTGGTTGCAATACAACTGAATTTTGTTACGTTGCAAGTCGATGTTGCTCTTGATCTTCGGGAAGTAGAGCACACCGGTCAGGTTGAACGGATAGTCTACATTCAGGTGAATCCAGAACAACGGTTCGTCGGCCATCGGATACAGGTCGCGGTAGAATTTCTTGTAATCCTCTTCCTTCAAGTCCGACGGTTTCTTGGTCCAGATAGGACAAGTGTCGTTAATCAGGTTGTCTTCATCCGTTTCTACCTGCTTGCCGTCTTTCCATTCCTTCTTTTTGCCAAAGGCTACCGGTACGGCCAGGAAGTGACAATACTTGGTGAGCAAGCCCTGCAAGCGAGATTCTTCCAGGAATTCCTTGCAATCTTCATCCACGTGCAGGATGATGTCGGTTCCACGGTCGCTACGTTCTGTTTCTTCAAGGGTAAACTCAGGACTTCCGTCGCAACTCCATTTCACGGCTTTGGCACCTTCCTTATATGAAAGAGTTACGATATCTACCGTCTTGGCTACCATGAAGGCTGAGTAGAATCCCAGACCGAAGTGACCGATGATGGCATTGGCATCGTCCTTGTATTTTTCCAGGAAGTCATTTGCTCCTGAGAAGGCAATCTGGTTGATATACTTGTCGATTTCTTCGGCCGTCATACCCAGACCACGGTCGCTGATGGTGATGGTACCGTTTTCCTTGTCCACTTTTACACGTACCGTCAAATCGCCCAGTTCACCTTTAAAATCGCCCGTAGCGGCCAGTGTCTTCAATTTCTGAGTTGCATCCACCGCATTGGAAACCAGTTCACGGAGGAAAATTTCATGGTCGCTATACAAGAACTTCTTTATGATGGGGAATATGTTTTCTGTTGTAACCCCGATATTACCTTTTTGCATATCTCTTTGTTTTTTATGATTGTTCGAATAAATTTTTTTCCAGTTCTTACACAAAAAAAATGCCAGATACGTTTGTACCTGACATTTTGTCTGTATACCGAAATTCTGTCAGAATTCCGTTATGCTTTTTCTACTTTCATTTCTACTCCGTCACCTTGGGCGTTCATGTACACATGCAAGGTATCGCCCGCCTGCGGTTCTTCGTTGATAATCAGCTCTGCCAGTCCGTCTTCCAGGTGGTTCTGGATGGAGCGTTTCAACGGGCGGGCACCGAACTGTACGTCGTAGCCTTTTTCTGCCACGAAACGCTTGGCCTCCTGGTCAAGCAGGAGATGGTAGCCACAACCTTCGATACGCTTGTAGAGTCCTGCCAGCTCGATGTCGATGATTTTCTCCAGTGAAGCAATATCCAGCTGGTCGAAGGTCACGATTTCATCCAGGCGGTTGATGAATTCGGGAGCGAACGATTTGTTCAAGGCCTTGCGAATCACGCTATTGGCATGTTCTTTCTCGTTCTCGCCGGTCTGTGCCGTGAAACCGATGCCTTTGCCGAACTCCTTCAACTGGCGTGTACCGATGTTGGACGTCATGATGATAATGGTATTCTTGAAATCTACGGTCCGTCCTAAGCTATCCGTCAACCGGCCTTCGTCCATCACTTGCAACAACATGTTGAACACGTCGGAGTGGGCCTTCTCGATTTCATCCAGCAATACGATGGAGTAGGGATGACGGCGTACCTTTTCCGTCAGTTGTCCGCCTTCTTCGTAGCCCACGTATCCCGGAGGAGCTCCGATCAGACGTGACACGGTGAATTTCTCCATGTATTCGCTCATATCGATACGGATAATGGCGTCGGTAGTACCGAACATGTTCTTGGCAAGCTCTTTCGCCAGATGCGTCTTTCCTACACCCGTCGGTCCTAAGAAAAGGAACGTACCGATAGGCTTGTTCGGGTCCTTCAGTCCCACACGGCTCCGCTGGATACTTCTTACCAGTGTCTCTACCGCCTTGTCCTGTCCGATAACCTTCGAAAGCAATGCCTGCTTCATCCCCTTCAACCGTACACCTTCCGCTTGCGCCATACGTTGCACGGGTACACCCGAAATCATGGACACCACTTCCTCTATCTGTGGTGCGTCCACCGTTTCCCGGTTGTCCTTCAACTTTTCTTTCCATTCATTTTTCAGGCGTTCCAATTGCTCCGTGTACTGGTTTTCACGGTCACGGAAGCTGGCGGCCAGCTCGAAGTTCTGCAAGCGAATGGCCTCATTCTTATGTTGCTGCGCTTCCTCAATCAATCGTTCCTGCTCCTCAATTTCCTGAGGTACGGAGATGTGAGTGAGGTGGATGCGAGAACCCGCTTCGTCCATAGCGTCGATGGCCTTGTCGGGGAAATAGCGGTCGGTCACATAGCGGTCGGTCAGGCGTACGCAAGCCTCCAGCGCCTCGTCCGTATATGTCACGTTATGGTGTTCCTCGTATTTATCCTTGATGTTCCGGAGAATCTGCAAGGTCTCTTCCGGTGAGGTCGGTCCTACCAGCACTTTCTGGAAGCGGCGTTCCAATGCCCCGTCTTTTTCGATGTTCTTGCGATACTCATCGAGGGTGGTGGCTCCGATGCATTGGATTTCTCCACGCGCCAGCGCCGGTTTCAACATGTTGGCCGCATCCATGGAACCAGCCGCCGAGCCGGCTCCTACGATGGTATGTATCTCGTCGATGAACAGAATGACGTCAGGGTGTTTCTTCACCTCTGTCAGAATGGCACGAATACGCTCTTCAAATTGTCCGCGATACTTGGTTCCGGCCACTACCGCCGTCATGTCGAGCGAAATGATGCGCTTGCCGAACAGGGCACGCGAAACCCGTTTCTCCACGATGCGGAGTGCCAGCCCTTCGGCGATGGCCGATTTTCCCACACCCGGTTCACCAATCAGAATCGGGTTGTTCTTTTTACGCCGGCTCAGAATCTGTGCGATACGTTCAATTTCTTTCTCACGGCCTACCACGGGGTCAAGTTTCCCACCTTCGGCCGCCTTGGTCAGGTCAATACCATAATTGTCGAGGTAGGGTGTGCCGCCGTCCGCTTGTTTCTGTTCGGTCTGCGTGGTCTGGCGGTTGGCGGAAGAACCGAAGCCATCGTTGTTCTTGTCCGCGTTTCCGCGACGTCCGATGCCTTCCTCTTCTTCGTCGTCATTGAAATCCAGTCCGTCAAAAGGAGCTTCCTCCTGCTTCAGACGGTCTATTATCTTTTCGTAAGTTACGTCGTTCTTTTCCAATATCTTATATGCGTTATTCTGGTTGTCTCTCATAATGGCCAATAAAATATGCGGGGTGTCCACTTTCTCGTCATTCATCAATCGTGCCTCTAATTTGCTTAATGTCAAAATCTTTGATGCTTCTTCGCTGAATGAAATGTCCTGTGAGTAGTTCTCCAGAATGGACTTCTCCCGTAATTGTGTTTCCAGTTCGTTCTTGATACCTTTCAGGTCGAGGTAGAACGATTTCAAGACTTCAGCGGCTTTACACTCTCCATCGCGCAAGATGCCCAATAGCAGATGTTCCGGTTCGATATGGTCGTTCTGAAGGCGGTTGGCCTCCTCTTTTCCGTAAACGACGATGTCGGACACTTGTTGTGTAAATTCGTTGCTCATCAAGTTCATATCTTCTCCAATCGTTTATATTCAAAATAGGCTTGCAAATATACATTATTATACAGACTCTTCATCAAGTCTTTCTTTCTATTTAACAAAATGCGTGCCACATTTCCTGCAAGTGTCTCCAAATGCAGGCTTATACGTATTTTTTGGTGGAAAAGTTTTTGTATATCCGCTAAAAGTCGTACTTTAGCATGGTTTTTTACAAGCCTTGAAAGGAAGTATAATTAATAATGTATTAAATGCAAGAACAAGACAGAATTATAAAAATCAACATCGAAGAGGAAATGAAGTCGTCGTACATTGATTACTCCATGTCAGTAATCGTGGCACGCGCCCTCCCTGATGTAAGAGACGGATTCAAGCCGGTACACCGCCGTATTCTTTACGGAATGATGGAACTGGGAAATACATCCGACAAACCGTATAAAAAAGCAGCCAGAATCGTAGGTGAAGTATTGGGTAAGTATCACCCTCACGGCGACTTGTCTGTATATGGCGCCCTGGTGCGTATGGCACAGGACTGGGCGATGCGTTATCCGCTGGTCGACGGTCAGGGTAACTTCGGTTCTATCGACGGAGATAGTGCCGCCGCTATGCGATATACGGAGGCTCGTCTGAAGAAGATTGGTGAGGAGATGATGCAGGACCTTTACAAGGAAACTGTAGACTTTACCAACAACTTCGACGATACGTTGCAGGAACCTACCGTCATGCCGACCCGTATCCCGAACCTGCTGGTGAACGGTGCTTCAGGTATCGCCGTAGGTATGGCTACCAATATGCCGACACACAACCTGCGTGAAGTCATTGACGCTTGCGTGGCATACATCGATAACAATGAAATCGACGTAGACGGCCTGATGCAGTACATCAAGGCACCTGATTTCCCGACCGGAGGATATATTTATGGTATCAGCGGTGTGCGCGATGCCTACGAAACCGGACGCGGACGTGTGGTAATGCGTGCCAAGGCCGAAATCGAATCGCATCCTACACACGATAAGATTGTAGTGACCGAGATTCCGTATGGTGTGAACAAGGCTGAGCTGATCAAGAGCATCGCTGATTTGTCGAACGACAAGAAAATCGAAGGCATTTCGAATGTGAACGACGAAACCGACCGCGAAGGTATGCGTATCGTCATCGACATCAAGCGTGATGCCAACGCCAGCGTGGTGCTCAACAAGCTTTACAAGATGACCATGCTTCAGACTTCTTTCGGTGTGAACAACGTGGCCCTGGTTCATGGCCGTCCACGCCTGCTCAACCTGAAGGAACTGATCAAATATTTCGTGGAACACCGTCACGAAGTGGTAATCCGCCGTACACGTTACGACTTGCGCAAGGCCAAGGAACGTGCGCACATCCTGGAAGGATTGATTATCGCTTCGGACAACATTGACGAGGTAATCCGTATTATCCGTGCCGTCAAGACTCCGAACGAAGCTATCACGAACCTGATGGCCCGCTTCAACCTGAGCGAAATCCAGGCTCGTGCTATCGTAGAAATGCGCTTGCGCCAGCTCACCGGACTGATGCAGGACCAGCTCCATGCCGAATACGAAGACCTGATGAAGCAAATCGCTTACTTCGAAGAAATTCTGAGCAACGAGGAACTTTGCAAGAAGGTTATCAAGGACGAGCTGCTTGAAGTGAAAGAAAAATACGGCGACAACCGTCGTTCGGAAATCGTATATGCTTCGGAAGAGTTCAATCCGGAAGATTTCTATGCCGATGACGAAATGGTCATCACCATCTCGCACATGGGATACATCAAGCGTACACCGCTTTCTGAGTTCCGTGCGCAGAACCGTGGCGGCGTAGGCTCGAAGGGAAGTGAAACCCGTAACGAAGACTTTATCGAACATATCTATCCGGCTACTATGCACAACACGCTTCTGTTCTTCACGCAGAAGGGTAAGTGCTACTGGCTCAAGGTATATGAAATTCCGGAAGGCAACAAGACTTCGAAGGGACGTGCCATCCAGAACCTGCTGAACATTGAGGCAGACGATGTGGTAACGGCTTACCTGCGTGTGAAGAACCTGAACGACACGGAATTCATCAATAGTCACTATGTACTCTTCTGTACGAAGAACGGTGTCATCAAGAAGACGTTGCTCGAACAGTATTCTCGTCCGCGTCAGAATGGTGTGAACGCCATTACTATCCGCGAAGACGACCGTGTGATTGAAGTACGTATGACTAACGGAAACAATGAAATCGTGATTGCCAACCGTAACGGTCGTGCCATCCGTTTCCATGAAAGCGCGGTACGCGAAATGGGACGTACAGCTACCGGTGTACGCGGTATCACACTCGATGAAGACGGTCAGGATGAGGTAATCGGAATGATCTGTATCAAAGATCCTGAAACAGAAACCATCATGGTGGTATCTGAAAACGGTTACGGTAAGCGTTCGGACATTGAAGACTACCGCAAGACCAACCGTGGCGGAAAGGGTGTGAAGACACTGAACATTACGGATAAGACCGGAAGTCTGGTAGCCATCAAGTCGGTAACCGATGAAAACGACCTGATGATTATCAACAAGTCGGGCATCACCATCCGTCTGAAGGTGGCCGATGTGCGCATCATGGGACGTGCCACACAGGGTGTGCGCCTGATTGACCTTGAAAAGCGCAACGACCAGATTGGTTCCGTATGTAAGGTAGCTTCTGAAAATGAAGAAGAGGAAGTGCAGGACGAAGCAACTCCGGCAACGGACATCCAGCCCGCCGACGGAGAAACCATTCAGCCTGTTACGGACGAACCGAATGAATAATCCGGACAAAAACTAACTTGAATATTTGTATTACTAAATTTAAACCTTATGAAAAAAGTATTATTCTCAGCCGCTTTGTTCTTTACCGCATGTGCTGTTTCTGCTCAGGAAAGCGTGGTAAAGGAAGCTAAATCTGCCAAGAGCGATCCCGTGAAGGCAGCACAAATCATCGAACCTGCTTTGACAGATCCTTCTACCGCCAATGATCCTGAAACATGGAAACTGGCTGGTGATTTCCAGAAGTCTATCTATGACGACGAAAACATGAAATTGTATTTGCCGGGTGGTCAGGCTGATACCGCTAAATTGTATAACAGCTTGGCTAAAATGTTCGAATACTACACAAAGTGTGACGAAGTAGAACAGGCTAAGGTACAGAGCGGCGAATTGAAGAAACCGAAATTGAGAAAGAAACTGGCTAAGACATTGGCTACCGTACGTCCTCAGTTGACTAACGCCGGTTCTGACGCTTACAATGCAGGTAACTATGCCAACGCTTTGAAGTTCTTCGGTTTGTATGTAGACGCTCCGCAGAACCCGTTGTTCGCCGATGAAGATGCCGTAAAGAACGACACATTGACTCCGTTGATTGCCAACTATGCCGCTCTTGCCGCTAATTCATTGAAAGACAATGCAGCCGTAATCAAATACGCTACTATCGGTAAGGAACACAAAGAAGAAGGTTACCGTTCATTGATGTGCCTGGCAGAAGCTTACGGAAAAGGTGAAACTCCTGACTCAGCAAAATGGTTGACTACTATCCAGGAAGGTGTAGAAAAATTCCCGTCACAGGAATACTTCATCGGTAACCTGATGGACTACTACATCCAGAAAGGTAAGATTGACGAAGGTCTGGCTCAGATGGATGCCGTACTGGCTAAGAACTCTACTCCGTACTTCATGTACGTGAAGGGTGTGCTTCAGTATGAAAAGAAAGACTACGAAGGTGCCATCGCTACATTCAACCAGATTATTGCAGAAGGTAAGGATTTCGTAGCTGAAGCTTATTCTAAGATTGGTGACTGCTCATTCTTCCCGGCTCAGGAAATCGTAGAAGAAAACTCTAAGCTTTCTATGGACGATCCGAAGTATGCTACCAACGAAGCTAAGATTAAGGAACTGTACGAAAAAGCACTTCCTTTCTACGAAAAAGCAAAAGAAGCTAAACCAGACAACCGTCAGTTGTGGGGCCAGTACTTGTTGAACATCTACTGGAAGCTTGATAAGGAAAAATACAACGCTCTTGAAAAAGAACTGGGTTACTAATATATAATAAGGTATACGGACCGCCCGCCTGAGGCGAGTGGTTTGCAGACCTTGGGGAACCCTGAAGAAAGAAACTCCTTTGCGTGGCTAGAACGATGCCCTCAAAGGAGTTTTTGTTTTGCTCCGCCGTGATGATAAACGCGACGTTTTTATTTGTATCTTTGTGCATACCCCATTCACAAAAAACGAGAAGAGAGATGACAACAGAACCTACAACCTCACGCCATAACCCCATGAAAGTCATATTCAATTACCAGAATGTGTTTTTCAGCTTTTTCTATGACGATGCCGATGCGTGCGTGCACCGTTCCAGAGAATACGCCATGAACTATGTCTTGTCGGGCGAGATGGTGCTCGACGACGGGCACCGGCAGATACACGTGGGAAAAGGAGAGTGCGTGTTCATTCCGCGCGACCATCGTGTGACCATGTACAAGAAAGCCTCGGGCGGGGAGCAGTATTGCGGAATTTACATGTGCTTCACCCGCTCCTTCCTTCGGGAGATGTACGGAAAGTATGCCCGCCACACGGACAAGGCAGAGCATGTGGAGAGGTTCGTGCCCGGCGTGATGAAACTTCCTCCTTCGGCTGAGATTGAGAGCCTGTTTGCTTCGATGACACCTTACTTCAATCCGGAAGTGAAACCGCAGGACGACGTGATGCACCTGAAGTTGCAGGAAGGATTGCTGGCCCTGCTTCATACCGATAAGCGCTTCATGACCGCGTTGTTCGACTTCAGCACACCGTGGAAGATGGACATTCTTGACTTCATGAACGAGAACTACATGTACGAGTTCACCTTAGAGGAGCTGGCGCATTACACGGGACGTAGCCTGGCCACCTTCAAGCGCGACTTCAAGAAGGTGAGCGCGCTGACACCCGAGAAATGGCTGATTCGCAAGCGCCTGGAAGTGGCCTATCACCTGCTGAAGGAAGAACGGCGGAAGGTGGTCGATGTCTATGCGGAGGTGGGCTTTAAGAACCCTTCGCATTTCTCTACGGCCTTCAAGAAACGCTACGGCATTCCGCCCACGGCACTGGCCGCTCCCTCGTGCATTTGAACTTTTCAGAAACGATATTTGAGCCTCACGGAAATGTCTCTGTGGGGCTTTTGTGTTATTTTTGCCTTCGTAGAATAATAGAGTGATAACTATATGGATATATTGTGGAAGACGTTGTGCACGGCATCGGCGGCTTGGCTTCTGACTACGGGCAGCCTGCTTGCCACAACGGACGGTTTAAAATCGGAGATGAAGATGGAAAAGAGTTTGAATTTGACACACGAATGGGACAAGGTGTTCCCGTTGAGCAACAAGGTGAACCACCGGAAAGTGACTTTTACCAACCGCTATGGCATTACGCTGGCGGCCGACATGTACGTGCCCAAGCAGGCCGAAGGAAAACTTCCGGCCATAGCCGTGAGCGGGCCTTTCGGAGCGGTGAAGGAAC
>OGXA01002960.1_pt1 | contig 11415 bp, 8 predicted proteins | sample 1576171 | NCBI WGS metagenome assembly OGXA01 (sample SAMEA3541587, study PRJEB24748) | human gut metagenome | biome: human gut; feature: human-associated habitat; material: faeces | place: China | collected 2012 | reverse complement strand
GCAGCTGCCGTGCCTCGCTCGCCGTATCGGCACTTAGAATTGTGCGGTATTGCCTTAGAATGATGCAGAGTTGCCCTGTTATAAAAGTATAAAATGCGCAGAATGTAAAATTACAGTTTATTATAGCAGTTCGCAGCCCGTTTGCCAACTGTTGAATTCCCTTTACTTTTGCCCCCCGGCAGGATATACTTAAAAGCAGAACAATACGGGCAGCCAGAAGCCCGGCCAAATATAAGGATGTGTTATCATGAACCTGAAAGGCAAAACCATTGTGCTGGGCATTACCGGCGGGATTGCTGCTTATAAAATGCCTAATGTGGCCCATGCCCTGGCCAAAGCCGGCGCCAATGTGCATGTGCTGATGACCAAAAACGCCACGGAGTTTATCACCCCGCTGGTGTTTGAAACCCTGACCAACAACCGCTGCATTGTGGATACCTTTGACCGCAACTTCCAGTATGATGTGGCCCATGTTTCGCTGGCCAACGCGGCGGATTTGATGCTGATCGCCCCGGCAACCGCAAATGTGATCGCCAAGCTGGCCCACGGCCTGGCGGATGACATGCTGACCACCGTTACCCTGGCGGCCCGCTGCCCCAAGCTGGTGGCCCCCGCCATGAACACCCATATGCTGGAAAACCCCATCACCCAGGATAACCTGAAAACGCTGGAACATTACGGTTTCACCGTCATTCCCTCCGGTTCCGGCCTGTTGGCCTGCGGCGATACGGGCTCCGGCCGCCTGCCCGATGAGGGCGTTCTGGTGGACTATGTGGCACGGGAGCTGGAACACGAAAAAGACATGCAGGGCATGAAAGTGGTGGTTTCCGCTGGCGGCACCCGCGAACCGATGGACCCGGTGCGCTACCTGACAAACCATTCCACCGGCAAAATGGGCTATGCCGTGGCCCGCGCCTGTATGCTGCGCGGCGCGGATGTGACGCTGCTGACATCTTCCGACTTGCCGTCGGTTCCGTTTGTCAAAATGGTGCCTTTTGCCACCGCGGCAGAACTGTTTGAAGCTGTCAAGGCCAACGCCATGGATGCGGATGCCCTGGTGATGGCCGCCGCTGTGGCGGACTACCGCCCGGCCCAGGTGGCGCAGGATAAGATCAAAAAGCACGATGGTGAACTTTCAATTGAGCTGGAACGCACGGATGACATTCTGGGCTGGGTCGGCGAGCACAAGCCGGAGCAGTTGTTTGTCTGCGGCTTTTCGATGGAAACGAAAGATCTGATCGAAAATTCTACTGCCAAGCTGCACAAGAAAAACATGGATATGATTGTGGCCAACAATGTCAAGGTGCCCGGCGCCGGTTTTGGCGTGGATACCAACGTTGTAACCCTGATTACCGAAAGCATTTCCACCGCGCTGCCGCTGCAAAGCAAGGATGATGTTGCCATGCACATTGCGGACGTCATTGTGGAAGCAAAGCGGAGAAAACAGAAAAAGTAAAGCTGCCACCCGCAAAAGAAACGAAGCAGCAAAAGAATAAGCTGATTTGGCACCCCTGCAGCCGCGCAGGGGTGCTTTTGCATGTGCACACAATTTTCACATCCTGGCAAAAAAACGACGCACAATTTTCACAAATAGGCAGTATACTTCTGGATAGTTCAGGGGTACGCCTGCCCTGCGGCGGGCGGCCCCCAAGAAAAGGGGAGTGCATCCATTGATCGAAGTCAAGCATTTGACCAAGCGTTACGGAAAACACACCGCGGTCGATGATATCAGCTTCACTGTGCAGGACGGCTGTATTTACGGCCTGCTGGGGCCCAACGGCGCCGGCAAATCCACCACAATGAACATGATCACCGGGTATCTTGCGCCCACGGGCGGCACCGTTGCCATTGACGGCCATGATGTTCAGGAAGAGCCCAAGGAGGCCAAAGCCTGCATCGGCTACCTGCCGGAAATTCCGCCGCTGTATACCGATATGACCGTGCAGGAATACCTGCTGTTTGTCAGCGAGCTGAAAGGCAAAAAGAAAAAAGCGGACCGCGTGCAGGATGTAGCGCAGGCCGTGCAGCGCGCTGGGCTGCAGGAGATGGAAAAGCGGCTGATCCGCAACCTTTCCAAAGGCTACCGCCAGCGCGTTGGCATTGCCGCTGCGCTGCTGGGCAGCCCCAAGGTGATCATTCTGGACGAACCCACCGTTGGCCTAGACCCCGCCCAGATGATCGAGATCCGCAACCTCATCCATGACCTGGGAGAGACCCACACCGTCATCCTTTCCAGCCATATCCTGAGCGAAGTGCAGACGATCTGTGACCGCGTGCTGATTATTGCGCACGGTAAAGTGGCCGCCCAGGGCACGCCGGAAGAGCTGGCCGCCCAGCTGGCTGCCCGCGGCATGATTGCCGCCACGGCACTTGGCACCAAAGAACAGATTCTGGCCGCTGCCGCCAAGGTGGAGGGCCTGACCGACCTGCGCGTGACCGCAGAAAAGGGCGATGAAGTCAGCTTTACCGCCACCAGCACCGCCGGTGCAGACCTGCGCGCGGCCCTGTCCAAGGCGCTGGCCGAAGCTGGCTGCCCGGTTGTGTCCCTGACAAGCGATACGATGAGTTTGGAGGATATCTTCCTACAGATCACCGAGACTGCACCGGAGGAAGCCCAGCCGGAAGAAACCGAAGAACCGGCTCCGGAAGCGGCTGCCGCACAGCCGGAACCGTCTGCTGAGCCTGCCGAACCGCAGGCCCCGGCGGATGATACTCCGGAACAACCGGAAGCCGAAAACGACCAAAAGGAGGAAGAGTGAGCCATGTTTGCCATTTTTAAGCGGGAACTGCGCAGCTATTTCACCAGCCTGGTCGGCTATGTTGTCATTGGTGTTATGCTGGCGTTTACCGGGTTATATTACTCCGCCAACTGCCTGGTGTATGGCACGTCGGATTTTTCAACCGTTTTGTATTCTACCACGCTGGTCATGCTGTTTTTGCTGCCGGCGCTGACCATGCGCAGCTTTGCGGATGAACGCCGCAATAAAACCGACCAGCTGCTGCTCACCAGCCCGGTGGGTATCCCTTCTATCGTGATGGGTAAGTACTTTGCCCAGCTGGCGGTGTTTGCCGTGCCCATGGCGGCAGCGGCCATCATGCCGCTGGTGCTCACGGCCTTTGGCACCATCTCCCTTACCAGCGCTTACGCCACCTGGCTGGCGTACTTTTTGATGGGCGCTGCCTGCATTGCCATCGGCACCTTTGTCTCCGCCCTGACGGAAAACCAGATCATTGCGTACCTGGCTACTTTTGGTGCGCTGCTGATCTGCTACCTGATGAACGGCATCAAAAGCCTGTTCACCAGCGGCAACACGCTGGCATTCATCGTGTTCTGCGTGGTGCTGGCGGTTGTGGCTCTGCTGGTCGGTCTGGCCTGCAAAAATGTCACGGTGGGCAGCGCGGTGTTCTGCGGCGGTGCCGTGGTGCTGGTGCTGCTGTTTAAGCTGCGCCCGGCCTGGCTGCTGACCGGCTTTAACAGCGTGCTTGGCGCGCTGGCACTGTTCCAGCCGTTTACGGATTTTGTGGGCGGCATGTTCAGCGTGACCGGCATTGTGTATTATCTATCGGTGGCGGGACTGTTCCTCTTCCTGACGGGTCAGGCACTGGAACGCCGCCGCTGGAATTAAAGAGGGGGGTCCGACGATGAACTTTAAGAAAAAGAACGCGGCCAATGCCCCTGCCCCTAACCAGGCACAGCAGGCAGCGCGCCGCCGCAGCCTGCGCAGCGGTGCTTACGCCAGCGTGCTGGCCGTTGTGGTGCTGGTGCTGGTAATTCTGCTCAACCTTGTGGTGGGCGCGGTGCCCACCAAGTTTACCCAGTTTGATATTTCCACCGGCAAAATGTTCACCCTGAGCGATACCACCAAAACCATGCTGCAGGAACTGAACACCGATGTGACCGCCTATTACCTGGCGGAAACCGGCAACGAGGATTCCAACATTACGCGAATTCTGGACCGCTATGCGGGCGAAAGCAACCATTTTACCTGGCAGCAGCGCGACCCCGCGCTGTACCCCACCTTTGCACAGCAGTATGACGCGCAGAACGCAAGCTCCTCCAGCGTGATCCTTGTATGCGGGGATAACCACACCGTGGTGGACTACAATGATATGTATACGGCGGATTATTCCAGCTATTATACCACCGGCAGTTACACAATGAGCTTCTCCGCTGAGAAAGCGCTGTCCTCCGGCATTGCCAAGGTCACGCGGGAGAACAGCTATGTGCTGTACCAGCTGACCGGCCACGGCGAATCCAGCCTGGAAAGCGATTTTACCGAAACGCTGGATAATTCCGGCGTTACCATGCAGGACCTGAACCTGCTGACCACCGATACAGTGCCCGAAGATGCCGCAGCCCTGCTGATCAACGACCCGCAGGCGGACCTTTCCACCCTGGATGCCGCTGCCATCAAGACCTATCTGGAAAACGGCGGCCACCTGTTTGTGACCACCGATCTGACGGTGAGCACCCCCAACCTGGATGCCCTGCTGGCAGAGTACGGCATGACCCGCCAGGAAGGCCTTGTGATTGAAAATGACAGCAGCTATTACGCTTACCGCTACCCGCAGACCTACCTGCTGCCGAGCCTGAGCTCCAACGATATCACCGCGGGCATAACTGACGGCATGCATGTTTTTACCCCCGTGGCACAGGGCATTGTGAAAGGCGACAGCACCGATGACCTGACCCTGACCACCCTGCTGAGCACCAGCAGCACGGCATACTCCATGCAGGATTACGCCGAGGCTACCACCGCCGAGCAGGGGGCAAATGATCCCAACGGCCCCTTTAACATTGCCGTTGCCGCAAGCAACAGCGCTACCGGCGCCAAAGTGGTGTGGGTGAACTGCCCCAACATGCTGAACAGCAAGATGAACAGCGCGGTTTCCGGCGGCAATGCCCAGCTGTTGACCAGCGCCGTGAACTGGATGACCGGCGAGGGTGTGGTGATCGACAGCAAGAGCATGAGTGCCGAAACCCTGATGGTGCCGGGCAGATCGATTAAGCTGCTTGGCCTGCTGTTTACCATTGTGGTGCCGCTGGCCTTTATCGTGGCCGGTATTGCCATCACTTTGGTGCGCCGCCGCCGTTGATATTTCCAGTGCCGCAGAAACCTTAGGAGATAACAGCCAATGAACACAAAGAAAATGTTGCCCCTTTTTGTGCTGGTTCCCGTGGTGGTTGTGCTGGGCGTTGCCCTTGGCGTGTTGAACCATGCAGACACCGAGGAAGAGGATACCAGCATTGCACTGTGCAGCCTGGATGCTGACAGTGTGACCGCGATTGCCTACAAAGACGCCAGCGATGGCGCAACGTTGGAATCCGCCCTGACCAAAACGGATGATACCTGGACACTGGATTCTGACCCCGCGCTGCCCCTTGACCAGAGTAAGGCCCAAGGCGTTGCCGACAGCATGACCGCTCTGACCGCGCTGCGCGAACTGAGCGATGACGCCGACGTTGCCAGCATGGGCTTTGATACCCCGACTTATGAGCTGAGCCTGAAAACGGCAGATACCGAATGGACGCTGACCGTTGGCAGCAAGAACTCCATCACAAACAACTGGTATGCCCGCCTGAGCGCAGACGGCCCGGTGTATACGCTGGACAGTTCGGCCCTGAGCGGCATCTGCAAAACCGCAAAGCAGCTGTATGCCGCCCAGAGCATTACGGACATAGATGTGGACGATGTGACCAAGATGGTGGTGCAGACCGCCAACGGCGGAACCCTGAGCTTTGCCCAGAATGACAGCACCTGGACGCTGACGGATGATGCGGAGTATAACCTGAATCAGGATATCGTCAAAAAGATGGCGAGCACCATCTGCGATCTGAAAACCAAGTGGAGTGTGACCGAACCGCAGGCCGATGCCGTGTATGGTCTGGATACCCCCAATGCCATCGTTACCCTGATCGCATCGGACGGCACCAGCATCCAGTGCAGCTTTGGCGGCAACGACGCCGAGGACGCCGAGGACGATACCCTGTGCTACCTGCGCAGCTCCGGCGCAGCAGGCGTTGTGTATGAAGTGAGCACTGACGCCCTGAACGCCTTTGCCTATGACAAGGCAGCGCTGGAAGCCGAGGAGGAAGCCACCCCCGAAACCGCCGATGTTGCCGCCGAAGACCCGGTTGGCAATGACAATACCGTTGATGATGAATAATCGGTCCGGCAGCAAAGCCTGAACCAATGCAAAGCCCCCGGCACGGTGCCAAACCACTGTGCCGAGGGCTTTTTGCAGAGTAATGCGGGATTTTACCACTTGATTCCTGTAAATTCCGTTCCATTCTGCCGCGAGGTATGGTATAATCAAAATACAATAAAACGCGCCGCAAGGCCAGCATATGCAGCAGGGCGCGTTGTGCGGGGAAAATGGCATTTCCCTATAGTGACCGCAGGGGCGCACATTGTGCGCCCGCCAACTTAAGGCAAAGATATTTCCCTGTGAAAATATGGATAGGGAAAATGCCTTTTATGTAACAATTTGGATGACTTCTTCGTTTATCTTATTAGAGGATACACCCTATGGCAATACCGCATAATTCTAAGTGCCGATACGGCGAGCGAGGTGCGGCAGATGCTAAGCCAAAAGCGCAGATAATACTGGATGCTGCAAAGGTGAGCGCCGCCAGTGGCGGAAACAGCGAACCGAAGCAGGGGCAGCGGTCGCAGAGTGCGAGGGGCTTTTGCCCCCGAAGCACGATGCGGGTACCGCAACCCGACATTATCGAGCATTTTGGCAACGCAGATGCCGTGCCGCAGCCGCCGGAGCGGTGCTTAAGCCGTAAGGCGGGAATTGTGCGGTGTTGCCTAAGATTTATGCCCGTCCGGGGCGTCGGGGACGCCGCCCCTACAACAAATTTGTTGGTTCGTTATATATTCTTAATGAAAAATCGGATTAGGCCCCGGCGGGGTCGGGTGACCCCGTCCTACCGAGAGTTTACAGGTTTGTAACGCGATTTAAAACGATTTGTAGGGAACGGTCTTGACCGTTCCCTACAGAGCAAAAATACATAGAAAGCAACACATGACAACAGGCAGCAGCCCACAAAATAGGGCCGCTGCCTGATTTTTTATTTATTTTGTTATATTACGATTAAAGTTTCTTCGGTTCCTTCTTTTCAAAGAAGGAACAAAAACTCCCGTAAAACACTCACGCACCCGGCAGCAGGGCAACGGCATCGCGCAGGATGGTGAGAGGATCCTCGCCGCGCAGGACATGCAGGCTGATGTAGGGGCGGCCTACGGCGTTGTAGATCACGCGGTGCGGCATGGCATCCATCATGGCCCCCATCTGCGCCGGGGTCACAACATCGGTGTACAAAATCAGATTGTCGTTGCGCTGCACGATCTCCACAATGCCTGCGCGGGCGGCTGTCACGCGCACCAAGCTGATGTCCACCAACCCCTGCACACTGCGCGGCGGGTCGCCGTAACGGTCAATCAACTCATCCAGTACATCCGTGGCATCGTCACGGGTGGTGATGGCCGCAATCTTCTTGTAGGCTTCGATCCGCCCGGCGGCATCGGGAATGTAGCTTTCCGGCAGATAGGCATCCACCGTAATGTCAACAAGGCAATCACTCTTGTCCGGCGCAGCAGGCTCGCCGCGGGCGGCTGCAATGGCCTGGTTCAGCATTTTTACATACAGCTCGTAACCAACCGCTTCCATGTGGCCGTGCTGGCTGTGTCCAAGCAGGTTGCCCGCGCCGCGGATCTGTAAATCGCGCATCGCAATGCGGAACCCGGAACCAAAAGAGGTAAACTCCCGGATAGCTGAAAGCCGCTTGGAGGCAATTTCCGTCAACACTTTGTCGCGCTGGAAGGTGAAATAGGCATACGCCTTGCGGTTGGAGCGCCCCACACGGCCGCGAATCTGGTACAGCTGTGAAAGCCCCATGCGGTCCGCATTCTCAATAATCAGGGTGTTGCAGTTGCGCACATCCACGCCGGTTTCAATCAGGGTGGTGCAGACCAGCACGTCAATCTCGTTGTCCAACAGCTGTTGCCAAACCGAGGAAATCTGCTCCTCCGTCATTTTGCCATGGGCGATGCCGACCCGCGCACCCGGCACCAGCTTTTGCACCTTGGCGGCGCACTGCTCAATGGTTTCGACCCGGTTGTACAGGTAATACACCTGCCCGCCGCGGGCCAGCTCACGCCGGATGGCTTCGGCAATAATGGCATCGTCATATTCCAGCACATAGGTCTCAATAGGTTGGCGCTCAAAGGGCGGCTGTTCAATGGTGCTCATGTCCCGGATGCCGGATAGTGCCATGTTCAGCGTGCGGGGGATCGGCGTGGCCGAAAGGGTCAGCATGTCCACCCCGATAAAGTTCTCTTTCAGCTTTTCCTTGTGTTTTACGCCAAAGCGCTGCTCCTCGTCAATGATGACAAGGCCCAGGTCTTTGAACTTTACATCGTCCGAAAGCAGGCGGTGGGTGCCCACCACAATGTCCACTGTGCCGTCTTTCAGGCCGCGGATGGTCTCTTTCTGCTCTTTGGCGCTGCGGTAACGGCTGAGCAGCCCGATGCGGATGGGAAAGGCCTCCATGCGGGCGATGGCCGTGTTGAAATGCTGCCACGCCAGAATGGTGGTGGGGGCCAGGATGGCGCACTGCTTGCCGCCCATCACGCATTTGAACGCGGCGCGCAGGGCAACCTCAGTCTTGCCCACGCCGACATCGCCGCACAGCAGGCGGTCCATCGGCCAGGGCTGCTCCATATCATGTTTGATCTCCGCCGCGCTGGAAAGCTGGTCCGGCGTTTCATCATAGGCAAAGCGCTGCTCAAAATCTCCCTGCCAGGTATCATCTGGTGGGAAGGCATGACCGTGCGCCCTTTTGCGGCGGGCGTACAGCTCAATCAGTTCCTTGGCCATCTGCTCGGTAGCGGCGCGCACCTTCTTGCGGGTCTTGGTCCACTCGGCCCCGCCCAGGCGGCTGAGCTTGACATTCTCCGAATCCCCCGGCGCGGTGTAGCGGGAAAGCAGGTCCAGCTGGGTGACGGGAACATACAGCACATCTTTTTTATCGTACTCAATGCGCAGGTAGTCTTTGGTAACGCCCTGAACTGCCATTCGCTGGATGCCCGCATACCGGCCAATACCGTGGTTCTGGTGCACCACCAGATCGCCCGGCGTGATCTCGGTCAGGCTGTTCAGGGCATCTTTGGCCTTTTTACGCTTTTTCTTCTGGGAGCTGGTTTCGCCAAAGGCACGGCCTGTCAGCAAAGCATACTTGGCAAACGGAAATTCGCACCCAGCGGAAAGGTGCCCCGCCAGAACCTGCACCAGCCCGGCAGCGGGGGCTGCTGCAGCATCGGTGGTAACCAGAATGCCTTTATCGCGCAGGTCGCGTGCCAGACCGGCTGCGGCACGGTCGGTGCCGGCCAGCAGGGTAACGGTATAACCGGCATCGCACAGCGGTTTCAAATCCTCCAGCAGCCCGGCGACTTCGCCATTCCAGGCAGGCAGGGTGTGAGCCGGGGCGTTGATGATATCTTTCAGCGGCTGATCCGGCATGCTGCGGGCAAAGTTCTCGGCACAGATGGTGCGGTAGTGTCCGGTTTTGGACCACAGGTAGCTTGGGTCCGCGTACAGGTTATCCAGCCCAGCGCAGAGGACGCCGTCCAGGATCAGGGATTTCAGTTCCTCGCCCCGGCGGTAGGCGGTCGCGCGGTCGGCTTCCCGGATGGAAGCAGGCTCTTCGGCCACAAGGATCGGGTCGTCAAAATAATCCAGCACGGTGGCGGGATGGGGGTAGCGCACGGCCAGGTATTTGTCCATGTTGACCGGCACGGAACCGCCATCCAGCAGGTCCAGATCGGCGGCCATACAGTCTGCCATGGCGGCTTTCTTTTTGCCGCGCTGCTTGGCCAAAAAGGCCCGAAGCTGCTCGGCGGCATCGGCAGGCTTGCCGAACAGAACTTCCCGCGCGGGGCTCAGGTAAAACTTATCAATGGCATCCTCGCGGCGCTGGGTGGTCAGGTCAAAGGTGTGCAGGGTATCAATCTCATCACCCCAAAATTCCATACGAACCGGCATTTTCTGGTCGGGAGCAAAAATATCCACAATATCGCCGCGCACAGAGAACTGGCCGGGGCCATCCACCTGGGCCCGGCGGGTGTAGCCGGCACCAAACAAAGCGGCCAGCAGGTCATCCCGCAGCAGAGTATCCCCCGCATGGAGGGTGCGGGTGTTGGCGCAGAAATCCTCTTTTGGGGTGGTGAACTGGGTCAGGGCTTCCGCGGGCACAGCCACGGCGCGCAGCCGCCCGCCTACCAGCTCGCCCAGCACAGCCAGGCGGCGGTACTCGTATTCGCGGGCGGTGCCCTCAATGGGGCGCAGCACATAGTCCCGCGCCGGGAACACGGCGGCGGGAATGCCCAGCGTGTTCAGGTCAGCAGCAAAGCGGGTGGCTTCGGCCTCGCCGGGGGTCACGATGCACAGCGGCTTATCCAACTGGCGGCACAGCGCGGCATACACCTGTGCGCGGCCGGATGCGGGCAGCCCAAACAGGGCGCATGCACCTTTGCCGGAAAGCGCGTGGCTCAGTTTTTTGTATTCGGTTGTGGTGGTAAACAATGCGTCAAACATGGTGCCTCCTGCGCTTGCGCATGATAGGGCGGGTGATGTATAATTTTGAGGATACGAGTAATACGAGAGTTTTTGCCCCTTCTTTGAAAAGAAGGAATCGAAAAAGTTCGGCAGAATAAAGAAATCAAATAATGCTGCAATAAGGAGCAGAATATAGAAAGATGACAAAACATAAAAATGTAGCGCTGGATGAGCTGCGTATTCTGGCGGCGCTGATGGTGCTGGGCGTGCATACCGGGCAGACCGCCGCCTGGGCGCCGGTGAGACGCCGCCGATTGGCAACACCGCTGTACCGCTTGAAGTTTCCGCTGACCTGCGCCTGCGCCCACAGGGACAGCAGGAGCACCGGGATCAGCAAAATGCAGTAGATATTATTCGCTAAAAAATCGCCGTAACCGCCGTAATAACCGTAATAAGGCATGGGATTCCTCCAATCAGATATGCATGGGATGGCCCAGCAGATAGGCCGCCGCGCTCATGCGCTTGCCGCCCTCCGCCTGAAGCTCCGTGATCCAAAGGCTCTGCCCGTCGCCGCAGGCCACCTCGATGCCCTTCTTTCCGGCGGAAAGCAGCGTACCGGGCGTCTTGTCCGTAGCCGTGCCAACGGCTGTTTTGTAAATTTTGAACCGCTGGCCCGTCAGCTCTGCCGTGGCGCAGGGCCAGGGGATCAGTCCCCGCACCTGATTGCGGATGGCCGCCACAGGCTTCGTCCAGTCAATAGGAGACAGCTCACGGGACAGCATGGGCGCAAAGGTGGCCTGTGTGCTGTCCTGCGGGGTCCGGGGGGCGGTCCCCGCCGCCAGCAGAGGAAGG
>OGXA01002944.1_pt1 | contig 11453 bp, 10 predicted proteins | sample 1576171 | NCBI WGS metagenome assembly OGXA01 (sample SAMEA3541587, study PRJEB24748) | human gut metagenome | biome: human gut; feature: human-associated habitat; material: faeces | place: China | collected 2012 | reverse complement strand
CTGGGAGAAATGCCCCCGGCCGGGCTTTTTATAAAAAGGATGTGATGAAGATGACAGTAGGAGAAGCTTTGGAGCGTGCCGAGCAGCTGCGCCCGAACTGCCGCATTGAAACCGAGACCCGGCTGCAATGGCTGCGGGAGGCGGACGCCCTGCTGCGCACAAAGCTGTTTGACCGCACCGCCGCCGGGGCGTTTGACGCCGTGGGCGCAGACCGTCCGTGGGAGCAGCCGGTGCAGGACGACCAGCCGCTGCTGGCACCGCCGCCCTTTGATGCCCTGTACCCGCACCTGCTGTGTGCGCAGATGGATGCCGCTTTGGGCGAGACCGACCGCTACGCCGGGGAGCAGGCGCAGTACAATGCCCTGTACGCAGAGCTGGCGGTCTGGCTGCGGCAGAACTACCCGCCCCGCAGCCGGGCGCAGTGGCGCTGGTAAGGAGGTGAGGTGATGGTACTGGCAGACAGAATACGGCTTGCCAACACCAGGCAGCTGCTGCGGGCCTTTGGCGGCCTGAACGAGACCTACGGCTGCTCGGAAGCAGAGTACAGCGCCGGAGTGAACTTTTCCACCCGGGATTTTCCCGCACTGAGCACCCGCACGCCCCGCCGCAAACTGCGGGCGCTGACCGGACTGAACGGGATGTACCACCTGAACGGTCTGCTGACGGTCTGCGGACGGGATGTCGTTTATACCCCGGACGATGCCGCCGCCCCGGCGGTGACGAAGCTGGACGCTGTGACCGACGGCCGCAAGGCGCTGGTGGGCATCGGCACAAAGATTCTGATCTTCCCGGACAAGCTGGCCTTTGATACGGCAGACGGCAGCGTGACCGCACTGGGAGCACTGTGGACGGCGGCGGGCAAAAGCGTGACCTTTGCCCCCTGCGATGCCGCAGGCAAGACCTATCAGGTGGAGGCCTTTGGCCGGGAGGAGCCCGCCGAACCGGCAGACGGACAGCTGTTTTTAAAGGTAGAGGATGCCGACCATCCGTGGCGGTACGACAGCACGCTGGAGATGTACAGCAAAAACTCCGGCAGCTGGACAGCCATCCCGCTGGAATACTGCCGCATCACGGCGGCAGGGCTGGGCAAGCTGTTCCGGCAGTGGGACACCGTGACCGTGCAGGGCGCAGCCGCCGAAGCGGCAGGGCAGAGCCCGGAGCTGAATGGAGACCAAATCGTGTATGACGTGGGCGAGGACTGGCTGCGGGTGCGCTGCACCCCACAGGGCGAGTATTTCTACGGCACACTGGTGCAGAACGCCGCCGCCGCCCAGTGGCAGAGCATGGACGGCAAACAGCACCGCAGCGTGGAAGCCGCCCAGACGGTATCCATGGAGCGCCGGGTGCCGGAACTGGATTTTGTGACCGAGTGTGACAACCGGGTGTGGGGCTGCAACAGCAGGGAGAACGTTATCTACGGCTGCAAGCTGGGCGACCCCACCAACTGGTTCAGCTACCGGGGCATTGCCGCGGACAGCTACGCCGTCACTGTGGGCAGCGATGGCGCTTTTACCGGGGCGGCTTCCTGCATGGGCTATGCGCTGTTCTTCAAGGAGAACACCCTGCACAAGCTGTATGGCTCCAAGCCTTCGGATTTTCAGCTTTCCAGCCTGCGCTGCCGGGGCGTAGCCAAAAACGCCGCCCGCAGCCTGTGCGTGCTGAACGAGACGTTGTATTATCTCTCGCCGGACGGTGTTATGGCGTGGGACGGCAGTCTGCCCACCAAGGTGTCCGGCGCGCTGGACGCCGCAAAGCTTTCCAACGTGCAAAGCGCCGTGGGCGGCGCGCTGGATGGCCGGTACTACCTGCACATCTCCCGGGAGAATGCCCGGCTGCTGGTCTATGATACCGAGAAGGGGCTGTGGAGCGAGGAGGATGTCTGCTCCTGCGATATGACCAGCACCGGTGGGCAGCTTTATCTGTGGGACGGACAGGTGCTGTGGGCGGCAGACCCCACCCGCGAGCCGGACTGGCAGAGCACCGACGGTGTGGAAACGGACATTCCCTTTGAACTGGTCACAGGCGATGTGGGACTGGACGGCACCGAGCAGCGGTACCTCTCCCGGCTGACTTTGCGGCTGGACGCTGAGTGCACCAGCACAGTAGAAGTGGCGGTGAGCTATGACGGCGGCGCGTGGGAGACAGTGGCCTCCCTTGCCGCCCAAGGCAACCGCCGCAGCTATGACCTGCCCTTTGTACCCCGGCGGTGCGGGTCGCTGCGGCTGCGGCTGCGCGGCAAAGGGCAGATCACCCTGCGCGGACTTGTGCGCACCATCGCCCCGGCAAAGGGAAAATTATGGGAGGAGGATGCCTCATGGCAAGCATGAACGGCCTGAGCAAGCTGGGCCTGCCCAAGTTCAGCGATCACATGGACCCGGAGGATGCCCGGGCACTGCGCAGCTATCTGTACCAGATGCAGGAGCAGCTGCAGTATGTACTGACCAATCTGGATACGGAAAATATGTCCGACACCCTGCGCAGCAAGCTGCAGGGATTATAAGAACGAAAGGAGAATTATATGGCATCCAAAAAGAAGGAGGAACTGCTGCAGCCGGAGGTGCAAACGCAGGCACAGCCCGCTGCGCAGTCCACTTACAGCGCCGAGGGGCTGAACAGCCGCGCCGATGTGGAAAAGGCCATGGCAAACGTCAGCTACCGCCCCGGTCAGCAGGTGACCGATGCGGCCGACGCCCTGAAGCAGTGGCAGCAGAACCGCCCCGCAGACTACCAGAGCAGCTATCAGGATAAGATCAACAGCCTGCTGGGACAGCTGCTGGAACGGGAGAATTTTCAGTACAGCTACACCCGCGACCCGCTTTACCGCCAGTACGAGCAGCTGTATACCCAGAACGCCCACAATGCCAGCGCGGACGCGGCGGCACAGGCTGCTGCTCTGACCGGCGGCTATGGTTCCAGCTATGCCACCAGTGCGGCGCAGCAGGCCTATCAGCAGCAGATCGGAGGGCTGGCCAGCGCCATCCCCACCCTGTACAATCTGGCGCTGGATACCTACCAGAGCGGCGGCGAAGAACTGGTGAACCGGCTGGACCAGCTGAACGGACAGGAGCAGAATGCTCAGACCCTGTACGACCGGCAGCTGCAGGACTATTACACCCAGCTGCAGCAGAAAGGCGAGGCTTACAACGACGCCTATGCCAAAGACTACGGCCAGTATCAGGAGCACCTGAACCGGCTGGACACCCTGCACGGCTACTACACCGCGCAGGAGCAGGCGGAAATCAGCCAGCGCCAGCAGGCGTTCAATAACATCATGACGGTGCTGGGGGTCATCGGGGACGTGGTACAGCTGGCCATTACCGGCACCACCGGTCTGGGCACGCTGGCGGGCAGCCTGCTGAACACCGGGTACAACATCTACTCCGGCAACCGCGCCTACGAGGCCGAGCGCGCCGACACCCAGTGGAGCCAGCAGATGCAGGAGAAGCAGCGGCAGGACGCACTGACCCAGCAGCAGTACGACAACACCGCCAGCGAGCGCGCCTATCAGGATGCACTGAAGCAGCAGGCATTCAACAACAATGTGACCACCCAGAAGCTGAACATCGCCAAGGGCGAGTGGGCACTGAAGCAGGCTAACGCCCAGCAGAAGGCCGCACAGGCCGCCAGAAGAGCAGCGGCTGCGGGCACAAAGTCCGGCAGCGGAAAAACCACCGGCAGCGGAAAGGCCACCGGCAGTAGCGACTCTGCTTCCGGCAGCAGCGGTTCTGCTTCCGGCGGAAGCCGCAGCGCCGTCAGCGCCGGAGTGCCCTACACGGCAGCGCTGCTGCGCAGTCAGGGCAAGAGCGATGTGGCTATCACCTCTGCCCTGCGGCAGGAGGGCTATACCCCCGCCCAGATCGCAAAGATCCTGCAGGAGATGAATCAATAAAATAAAAATCTCCCCGGCAAAGCAGCTACTTTGCCGGGGAGATTTACCTTTATGGTATATTTCGAGCCCACTGGACACCCCACCAAATAAAAAAATCCGCTGTGAAAACAGCGGACAGTAGTCACCCCGGTAGACATTCCTGAAGATTGGGACCCGCGGGCTAATCAAAGCCCCACTGGGACTTTGATTGCGTCGCTTTGCGCCGCCGCCCTGTTCGAGCCCACTGGACACCCCACCAAATAAAAAAATCCGCCGTTGCAATGCAACAGCGGATTTTTTGGTGGGGTGCCCAGTGGGACTCGAACCCACGGTCTCCAGATCCACAATCTGGCGCGTTAACCGACTACGCTATGGGCACCACATCAATGCGCCCGAAGGGACTCGAACCCCCGGCCCACTGCTTAGAAGGCAGTTGCTCTATCCACCTGAGCTACGGGCGCACGTTGTTATCCCATTGGGTTCTGATATGGTTCGCAGCTGTGAGTCGAAGCACGCTGCGAGAAGTATAATACCATAGCCCCAGGGTTCTGTCAAGAGAAATTTGAAACTTTTTTGCGCTTTTTGCAAAAGGCTTCTCACAGCAGCCACATTCCCACAAAGCCGAACGTAAGCCCGAAGGCTGCGCCTGTCAGCACATCCCGGACGAAGTGCGCCCCAGAAAGCACCCGCAGCAGACAGATGAGGGCGGCGATGGTCAGCATCACGACGCCGACGGCAGGGTAGAAGTAGAGCCACACCATCCCGAGGACGGCGGCACTGAGTGCGTGGCGGGAAGGGCAGGAATTGCCGTGGGTCTCCTTAGATACCAGCGGCACGAAGCCCGGCTGCTCATAAGGGCGGGGAAAGTTGAGCCTCGCCCGCAGGATGGTTCCCAGCCAGAACGCCAGACCCGGAACGAGAATGGCCCGGGCAATGACCTGCATAAAATCAAGAGCGCCGCCGCCCCGTCCGATGGTGAGCATCGTGAACCACCGGAGGTTGAGCAGCACCAGAAGCACCGGATAGCAGACGAAGGGCACGAGGGGGAGCCAGCGGTTGAGCAGGATGATGCCCTCTCGCAGGGCGGGATGTCCTTCGAGCCAGTCTGTCAGTCGTTTATATCGTTCCGGTGTCATGCTGTTCCCTCCCTGAGAGATTCATTCAAAACAGGTGTTGAGGTAGTTTTCCACATCGAAAGGCTCCGGCGTGGAGTCCTTGCGCAGGTAGAGGGGATGGTGGGGGTGGCCCTTTTTGCTGCGGGGACCGAAGGTCACCCAGGGGATGTTCTTTTCCCGCGTCAGGGCAACCATCTCCCGCATCAGGCCGGGCAGATAGTCCCGCTTTTCAATAAGAGTACCCCATGCGGCCCACATGGTGGGCTCGGTCTGGGCCAGCACGGCCTGCAGCCAGCGGAGATTTTCGTCGCAGAGGGTGCGGTCAGGCGTTTTGTCCATGTCGTTGGGGTTGGTGGCCCGCTGGGGGTAGACGTTGAACATGATCCAGCTGTCGAAGCCGTTGGCGTTGGCCAGACGCTCGACGCTCTTCAGAGTGGGGTCCAGCGCACCGGGCTGGGCGGTGCTGGGGTTGATGCCGATGCACACCAGCGGGCGGCGGCCCACCCGCCCCAGCACATAGCGGTAGGGCTGGTAGGTGTGGGGCTCGTAGTACCACAGACCACCGGGATATTCGTCGGCTTCCAGCCGGGGAAGAGTTTCACAAAGCATAGCTTACCTCACAAGAAACGTGTGTTTCTTTTATCGTACCTTAAAATTTGTGCGAAAGCAACACCTTGCGGCGAGAAAGTCTCCCATAATTTCGATTTTCATGCTATACTATCACGTAGAGGAAAGTATCCCTCTTCGCTTGCTGAAAAAGCAGAAGGAGTTTTGTTTATGATAGAAGATTACCGCAGCGCCCAGCGTGCGGGCCAGCGTGCCTATCGGGCCAATGTGGCCCGGGGGCAGTCGCCCTATCTCGCGGTGCTGGACGACATCCTCACCGATGTGGACATCGTGGCGCAGGAGCCTCTGGGGCTGGTGGACATCCCGGCCGAGAGCATCGTGGGTACCAAGACCGCCGGACGCCACACCGCCTTTGCCTCCAATTTCATGCCTCTTCTCGACGACGACACCGAGTTTGCAGCCAAGTGGTCGAACCTCTGTGACGCCCATCTGGAAGAGGGCATCCACACCCCTATTATTGCCTTCGAATACCTGAACAAATTCTATGTGCAGGAGGGCAATAAGCGTGTCTCCGTCCTCAAATACTATGAGGCCGTGAAAATTCCCGGCACTGTCACCCGGCTCATCCCGGCAAAGAACGACACACTGGAAAATAAGCTCTATTACGAGTTCCTTGATTTTTACAAGCTTTCCCGCATCAACTACATCAGCTTCTCCCGGCTGGGGGGCTATGCAAAGCTGCAGACGCTGGCCTGCAAGGCCACGGGCGAGGCGTGGACGGACGACGACCGGCTGAATTTCTCGTCCCTCTACACCATGTTCAGCCAGCAGTTCTATGCGCTGGGCGGCGGCTCACTGGGCCTGACGCCGGGCGATGCGCTTTTGGTGTACCTGTCGGTGTACCGTTATGCCGATGCCTGCGAGTCCACCCCGACCGAGGTGCGGGAGAATCTGGCCCGCCTCTGGGACGAGGTGAAAATTCTGGCAGAGCCCCACGCTGTGGAACTGCTGCTGGAGCCGAAGCGCAGTTCTGAACCGCTGCTGAGCAAGCTGAACATTTTCAGCTCCCGCCCCAGCGAGCTGCGGGTGGTGTTCCTCCACGAGCACAACGCCCGGACCAGCGCATGGGTGCGCGGACAGGACAAGGGCCGCGCCGCGCTGGTGAAAGCTTTCCCGGATAAGCTCTATGTCAGCTGCCGGGAGAACGTCAACCCCGAGGTGGATGCAGAGCAGGTGCTGGAAGAGGTGGCCCATGACCATGCGGACATCGTCTTCACCACCAGCGCCCGGATGCACACCGCCTGCCTGAAGGTCGCGGCCCAGCACCCCAAGACCCGTTTCTTGAACTGTTCCCTCAATGCGCCTCATCCGCTGGTGCGCACCTACTACCCCCGCACCTATGAGGTGACCTATCTGCTGGGAATGCTGGCGGGCATCGTCTCCCACAGCGACAAGGTGGGCTATGCGGCTGCAAACCCGGTGTACGGTGTGCCTGCGGCCATCAATGCCTTTGCTCAGGGCGTGCGTGCCGTCCGGCCCGACAGCCGGGTGGTGCTGCGCTGGGCCTGTCTGTGCGATGCGGCACACCCGCAGGATTTCTCTGACAGGAAAGACATCGAAGTCTTCTACAGTCAGGACTTCCGGGAGCCGGAAGGCACCTACCGCGATTACGGCCTCTGCCGCCGCCTGCCCGACGGCGTTCTGCAGCCGCTGGGCCTGCCGGAGTGGCGGTGGGACGTGTTCTTCACCGAGATCGTCCGCTCCGTGTTTGCCGGAACATGGGACAGCGCCCCCGGCGGCAGGGCGATCAACTACTGGTGGGGCCTCAAGAGCGGTGCCGAGCGGGTGGAATACCCCACCCGGCTGAACGACGGAACCATGCAGCTGCTCAAGATGGCAGAGCGCCAGCTCTGCGATGGGGAGATACAGGTTTTCCCGACCGAGAGCTACAGTCAGGGCCATGCCCTTCACCATGCGGCTTCCGGCATCTATACGCCCAAGGAACTGATGGAGATGGACTGGCTGGAAGAGTGCGTGGAGGGCGAACTGCCCAGCTACGACGAACTGGACGCCAAGACCCGCAGCCTTTTGAACATCAATGGTCTGGACAACGTAAAGGGAACGCCGCAGTAACAGGCAAAGACCCAAGGATAGAAAAGAATGGAGCAAAAGCATCGTGAAAATACTTGCGATTTCGGATGTGCCGTCCAAACTGCTCTGGGACGAGAGCGTCCGCAAGCGGCTGGAAGGCATCGACCTTATCCTCTCCTGCGGTGATCTGCCGAAAAAATATCTCGAATACCTCACAAACTTCACCACCGTCCCCATCCTGTACGTCCACGGCAACCACGACGGCAGTTACAAGGAGTCAGAACCGGGTGGCTGCATCTGTGTGGACGATGCGGTCTATGTCTGGAAGGGGCTGCGCATCATGGGTCTGGGCGGGTGCAATCGGTACAACAGGGACGATACCTTCCAGTACACTGAGGCTGAAATGCGGCGGCGCGCCCGGAAGCTCTGGCTCGCGGCCCGGCGGGCGGGCGGCATCGACATCCTGCTGACCCATGCCCCGGCATCCGGCCTCAACGACGGCACCGACAAGGCCCACAAGGGATTTCAGGTGTTCAACGATCTGATGGACCAGTATCAGCCTAAGTGGTTCATCCACGGGCATATGCACCTGAATTATGGAGCAAACCTGCCCCGTGTCTGCACCCGGGGCGGCACGACGGTCATCAACGCCACCGAGCGGTACGAGTTTGAGATACCCGACCCCGTTCAGGTGCCGAAGCGGAAGCTGTTCGGTTGGGGATAAAAATCAAAGAAAAAGGAGAACGACAATGGAGATAGAACGCGCCTTGCAGCAACTGGAATTGCTGCAAAAGAAGCTGTACGCCTACCACTGTGCGGACAGCTCCCTTTATCTGGACGCCGTGACCACCGCGCCCAGCGATACCTCCGAGGGCCGGGGCGTGGCCATGAGCATTCTTGCCGGAGAGAGCCAGAAGCTGATGACCAGCCCCGAGACGAAAGCGCTGCTGGATGAGCTGAGCGCCCGGGCCGGGGAGCTGGACCTCGTCCACCGCCGCGAAGTGGAGGAGCTGCGCCGCAGCTGTGAGCAGCTGACCCGCATCCCGGCTGACGAATATATGGCCTACAAAGAGCTGTGCAACCGGGCGGACGACGTCTGGCACAAGGCCAAGGCACAGGACGATTTTGCATTGTTCTGCCCCGTCTTGCAGGAGCTTGTAGACTACAATCGCCGCTTTGCCGGTTATTATGACGCCTCGAAAGCGCCCTATGACGCTCTGCTGAACGAGTACGAGCGCGGCGTGGATATGAAGATGCTGGACAGCTTCTTTGCGACGCTGCGGGAGGGGCTGGTGCCGCTCATCCACAAAATCGGCGAGAAGCCGCAGATCGACGACAGCTTCCTGCATCAGGAGTACCCGGCAGCACAGCAGAAGGCCTTTGCCGACTATCTGATGGAAGTGATGGGCCTCGACCGCAGCCATTGTGGTCTGGGTGAGACGGAGCACCCCTTCACGCTGGAATTCAACAATAAGGATGTCCGCATCACCACCAACTACGACGAGCACAATGTGGCATCCTCGATGTACTCTGTCCTCCACGAGGGCGGCCATGCTCTGTATGAACTGGGCATCCGGGATGACCTGCAGTACACCTGTCTTGCGGGCGGCGTCTCAATGGGCGTCCACGAGAGCCAGTCCCGTTTCTATGAGAACCTTATTGGCCGGTCGCGGCCCTTCGTGGAAGCTATCTATCCCAAGGTGCAGGAGTTCTTTCCCCAGCAGCTGGGCGGCGTGAGCGCAGAGCAGTTCTACCGCGCTGTCAATAAGGCTCAGCCCAGCCTCATCCGCACCGAGGCCGACGAGCTGACCTACTGCCTCCACGTCATGGTACGGTATGAGATCGAAAAGCAGCTCATCGGCGGCACGCTGGAAGCAAAAGATGTGCCGGCTGTCTGGGCGAAGCTTTATAAGGAATATCTGGGCAGCGAGGTGCCGAATGACCGGGATGGCTGTTTACAGGACAGCCACTGGTCGGGCGGTGCGTTCGGCTACTTTCCGTCTTACGCGCTGGGCAGTGCCTACGGTGCTCAGATGCTCCGCCGGATGGAGCAGGACGTGGACGTCTGGGGTGCAGCGGCAAAGGGAGACCTCACACCCATCACGGCGTGGCTGCGGGAAAAGGTCCACCAGTACGGCGGGCTGATGGAGCCTGCCGACGTGGTGAAGAACGCCTGCGGCGATTTCAGTGCTGAGGATTATATCCAGTACCTTACCCGAAAGTACACCGGGCTGTACGGCTTATAAAAAAGCAAAGGCGTCTGCACAAATGACTGTGCAGACGCCTTTGTTCGTGTTGAGGAACATCACAGCTCCAGCTTGCCGGAGACTTTGTTGATGACATAGTAGGCCATACCCTCTTCAGGCTTGACATAGACCTTGCAGGACTGGACGCCCACCTTATGAGTGGCGCGGTAGTCGGCCTTGGCGCGCTCGATGACATCGGTGATGTTGTACTGGTTGGTGCCGAACTCGACATAAACCTCCGGGGAGAGCGGGGGACGACCGCGCCGCTGTGCAGCACCAGAAGATCTGCGCTTCTTCGGCTCTGCCGCAGGAGTCTCAGGAGCAGCGACAGCTGCGGGGGCAGCAGACTTTTTCTCAGACATAGCTTATACCTTCTTTCCTGTATTCCACTGCAAATTGGAAACGTGGATGATTTCCGGGCCGGAAGCTGTATTACCGGTCAGTCCGACCGCTTTCTGTTCGTGCCAACGATTTGGAGCACTATACTTATATAATAGTTATTTCTTTGACGTTTGTAAAGTGTTTTTTGGAAAAAGCATCCCCATATTTCTGCGCCCGGAACGCTAAATTCTGACAAAAAGGGGGAAGAATGCCCTATAAAAAAGAAACTGTCCGGATTTGTGTGCGGCACAGCGGAGAGAAAAGAAATGCGGCGCGCGGGGAAAAGCAGGAATTTCCGGGGAATTTACCCGGCACAGCAGTCCTCGGCCCGCTTCACGACGGGGGCGAGAAGTTCCTCGTCCCAGTCTTCGGCGAGGACAAAAAGGGCCTGATCAATGACCTCCTGTGCGCGGGCGTCCGGGCGGCCCTGTGCCAGCCGGAATACTGCTGCCAGCAGCCGCAGTTTGAGGGCGCGGATGTCCTCCGGCGCGGCCCAGAGCCGGGCGAGGTCGTAGTTGTCGGTGTTGCCGCAGCGCATGGTGCAGGTGGCGCAGTTGGGGGCGACGCGGTGCTTTTCCGTCTCGACGATGCTGTACATCCGGCGCAGCGCGTCTTCGGCAGCGTCCGGGTCTGCAGCCAGCCGGAGACCGGAGGTCAGCACACGGTCGGTGTCCTCGGTCTTCGGCTCGTTGACGGTGGAGCGGGCCAGCCCCACCAGCGCCCCTAACAGCGCGTCGCGCTGGCGCTGGGTGTCGGTAACGGGGGCAGAAAGAAAATGATTCATAGAGAGTACTCCTTTGGGTACGATGTTGTCTCTCTCAGTATACACGCCCGCGGCCCAAAAGGGGAGAGGAAATTTGCAGAAATTTGATGAGTTGTGAGCTGCATCTTGATTTTGGGAGAAAAATCCGCTATAATAACTATGTTGTCTGTAAAATAGAATACGCCGGTGTGTCGGAATGGCAGACGAGGGAGACTCAAAATCCCCTTCGTGATTTTCCGTGTCTGTGCGAGAAATTCACGAGTGTACGTTGGGTTTTGAGGGTTTGTCGGAGCGAGATTTCTTACATCCCTCCTGAACATCCCTCCAATCTCCAGAAACCGGTACTAATGTCCCAAAATTGAATATAAGCCGATGTGGCGGAATGGCAGACGCAAACGACTCAAAATCGTTCGGGAAACCAT
>OGXA01002940.1_pt1 | contig 11465 bp, 8 predicted proteins | sample 1576171 | NCBI WGS metagenome assembly OGXA01 (sample SAMEA3541587, study PRJEB24748) | human gut metagenome | biome: human gut; feature: human-associated habitat; material: faeces | place: China | collected 2012 | reverse complement strand
GAGAATGGTTCCTGATTACATTTCTGAAAAGAAGATGAAGGAATTAAAGGTTGATGCCAATGGCAATGGTCAGTGTTTCCCATGTATGGGATGCAGAAGCTTCCTTACACCATATATTGATCCGGAAACAGGAAAACCAAAGTATTATGGAAGATTCAATCAGGGTGTTGTAACTCTTAACCTTGTTGATGTTGCATGCTCATCAGGAAAGGATATGGATAAGTTCTGGAGTATCCTTGATGAGAGACTGGAACTCTGTAAGAGAGCACTTATGTGCAGACATTACAGACTTAAAGGAACACCTTCAGATGTTGCTCCAATTCTCTGGCAGAATGGTGCACTTGCAAGACTTAAGAAGGGTGAAACAATTGATAAGCTTCTTTATGGCGGATATTCAACAATTTCTCTTGGATATGCAGGACTTTGCGAGTGTACATATTACATGAAGGGTGTTACACATACTAAGTCAGAAGGTACAGAATTTGCACTTGAGGTAATGAAACATCTTAACAATATATGTAAGAGATGGGCGGCAGAGACTAATATTGATTTCTCTCTTTATGGTACACCACTTGAATCAACAACTTATAAGTTTGCGAAGTGCTTACAGAAGAGATTCGGTAAGATTGCCGGCGTAACAGATAAGAATTATATAACTAACAGTTATCATGTTCATGTAACAGAGAATATCAACGCATTTGACAAGCTGAAATTTGAATCACAGTTCCAGGAATTATCACCAGGTGGAGCTATCAGCTATGTTGAGGTTCCTGATATGCAGAATAATATTCCTGCAGTACTTAAGGTTATGCAGTACATTTATGATAATATTATGTATGCGGAGCTTAATACTAAGAGTGATTACTGTCAGGAATGTGGTTACACAGGACAGATTCAGATTATAACTGATGATGACGGAAAGCTTATATGGGAATGCCCTAACTGCGGAAACCGTAATCAGGATAAGATGAATGTTGCAAGACGTACTTGTGGATATATTGGGACACAGTTCTGGAATCAGGGAAGAACTCAGGAGATTAAAGAGAGAGTGCTTCATCTGTAAGATTAAATATAATATGGCAGGACATGGAACCGACCCCCAAAAGTTAGACTAAAAATCTAACGATTGGGAGGTCGGTTTTTTCATGTCCTGCCTTTATTCTAGTATTCTGAAAAATATTCGTGGTCACTCATGCCATAAAGTGCACCGAAAAGAAGAGATAATACAAGAGCCAGTATTACGAACATAACAACAAATCCAACATCATTGATTGTCATTATAAGTGCAAGTATTGTCCATATTGCGGTATATACGATTTTAACAATAAGATTGCGTTTTATGTGTTTTGGATTATGCGTTTTCTTATATAATGCCATGCCAACATAAGCAAATATTGTAATTATTATAAGTGGTAAAGCAAAAAGTGCTGCATATATAGCAATTATATATAAGAAAACAGATGCTGTGAAAGAAAGTCCACCATAAAACAAATGTCCCATAAATCTATATCCTGCTGTGTAATCATCAGGTGAATAGCTGCCAGCTTTAATAATACTGCCGCCGGCATTGTTCATAAGACCTCCTGCATATATAAGTAATAATATAAATGTGGCAATAAGTAAAACACTGAAAACAGTGTATATGATTGTCAGCACTTTATCAGTTCCTTTTGCAAATTTCATCATAATCTCCCCTCATGATAAATTGATAGTAAGACTATATCATATTTATTCATTATAAACAAGAAGTGACTATAATAATGGTGGTACATATGCCGATATATAATTAAACTAATATGAATCCCGAAAAGGAGTTTGGGATAGGATTATGACAAGGAGGGCATATGTCACTTACGATAAGAAGTACAATGAATAATCAGGCGGCTGCACAGGGGTTAAATGATGCAGGAAAAAGTGCTGAAAACACAGGTGAATCCAAGAACAGGAAAACAATTAATGCATCGGAACTTAATCTGAAGCCATATAAAGACAATCAGATTGATGCCAAGAGGCTCAGGGCAAGAAAGCAGGCTATGAAGCTTATATCTGATGCATGGAAATCTGCAGATAAGACAGATAAGAATATTGATGATATGAAGCTTGATAAACTCAATAAGCTTGATGAAATCACAGAACTTAAGAAGAAGGTCAGTGATTTGGAGAATGAAAAGGAAGCATACCGTGTGGACTATGGTGTAGATAAGGATTCACAGGAACAGAAAGACCTTGAACTGCTTGAAAAATATCAGAATAACCGTTATGGTTCGGCTGAGGACACATTTTCAAAGGAAGAACTTGATCGTTTAAAGGAATTACAGAATACTCCGCTTACAGAGTATCAGGAGAAGGTACTTAAGCTGAATTCATCACAGATACATTTTAAGGATGAAATTGGTCAGAAGGAGCTTAAGATTGCATGCACGACAGCTTCAATTGCACTTGCCGAAATCGACAGGGATAAGTCTCAGGAAATGCTAAAGGCACAGGACTCAGCAGACCAGATAATAGGTGCTGTTGAGGGTGAGGTTAAGAATCTGCTTGTAAATGAAGGTAAAGACAACATTGATGACAAGGTAGAAGAGAATAAGGAAAAAGCTGACGAAGCAGAGAAGAAACAGGAAGAACAGCAGGAAAAGATTGATGAAAAGCGCAAGGAAAGAAAAGAACAGGAAGAGATTATTGAGGGACAGGCAGAGGCTGACAAGTTAGAGATGAATGCCAATATAAGAAGTAATGATGTCGACCATGTAACTGAAGCCCAGAAGCAGATAGTCAGGATAATGAAAGATAATAAGATGCTTAATGAGGATATTAAAGGAATTGATATTGATTTGAATTTCTAGGAATGAACAGGGCGGGTGATTGATTCACCCGCCCTTAATAATTAAAAATCCACCTGCTGTACAGAACCGGCACTGCCGTCTTCATGAAGATACATGCCGCTGCTTCGTACTTTAGCTTTAAGATTGTTATCATCATCAGTTACATGAAATGTTGTTTTGGAGCTGCCAAGACAGATTGCACCGACATTGGCTTCCTTAAGTGATAAGAGCTTGTCCTTGCCATTCTCATCTTTAACCCAGACCTTTAACTGGTCATAGACTTCATCATTCTCATCAATCCAGCCGTTGCCGTCAGAATCGTATTCTGCAAGCTCGGAAAAGCCATTACCGGTCTTGGTTCCGAACAGCTCACTGCCGTCATTGATAATTCCGTCGCCGTTCTTATCAAGAGCAAGAAAGCCACTTTCAGGATTCATCTGTGCAATAGTCTCGTCTTTACCATCACCATCAATGTCAAAACTAAAGGACTTATCAGAAACAGAAACAGGATTGCTTCCAAGATTAATAACAAGCGGATCTGTCAGTACAGTATCAAAGCTTGAAACAAATTCAATGCTGTGTTCTTCCATGTAACTGCGTGACATGGTCATATCAAGATTGAAATTAAGTTCCCTGCCGTCTGCTGTTTTAACAGTTCCGGTTGTTGAAAATGATGTGCTTTCCTTTTCTTCATAGGTTGAAGAATATCTGGTTCTTACAGTCCACACAGTAGGAGAAATCTGGTTAGTAACAGAAAGGGTTTTTGAGGCTTTGTCAGATGAAGATGTGTCAGAGACTGAATTGCAGGATAAACTGTCAGTATCATGAAACATTCCACGGAAAGACAGAGACTGAATAAAATCCAACAGGGACATATAAACCTTTCTTGTTATTTCTGTGTAACTGAAGCTTACATTCTGCCGCATAGAAACTAAGCTGGCTTTGTTGTAAGCAGGTGTTAAAGCCTCCGTGCCTTCTGGTGATTCCTCACCAGCCAAATCCGTTTTAGAAGAATCGTCTGGGACATTAAGCCTTCCAGAACGATTGTAGAGTGGCATCATCAGAAACATGTCGTCATACTTTCTGCCCGGAGAATCAGAAGAATTACTAAAATATGATTCTTTCTGGCTTAAGCTGCTTCTTGCCTGGCTCATTCCAAAACTAAAGGAGTTACCAGAGCTGCCTGCTGCGACCATGCCGCTTGATACCTTTTGTGAGTAGTGTCTTCTTGAAGACATACTCATGTTGCTGTCTGCAATTATCATAAGTATACCCGCCTTTCATCTTCAGCAATGAACACGGTTATATATAATATCGGTTTAAGCACAGAATACTTAATAATAAAATGTCAACTAAAAAACTTTTATAAAATAACTTTACAAAAGTACTGGAAATTCTTATTTAACTGTTGTAATATGATAGCAGAGAAATATCTGCATAAGCAGAAATAAATTATTGAGCCGTAAACTGGCAGAAAGAGGTCATACATGTGGACAGCAGATTTAGGAAATGGACGATACAAGAATCCAATACTTTACGCTGATTATTCAGATCCGGACGCAATCCGTGTCGGTGATGATTATTTTATGATATCATCAAGCTTTTCTAATGCACCGGCTATGCCGTTGCTTTATTCTAAGGACCTTGTAAACTGGAAGGTTGTTAACTACATTTTGCCTGAAGTTCCAGAATTCAGATATAGAAATCCAATTCATGGATGCGGAGTGTGGGCACCTGCCATAAGATATCATGAGGGTACATATTATGTGTGCTTCCCAATGCCGGATGAAGGAATATATATGACTACAGCAACAGACCCTTATGGTGAGTGGAGTAAGCCAGTGAATATAAGACCGGGCGCAGGCTGGATTGATCCATGCCCATTCTGGGATGAGGATGGAAAGGCATATCTTGTTGCAGGAGTTGCAAAGAGCCGTATCGGATACAAGAGTGTGCTTCATATGGTAGAGATGCAGCCAGATGGAATGGGGCTTATTGGTGAAGAAAAGATTATATTTGACGGTAACTTAAATGACCAGATTACAATAGAAGGTCCTAAGATGTATAAGCGAAACGGATGGTATTATATATTTGCACCGGCTGGCGGTGTTAAGACAGGCTGGCAGACAGTGTTAAGGTCGAAAAATGTGTTTGGACCATATGAGTATAAAGTGGTTATGAGACAGGGAGATTCGCCTGTCAATGGACCTCATCAGGGTGCATGGGTTGACACAGTTACAGGACAGGACTGGTTTATACATTTTCAGGATGTGTACGCAGCCGGCAGAATAACACATCTGCAGCCAATGAGCTGGGAAAATGACTGGCCTGTTATTGGAGTTAAGAAAGATGGCAATGATTACGGCGAGCCTGTGATGGAGTACGAAAAACCTGATGTTGGTTCAGTTTATGAGATATGTGAGCCGGATACTACAGACGAATTCTCAGAAGATACTTTGGGACTGCAGTGGCAGTGGAATGCCAATCCTGATAGTGACTGGGCGCAGAACGGCACGGATGAAAGCGGAAATGTGTCTGATGACGGTTCTTATATAAAGCTTAATGCGGTTGGCAGGGCATCAAACAGACCAATAGGCGATTACAGAAATCTTCTACTGCAGAAGTGGCCGGCTCCGGAATTTAGCTGTATTACTAAGATGAATATCAGCGGAATGTCTGATGGTGATAATGCCGGATTCATTCATATGGGAATGGATTATCTGGCAGCAGATGTGACTGTTAAAGATGGTAAGATGGAAGTGTATGCAGTAAAGGGTGTGCAGCAGTTTGACTGTGACCAGGCTTATACTAAAGAGACTAAAGAATTGCTTGCTTCATACGATAATCTTAAGGAAATATATTTCAGATACACAGTTAAAAAGACAGGAACTAAAGACCACGTTGAGGGAGGACTTCCTGTTAAGGAAGCACCTGTTGAGACAGTAACAATAGAGATAAGCACAGACGGAAAAGAATACACCAGCCCTGTTTCCGTTATTGCCAAAGCCGGAAGATGGGTTGGTGTAAAGAGCGGTGTATATGTATCACATGATAATTCTGCAAAGAATGAAAACAAAGGTTTTGTTACGGTAGATTATGTAAGATACAGCCGTTAAATATTCTTAATGTTTTTCTTAGCCCACAATTCAAGGGCTTTCGCATTATTGGAAATAAGGTCAAGGGATTCAAGTATCTGCTTGAATTCCTCCTGTTCTCCAATATCAACCTGTCCATCAGCAGAGATATTGATAATAGAAGCACGCAGGTTTTCAATATCATTCAAAGAACCAAGCATTTTTAATGATAATCTGTCAAATGAATTAATCTCGACTTCCTTCATTGTAAGCCTTCCAATCGGACATTCGCTTGAGCAGTAATTGTAGCAGAGTTCAGGAGCGTTGTAGCATTTTGACATAGATACAACCTCGTCTGCATAAGGTGTTACATTGCCAAGTTCAATTCTTGCAAGTCTTGTTCTGTCTATACCTACGACATCTGAAGCTGCTTCACGGCTTTCAAAGTCAGCATTTTTCTGTGCTGCAGAAAATCTTGCCTGATAATATCTGTTATCAGATGCTTTAGTTGCTTTTTTCATAGTAAGTAATTCTCCCTCTTGTATATTTAATAAAATACATGATCTCCTATAACAGTTCCGCCTTTATCTACGGCGCTGTTATATACATGAAAATATAGTGCATTAATATTGATATAACCGTTAAGCACATCAACGGCTGCCTGGGTGCAGGCTGCATTCGCACCTCTTGCAAGGACGATAGCAAATCGTCCGCTGGCAACAGGTGAAAACTGATATGGTGCATATATTACACCACTTATGCTGTTGGCAAAGCGCGGATCTGCAACCCTGTTGACAACAACGCTTCCTACAGCACATTTGCCTTCATATGACTGGTTGCCGGCTTCACATTCGATAATGGCTGCCAGCATGGCAACATCTTCGGCAGTGTGGTTCTTAAGAACATTGTTAAGAGCGTTCTGGTCAACCATAGCAGAACCGGAAGATGAATTACCGCCTGTATTACCGGCGTTATTGGCTTTGTCCGCCTCTTCCTGAGCCTTTCTTGCTGCCTCAAGAGCTTCCATTTCACGGCGCTGACGTTCTAACATTTCCTGTTCAATCTGCTTTTCGTATTCAAGTGCAAGTGCTTCTGCATCAGTAATGCTGTCACTTGTAGTGTCAAGTTCTGTCTGACACTGGGAAAGAAGTGCAGCAAAATTATCAGCCTCACGGGCAGCATCCTCTTTCAGGGCAACAAGCTCGGACATTTCTTCCTCTAACTTTGCCTGAGTTTCCTTAAGTGCAGCAAGAAGATCATTTAATTCCTGCATTTTTCTATGGTCATAATTAGAAATCTGCTGTATATATTCTGACTTGGAAAGAAGGTCTGAAAGACTTTCTGCCGACAACAGAGTTGACAGAACAGTTGCATTATTATTTTCATACATGAACTGGATACGAAGCTTCATGGCAGCGTACTGCTGGTCAATCTCTTCCTGCATGCTTGCTATATCTTCATTAGAGCGGTCAATTTCAGTCTGCTTGGCATTAATTGCATCTTCAATAGAGGCTATTTTTTTACCGGAAGCAGACAGCTTCTCGTTAAGTTCTCCGTAAGATGCATTGAGTTCACTCTGTTTATTCCTTAATTCTTCAAGCTGTTTATTAACAGCGTCGAGGTCATCCTGAGTATCAGCCATAAGCTGGTCCGGATAAGCAAAGAATGGAACAGCAAATGTAGCTGCCATAATCAAAGCAAGACCGGCGACTGTTAAATTCCGTAATTTAAATCTGATAAAATGTTTCACATAGACTCCTATAAAGTATTATATTTCTATAAACAAAAAACAATATTAGTATAAAATGTACTGGAATAAATTGCAAGCCAAGCTTTCTATGGTGTATATTAATTATGGACTGCGGATTGGGAACTGGCCTGCATCTTAAATGTTGTGTATATCAGTTGCGGTGTCTGACTGTAACATACGCTTGAATAATCCGAGCTGTGTGTAACTTAATGTCGCTATATACATTAGGGCGGTGCGTCAAATCTCGTTCAAGCGAAGCGCGTTTGATTTGACACACCGTAATAAACTCTGTAGATAGCGGCATTTAGTTACACTAAGCACAGGATTCCTGAAAGCGTATGCTATAGTCAGACGCCGCAACGTCGTGTACGCAAGTCGAAGGATGCAGACCAATTCCCAATCCGCAGCCCGCAATAAAACAAAAGGAGAATTAAATGCTTGAATTAAATGATATAAAGAAAGACTATGTGTCCGGTTCGACTACTGTGAGTGCACTTAAGGGCATTAATCTTAGGTTCAGGGATTGCGAGTTCGTGTCGATTCTTGGACAGTCCGGCTGTGGTAAGACTACTATGCTTAACATTATAGGCGGACTTGATAAGTATACGAGTGGTGACCTTAAGATAAATGGAGTGTCAACTAAGAATTATAAGGACAGAGACTGGGATTTTTACAGAAATAATTCTATTGGTTTTGTGTTTCAGAGTTACAATCTGATTCCGCACCAGACAGTTTTATCTAATGTGGAGCTTGCACTTACGCTTTCAGGTGTATCTAAGACAGAGAGAAAGAGAAGAGCTATAGAGGCACTTGAGAAGGTTGGACTTGGTGAACAGATTCACAAGAAGCCTAATCAGATGTCAGGTGGACAGATGCAAAGGGTTGCTATTGCAAGAGCACTTGTAAATAATCCTGATATCCTGCTTGCTGATGAGCCAACAGGAGCACTTGATACAGAGACAAGTATCCAGATTATGGAGCTTTTAAAGGAGATATCAAAGGACAGACTTATAATCATGGTAACTCACAATCCTGAGCTTGCAAAAGATTATTCTACAAGGATAGTCAGATTGTTAGATGGTGTGATAACTGATGACTCTGATCCATATACGTTAGAAGATATGGAAGCTGATATCAGGGCTAAAGAGGCTGCTAAGGTTAAGACATCAGAAAAGAAGATTAAAAAGTCAGGAAAGAAGCAGAAAACATCTATGTCATTCTTTACAGCACTTTCGCTTTCCTTTAATAACCTGATGACTAAGAAAACAAGAACGATTCTTACTGCATTTGCAGGAAGCATAGGAATAATCGGTATTGCAATGATTCTTTCTATCTCAAATGGTATCCAGTTATACATTGACAGAGTTCAGAGAGACACGCTTTCAAGTTATCCTATAACACTTCAGGCAGAGTCGATTGATATAAGCAGCATGGTTACAAGCATGACGGGCAATTCTGATTCAGCAGAGCATGAGGATAAGTCTAAAATATATTCTAACGATATCATGGGTGACATGATTAATATCATGGTAAAGGAAGTTAAGAGCAATAACCTTTCAGAGTTTAAGAAATACATTGAAAATGGCAGCTCTGACATTAAGTCATATGTAAGTGATATCCAGTATTCATATGATGTTCCTCTTAACATTTATATGAAGGATACTTCTAACGGTGTAGAGCAGTTAAACCCAAGTACAATGTTTGATTCGATATATGGCGAAGGTGCAACAAGCACATCTTCTGCAATGTCATCAGGCATGGGTATGGGGATGTTTTCTAACAGCAGTGTGTGGAACCAGCTTTTAGGAAACCAGCAGGTTCTTGATGAGCAGTATGATGTCCTCGCAGGACACTGGCCAGAGAATTACAACGAGGTTGTGCTTGTTGTCGATAAGAATAACGAGGTTGATGATTATACACTTTACTCATTAGGACTTAAAGACCCTGAGGAAGTAAGAACACTCTTTAAGAAAATGATGGTTGGTGAATCATACGAAACAAAAAAAGATATAAGCTATACATTTGACGAGATACTTGATACAGAGTTTAAGCTTGTTATGCCTACGGACATGTATAAGTACAATGATGTGACCGGTACATGGGACGATTACAGCAAAGATGATAAGTATATGACAAATGTTGTAAATAACGGAACTGATATTAAAGTATGTGGAATAATCAGACCTAATGATGACGCAGTCAGCACTTCAATTTCAAGTGGAATCGGTTATACAGCAAAGCTTACTGAATACATTATCGAAGAAGTAAAGAATAGTGAGATTGCCAAGGCACAGCTTGCTGATACAAGCGTTGATGTATTTACAGGAGTTCCATTTGACAATGACAGGAATACAGAGATTACAATGGACGATGTAAATGCATATATGGCAACACTTTCACCAGAGGAAAGCGCCCAGATGCAGGCAATGACAAGTGGAATGAGCGATGATCAGATACTACAGCTTTTCTCAGCGTCACTAAAGGCTAGAACAACAGATGCAACATTAGACAGCAATAAGTCGAAGCTTGGAATTACAGACCTTGATACACCTTCACAGATAGATATATATGCAACTGATTTTGATTCTAAGGAGAAGGTTCAGAATATTATCAAGGATTACAATAAGTTGCAGCAGGATGATGGCAAGGAAGAAAATGTTATTAACTACACAGATTATGTTGGAATAATGATGTCATCAGTAAGTACAATTATTAATGCAATTTCATATGTTTTAATAGCATTTGTTGCAATATCACTTATAGTTTCTTCAATAATGATAGGTATTATCACATACATTTCAGTACTTGAAAGAACTAAGGAAATTGGAGTATTAAGAAGTATTGGTGCTTCTAAGAAAGATGTTTCAAGAATATTCAATGCAGAGACACTTATTGAAGGTTTTGTTTCAGGCGCACTTGGCATTGTTGTAACTTTATTGCTGTGCATACCTGCAAATGCGTTGATTAAGCACCTTACAGACATTTCCAATGTTGCACAGCTTCCGGTTGCAGGCGGAGTAATACTTATAATAATAAGTATGTTCCTCACATTTATCGCAGGACTTATCCCGGCAAAGCTTGCAGCTAAAAAAGACCCTGTTGTGGCATTAAGAAGTGAATAATGTCTTTACTTGAAAACTTCACTGTGTTAAAATTTGAAAGTAATAAGCCAATGCTATTTTGGAAAACCGGGGTGGACAATTATGAATAATAAGTTAAAGACACAGGCTGTTGAGCAGCTTTTTCAGGCAATATTAAGTCTTAAGGATTTAGATGAAGCATACGATTTCTTTGAGGATGTATGTACAATTAACGAGATTTTATCCCTGTCACAGAGATTTGAGGTTGCCAAGATGTTAAGAGAACACAGGACATATCTTGATATTGCGGAGAAGACAGGTGCGTCTACTGCGACAATCAGCAGGGTAAACCGTTCGCTTAATTATGGTAATGACGGGTATGACAGAGTATTTGAAAGACTTGGCATGCTTGAGAAAGAGTCAGAAGATAATAAGTAATATATGAAACAATGCAAAAGGGAACTGTCAGTACTGGCAGTTCCCTTAATTTATAGATTATTTCTTTTTGTCTGTTTTATCAGGCTTCTCAGGCTGCTTTGGCGCATGCTTGGCAGAGTAATCATCAATCAGACTTTCAATCATGTTCTTCTTCATGTATACATCAAAGCTTAAAAGGCATACAAGACTGAAGAACTGTAAGAATTCTCTGTCATCATCATCCTTTACATCGGTAAATGCATTGCTTGCCTGTTCAGACTTTGCAAATATATCTTTAGATAATGGCCTTGCAAGAGAGGAT
>OGXA01002938.1_pt1 | contig 11471 bp, 9 predicted proteins | sample 1576171 | NCBI WGS metagenome assembly OGXA01 (sample SAMEA3541587, study PRJEB24748) | human gut metagenome | biome: human gut; feature: human-associated habitat; material: faeces | place: China | collected 2012 | reverse complement strand
CAAGAGCAATTAACCTACGCTCATTTCCAATAAATTACACTCTTTTCGTAACTTCCCTGTGCAATTATACTTTGTTTTAATAACAGCATTTCTGCACAAGCACTATATGAGAATTTACCAAAGCCCACGCCAACTCAATTGAGTTGGCAGGACATGGAGTTAACAATGTTCATACATTTTGGACCGGCTACATGGCAAGATCAAGAATACGATGATCTTTCCACACCTTTATCAAAAATAAATCCATCGAAATTAAATACCGATCAATGGGCTAACGTTGCAAAATCTTATGGAGCTAAAATGATTATCTTTTCAGCAAAACACACTGGAGGATTTGCTTGGTGGCAAACAGAAACAACAAACTATGGAATAAAGGAAACTCCATGGAAAAATGGAAAAGGTGATTTATTAAAAGATTTAGCCACTTCGTGCAAGAAAAATGGATTAAAATTAGGTATTTATTTAAGTCCTGAGGATCGATATTTAGGTGCAGGAATGGGAGGAAAAATAGCAGATCCTATAAAACAAGAACAGTATGAGAAAATTTATCGTAAACAATTAACAGAATTACTAACTCAGTATGGTGATATTTCTGAAGTATGGGTAGATGGTTCATTGGTCTTTAATATAGGAGATCTATTAAAGAAGTATGCTCCTAATGCTGTTATACTTCAAAGTTCTTCCGCTACAATTCGTTGGGTTGGCAATGAGTTGGGATTTGCTCCTTATCCTGCTTGGAATTCTGTAAAATATGCAGATGCAAAATCTGGCAATTCAACGGCATCACATAGTAGTGTCAATGGAGATGTATGGCTACCTATAGAATCAGATGTTAGTATCAGACGTCCCAATTGGTTCTGGAAAACATGGAATGAAGATAATCTATTAACTATAGATGAACTCATGAAAATCTATTATAGTTCAGTAGGACGTGGAACTGTTCTACTACTTAATGCATGTCCAGACACAACTGGGTTAATCGCAAAAGCTGAAGCAAAGCGTTTTGCTGAGTTTGGAAATGAAATAAATAGACGATTTAGTAAACCGCTAAACGAAACTAGAGGTACAGGTGATTCCTTGATATTAAAAATGAAAAATCAAGAAAAGGTAGATCATATAATACTTATGGAAGATATCTCTCAAGGAGAAAGAATCCGTAACTTTATCATTGAAGGAAGGCATGCAACTGAAAAAGATACTCTTTTCAAGGGCTCAGCAATAGGTCATAAACTGATTATTCAGATTCCTTCAGATAAGCAATATGACGCTTTTTGTTTAAAGGTTAACAAATCGATAGGTGAACCTTTAATTCGTAAAATGTCTGTTTATAATGTAGGAAGTCCTTATATTGATATTCCAAAAATCAAAGATAATTGGAATTTACGTCATGTATCATCTTATGACATTATGAATGATAAATCACATATTCTCAGTCTTGATGTAGATATTACAGAATTTTGCAACTCAGCAGAAGAATATGAATTAGCCTACGTATTGAATAAGGGAGAAAACTCAGAGCCTGGCTTTGCCTATGATTGGGCAAATACTGGTAAATGGGAAGATAACATAAAACAAGAGGATCGCTTAGTAATAAAAACTGTGGATCTAATATTTGCAGGAGTAGAATCCAACCATTATCTACACAACAATAATGGGCTAAGTGATAGAGTCGTTTTTAATGTAACAGGTATTCCCAACTCACTAATTATTAAAACCAATATTTTAATACCAGCAGGTATATCTGGTTCTAAATTAGACATTTACTTATTAAAGAAGTGATTTAAATCACTTCTTTAATAAGCTCTAAGATAGGATAACAATAAATTAATTCAAATTTCAAGATATAAAGATTATTATGAAAAAATATAATAGACATACAAAATATTTATTTTTTGTACTTCTATATGGATTATTTTCCATTAATATTTATGGTCAAAAATCCCTAACCCATTATAACATTAATATTGACCTACATAATAAAGGCCATATGTATGAGGGTATTGGGGCATTAAGTGCTGGAGCATCAAGCCGCTTATTGAAAGATTATCCAGAAAAACAGAAAAAAGAAATATTAGATTTCTTATTTAAGCCATATTGGGGAGCATCACTTCAGCATTTAAAAGTGGAAATAGGAGGAGATGTTAATTCAACAAGTGGCACAGAGCCTAGTCATGCAAGGACAAAAGAAGAATTATTAGCACCTAAAGAAGAATTCTTCAATAGAGGATATGAGTGGTGGCTAATGAAAGAAGCAAAGAAAAGAAATCCAGATATCTATCTAGATTGTTTATCATGGGGAGCTCCTGGATGGATTGGTAATGGAAATTTTTATTCAGATGATAATATAGATTATATTATTTCGTTCATAAAGGGAGCTTATAAATATCATGGAATATCCATAGATTACACGGGATTATGGAATGAAAGAGCACATAATATTGAATTTGCTAAGAATTTAAAAAAGGATCTTTTGAATAATAATTTAAAACATGTAAAACTAATCGCTTCAGATCAATGTAGCGGAAATCAATGGGCTATAGCTGACGATATTTTACTTGACTCTACATTAAGCAAAGCTATTGATGTAATTGGTGATCACTATATTGAAAAAGAGTTTAATTATACAAGTACTGAAGCTGCAAAGAAAACCAAGAAACCTCTATGGAATAGTGAAGGAGGTCCATGGAGAGGAGATTGGGAAGGATTTGGAGCTCTTTGTAAATTATATAATCGAGGATATATAAAAGGTAAACTCACAAAAACAATCACATGGAGTTTAATTACCAGCTATTATGAAAACCTAGCATTACCTAATTCTGGACTAATGAAAGCTAATAGCCCGTGGTCCGGCTATTACGAAGTTCAACCTGCACTTTGGGCAGTTGCACATACAACACAATTTGCTCAACCAGGATGGTTCTATATAGATGATACTGGATGTGGACTATTAGCTAATGAAAAAATTAGTTATGTAACCTTGGTTTCCCCATCAAACGACAATGATTTTAGTTGTATTGTAGAAGCAATAGATTTAAATGAAAATACAACGATATCCTTTACATTAAAGGATAAAGTAAAAACAAAATATTTATCTGTTTGGAAATCAACCATAAATAAAGAAACCTTTATTAAGCAAAAGGATATACAAATAATTAATAATACTTTCACACTTTATATCGAGCCAGGTTCGGTTTACTCTATAACTAGTACAAAAGGGCAACAGAAGGGAGCAAGTATTATTCCTATCGAAAAACCATTTCCTTTTCCTTATTTTGAAGATTTTGAAAATGTTCCAATCGGAGAAAGTGCTCCCTACATATGTGATCAAGGAGGAGCTTTCGAAGTACATAATTCTGCCGACAATGACAAACATGGTCATGTCTTACGACAATTAATAACACAACCCTGCATCGAATGGGAAGGTCCAGTAATTAATCAAACTGTTGTAGGTGATAAATCATGGGATAATTACACAGCTAGCGTTGATATTGCTTTCAATGAATCGTATAGCTATGCTTCGTTAGGAGGTAGAATTTTGGAAACTCATCGTTCACATCAAGCTCCAAACGGATATATTTTAAAATTAGAATCTTCTGGTTTTTGGACATTATTTGTTGGAAGCAAAATCTTAAAGAAAGGATTTGTTAAAATTCATGATAAATGGCAGAATTTGCAATTAAAACTAGAAAAAGATCACATTCAGGCTTTTATAAATAATGTAGAAGTGGCTTCTATAATTGATTCAACATATTCTATGGGAATGGCTTCTTTAGGAAGTAGTTTTCATCATATAGAGTTTGATAATTTACACATTTTCTAATTAAAAAACATACTATTTGCAATTGATATAAAAACCATAAATAGAAAATGATTTAGGTCAAGCCTCCGCGTGTAAAAAAGTCGTAACTTTGCACGCGGATTTTTTTATTATCTAGTGGAACAGGCAATTCAACAGACAAATATTCGTAAAGGACTTACCAAACTGGTTATCCCGATTTTCATTGAAACGTTATTGATAATGATGCTGGGAGCAGTAGACACAATCATGCTCAGCCAGTATTCAGACGAGAGTGTAGCTGCCGTAGGAGTAGTAAACCAGATAGTTATGTTTGCTTTCCTGGTATTCGAAGTTATCAATATCGGTACGTCCGTATTATGTTCTCAATATCTGGGAGCAAAAATGCAGAAGAACATGATACAAGTAGTAGGAGTTTCATTGCTCCTGAATCTTGTCGTAGGGGTTTTAATAAGTATCATCCTCCATTTCGGTGCCACCACGCTATTAGGATGGATGGGACTTCGGCCAGAATTGCTGAAATATGGTATCGGCTACATGGAAATTGTGGGTGCATTCGCTTTCTTTCAGGCAATATCACTCACGATCTCTGCATCGCTGCGCAGTGCCAATAAAGCCATATATCCCATGCTGGTCACCGTGCTGGTAAATATCATGAATATAGTGGGAAACTACTCCCTGATATTCGGAAAGTTCGGTATGCCGGCACTTGGCGCTGAAGGAGCTGCAATATCTACCTCCGTAGCCCGGGGAGTAAGTATGATTGTACTATTCATTATCCTGTTCCGTAAACATATACCAAGTTTCCCGCTTGCATATTTCCGTCCTTTCCCGTGGATTGAACTGAAGAATCTGCTGAAAGTAGGTTTGCCATCAGCCGGCGAAAACCTCTCCTACAGCTTCTCTCAGGTAGTAATTACTTATCTGATTAACATGCTGGGAAATAATGCACTGGCAACCCGCACTTACAGTGTAAACATTATTATGTTCGTTTATCTGTTTGCCATTGCAATGGCTCAGGGAGGAGCAATCAGCATCGGGCATCTGGTAGGACAAAAGAAAATACGTGCAGCCTATTTACTGGGGAAATATGTAATGCGGCTTTCCATACTGGTTTCGCTCGTTCTTTCATGTATCTGGGCAGCAGGAGGACATTCCATATTCAGCCTCCTGACAGACAATGAAGAAATTATCCGCCTGGGGGTGACAGTCATGATTATCGATGTAGTAGTAGAAATAGGACGCGCCGTAAACATCTACGCCACCAATGCGCTACGTTCGGCAGGTGACGTAAACTACCCCTTCTACATGGGATTTACCGTACAATGGACTGTTTCTGTCGGCTTCAGTTACCTATTGGGCATCCACTGGGGATGGGGCCTTGCCGGCATGTGGTGTGCCTTCCTGCTCGACGAAAACATACGTGCCATTCTTTTCGTCAGACGCTGGAACAGTCTGAAATGGGCTAAGAAAGGATTCGTAAAATAAATATTACATTCCTCCTGCCAATCCTACATAGAACAGCACGATGCAAATCAGGTCGATGACGAGAGCTGTCACCGACCACTTTACAAACTGCCTGTTCTTTTTTACAGTACCATAAATGATACCGATGATGGAGGATACCAATATCCCCGCTGCCACTCCAAAAATTCCCTGTACAGCAAGACCGACAAGAATCAGGATAGCCATCGTTATCAGAATATTATTTTTCATAATATTGAGTATTGAGAATGGAGATATTACATGCTTGCCTTAAAAGCTTTGATAACAGCCGAAGTAAATCCGTCGTGCTCCAGTGAATTGACTCCCTTGATGGTTATTCCACCCGGTGTTGTCACTTTTTCTATCTCAATCGCCGGATGTGTATGTTCATCGCGCAGAAGCAGACGTGCAGCACCATCCAATGTCTGAGCCACCATTTTCTTGGCTTCAGCCGGACGCAATCCTGCTTCCACACCAGCCTGCATGGCAGCTTGTACATACTTCATGACATACGCTATACCACACGAAGCGAGCGATGTAGCAGCGGCAAACTGCTTTTCTTCTATCAGCATGGCAAGTCCCATTTCATTAAAGACTCCCAGCATAGCTTCAGTCTGCTCCTCTGTAGCATTGCGACATGCAATCAAGGTCATACTGGCACGTTCGGCAATGGCTGTATTCGGAATAACGCGGAATATAGGCATTTCCGGATCAACAAAATGTGCCAGATCCTCGAATGTCAGTCCGGCTGCTACCGAAACCAGTATCTGTGGCTGACGAAGACGCAAAGGTTTTAACACCTCTTCTACTTTCCACGGCTTGACAGCAACAATCACTACATCTGCATCAGCGGCATCCCTGTTATTGGAAGAAGTATGGATTTCAGGAAACTCAGCCTTCAGTTTTTCCAGTTTGGGTGTGCTGGGATTGGTTACTATAATGTCACTAGCTTTTACATAATGGCCCTGTGCCAGCCCGCGTGCAATAGCTCCGCCCATATTGCCGGCTCCGATAATCGCTACTTTCATATCTTGTTATCTGATTCTTCTTGATTAATAATAAACAGATTATTTCAACGGTTGTGACAACTCTTCGAGTGTTTTGCCTTCATAATCGCAAATAGCACGTTTAAAGTCGGCCGGCAATTCTACCGGTTCCTTACTGGCTACATCATATCCTACCATAATGGTACGGCACTGGCATTTCAAGACACCACTCGCTTTATTGACCGCACGCTGAAGCAATGTAAAGCTCTTGTGTCCCAAATGTATCACCGAAGTATGGATAACCAAATCATCCGAGAAAAAAACCGGAGCCAGAAAATCGGCATTGATATTGGCAACCACAATACCTATGTGTTTCCAGTCTTTATCTCCGAACACATCACGCATATACGAGGTCTTCGCCAAATCGTACAGAGAGAAGTACGAAGAGTTATTCATATGACCATACTGATCAACATCACTGAAACGAATCTGCACCGGCAATGTATGCCTGAATTTCATATCATCTTCCATATCATTTGTTTTTATATAATCTCAAATATAAATCTTTTTTCCTGAAAACGCACAATAAAGGAAGATTATTTCTTACTTTTGCCCGTCGTAGAAATTAAAAAGAAAATTTAAACTTTACAATATGGAACAGAAATTCAAAAAGGAAACCCTGTGTGTACAGGCAGGATGGACTCCGAAAAAGGGAGAGCCCCGCGTACTGCCTATTTATCAAAGTACAACATTTAAATACGACACCAGCGAACAGATGGCAAAACTGTTTGACCTGGAAGAAAGCGGATACTTCTATACTCGTCTGCAAAATCCGACTAATGATGCCGTTGCTGCTAAAATTGCTGCACTGGAAGGTGGTGTAGCTGCTATGCTTACTTCGTCAGGACAGGCTGCCAATTTTTATGCAGTATTCAATATCTGTGAAGCAGGCGACCATTTTGTCTGCTCGTCAACAATCTACGGAGGTACGTTCAACCTCTTCGCCGTGACAATGAAAAAACTTGGCATAGAGTGTACATTTGTTGATGCTGATGCACCGGAAGAAGAAATCGAAAAAGCTTTCCGCCCGAACACCAAATGTTTGTTTGGCGAAACAATCTCAAATCCGAGCATTAATGTTCTGGATATCGAAAAATTTGCACGTATCGCTCACAAGCACGGAGTTCCTTTGATTGTTGACAATACGTTTGCCACACCTATCAACTGCCGTCCGTTCGAATGGGGAGCCGATATCGTAACACACTCTACTACCAAATACATGGACGGACACGCAACGTGTGTAGGCGGAGCTGTAGTAGACAGCGGTAATTTCGACTGGGAAGCACATGCTGATAAATTCCCCGGACTGACTCAGCCGGATGAATCTTATCACGGACTGACCTATACCAAAACTTTCGGCAAAATGGCTTACATTACTAAAGCAACAGCACAGCTGATGCGTGACCTCGGTTCTATACAATCACCAGAAAATGCCTTCCTGCTGAATCTGGGACTGGAAACACTGCATTTGCGCGTACCTCGTCATTGTGAAAATGCACAGAAGGTTGCCGAATGGCTGGAAGCTAATCCAAAGGTAAAATGGGTAAATTACTGCGGACTGAAGAGCAGCAAATACTATGAACTGGCTCAGAAATATATGCCAAACGGTTCATGCGGTGTTATTGCATTCGGATTGAAAGGCAGCCGTGAAGATGCTATCAAGTTCATGGATGAACTGAAACTGGCATGTATCGTGACACACGTTGCTGACGCACGTACCTGCGTGCTTCATCCGGCAAGTCATACTCACCGCCAGCTGACCGACGAACAGCTGATAGAAGCTGGAGTAGCTCCAGATCTGATTCGTTTATCAGTGGGTATCGAAAACGTAGATGATATCATTGCCGATCTGGAACAGGCTATGCAATGTATTTGATTTTCGGCAGATAGCCACATGAATAATCCAAGAGGTCGCTTCAGTATTCTCACCAAGTCTACTGGAGCGACTTTTTTGTAAGCATTCAATATCCTTGCTATTTTTTATATATAAATTCTCTCAACCTTGTTTATTCCACACCAGAAACAGGTGATGGAGATTCTTGCCCAATATTGTCAGAAAACAAGCTGAAGTTTTCCCGAAAACATCATGAAGTTTTTTTAAAATTCGTACAAACTACAGAAAGTTTTGTACAACAAATTAAGCAAATATCCAGAGTTTGCTGCACAATAGTTGTTTCACCTCTTACAGGCTTCATAGTAAGCGATATTCTAGCTTTCTGTCTTTCTTGGTTTTCTGCTTGTGTCATCTCAGCCCTTCATAGTAAACGATATTTTAGTTTTCTACAAGCTATTACAACATCTAAAGCACCTCACGGTGTATGATTGCATCTAGACCGCATTTTTCGAGTATTTAATATCTGAAGGTTGTAGAATAGTCTCTCTTTCATTACATTTGTCCGCAAATCATCATTTTTTATTTATGACAACTCCCAAAGATTGGTATAATTTACGAATTACCGAAACGACAAAAGAATTAATCCGAGTAAAAAAACATATTCTGCATATCAGTCTGCTGCGTATCGCATTTTTTCTGGCAGGAATAGCGGCTGTCATTATCTTCTTTCATGCCGGGACCTGGGTTCTGATCGGCGCAGCATGTTGCACGTTTCTGCCTTTTCTAATCTTGATAAAACTGCATAACCGGTTATTCGCACGGAAAGAGTGGTTGGAAACTCAATTGCAAATCAACCAGGAGGAGCTGAAAGGACTGGAAGGTGACTTCTCGGATTTTGATGAAGGAAAAGAATTTGCCAATCCGGAACACCCGTACTCGTTCGATCTCGACTTATTCGGACGCCGCTCGCTGTTTCAAGCAATCAACCGTACATGTACGCATATTGGAAAAGAAACAATCGCCTGCTGGATGCAAGAGCATTTAACAGAAAAAACATTAATAGAACTCCGTCAACAGGCTGTAAGGGATATGAGCGAAAGGCATGAGTTCCGTGAACAGTTTCGGGTAATGGGAACAGTAAACCATGGAAAGATATCCGACGAAGAAGAAATACGCCGATGGAGTGAGAGTCCCTCAGATCTATTGCAAGCGACATGGGTAAAATTGGCATTATGGGGTGTACCTTTTATTAACATCGTATTGCTTGCAGGAGGATTGACGGGAATGTGCTCAATGAGCTGGTTCGGACTGGTATTTATGCTGTTTGTCATTATCAGCTTCGCTATTATCAAAAGAGCAACATTAGTTCAGCAAGCATACGGCGAAAAACTGAAAACACTAAACAGTTATGCCAAACTGATTACATTAGCCCGTCAGGAAACATGGAAAGCAACCGAACTACAAGAATTAATAGACCGGCTTAATATCGACGGACATTCACCTGCTGAAGCTCTGATGCAGCTCTCCAAAGAACTGGACAGGCTGGATCTTCGCAATAATCAATTACTTTATGTGATATTGGAAGGAAGTATTTTCTTTCAGCTACGACAGGTTGTCCGTATCGAGCGATGGAAGGAACGCTACGGACGCCATCTGATGAAATGGCTGGAAACTGTAGGCGAACTAGATGCTCTTTGTTCACTGGGTACTTTTGCATACAATCATCCGGAATACACTTATCCTTCTATTTCAGACAAACCTTTCCAGTTTGTGGCAACGGCTATGGGACATCCATTGATGCCTGCGGAGCAATGTGTGAAAAATGATGCCGTCATCCCATCCAGACCGTTCTTTTTAATTATAACAGGAGCTAACATGGCAGGAAAAAGTACATACCTGCGTACGATTGGCGTCAACTATCTGCTGGCATGTATAGGCTGTCCTGTTTGCTGTAAGCAATTGACCTTGTATCCTGCACAACTCATTACCAGCTTGCGCACATCCGATTCTCTTACCGATAATGAATCGTATTTCTTTGCCGAGCTCAAACGATTGAAACGTATCATCGACTTACTGAATGAAGGAAAAGAATTGTTCATTATTTTAGATGAGATCCTAAAAGGAACAAACTCTGCGGACAAACAAAAAGGTTCACTCGATCTGATCCGTCAGTTCATGCATCTACAGGCAAATGGTATCATAGCTACACACGATCTTTTACTAGGTACACTGGCAGATCAGTTCCCGGAAAAAATACGCAATTACTGTTTCGAAGCAGATATAAAAGACAATGAGCTCAGCTTCTCTTACAAATTACGGGAAGGTGTGGCACAAAATATGAACGCATGTTTCCTCATGAAGAAAATGGGTATCACGATACAAGACGAATAATGAGTATGAAAGATGTGAAAAGGAAAATTGGCTATCTTTTTCTCAAATAAAAAGACATTCCTTCGTTCACGACACAGTTACAATAGATAATACGCTTGAAAATATAAGTCAAGAAAAAGATATATGCCACAATAAGAATGATTGTAAAAGCCTATACGCTCATCATACCATGAAGATATACAAAAGAGCTTTAACGCAGTAAAAATGCAATCAAAGCAAAAAAAACAGCAAATTAGAGCTTGTACAAATATAAAATCAAATATTACTGTCCAACCAGCCATTCAAGCTAAAAATAACTAGTAATATCAATATGGTATGCAATCATTTCTATAAGAAGAGAGAGGTATAAAAACAATTATTAGTATCCGATAAACATATTAAATAGATTAATTATCAGTGTCATTTTTACGGATTATCTCACTTATTAAAGCTGGCATTTAATTTCATGTATATCAATAAGTTCTTGATGACTCAATAAGTTTCATCAGACAGTGATGAAAAAATACTGAAAACCAGTCTATCGAATATGTTTACTATACACTAATAGCAAAAAGATAAAAAACTCAATACATTTTCAATAACATAATGGATACTCATACCTCCCATAAAAGGTTTTAGAAAAATATAGCATGATATACAAAGAAAAAAGCCGAAGTTCAAACGAACTCCGGCTTTTATTATATATAGCGTTTACAGAATTATTCAGCTTTAGGGGCTTCCTCTGTAGTAGCTTCTGCAGTTGCTTCAGCAGCAGGTGCTTCAGTTGCAGCAGATTTTTTAGAACGACGAGTACGAGTAGCTTTCTTAGCAGCTGTCTTAGCCATGTTCTCATTGTAGTCTACCAATTCGATGAAACACATTTCTGCGTTATCACCCAAACGGTGACCAGTCTTGATAATACGAGTGTAACCACCCGGAC
>OGXA01002937.1_pt1 | contig 11475 bp, 7 predicted proteins | sample 1576171 | NCBI WGS metagenome assembly OGXA01 (sample SAMEA3541587, study PRJEB24748) | human gut metagenome | biome: human gut; feature: human-associated habitat; material: faeces | place: China | collected 2012 | reverse complement strand
CTAACATAGCATTTCACGATAAAATTCGTCATTCGTAGTTCGTTTATTTTATAATTTACTTATTTATAATATTTTTATTAATGGAGGATAAGTAAATGTCAAATGTTGATAATAGATATATTGAAGAAGAGTTAAAAGAATCTTACTTGGATTACTCAATGAGTGTTATAGTAAGTAGAGCATTACCAGATGTAAGAGATGGTCTGAAGCCTGTTCATAGAAGAATACTATTTGCTATGAATGAAATGGGAATGACTAACGATAAACCATTTAAAAAATCTGCTAGAATCGTTGGGGAAGTTCTAGGTAAGTATCACCCTCATGGAGATTCAGCTGTTTATGGAACAATGGTAAGAATGGCACAAGATTTCAACTTTAGATATCTTTTAGTTGAAGGACATGGAAACTTTGGGTCTATAGATGGAGACTCGGCGGCAGCAATGAGATATACTGAAGCAAGAATGGAAAAGATAACTGCTGAACTGTTAGAAGATATCGATAAGGATACTATAGATTGGAGAAAGAACTTCGATGATTCCTTAGATGAACCTACAGTATTACCAGCAAAATTACCTAATTTACTTCTTAATGGAGCAATAGGTATAGCAGTTGGTATGGCAACTAATATACCTCCACATAACTTAGGAGAATTAGTTGATGGTATTCTTGCTTTAATAGATAATAAAGATATAGAAATTTTAGAACTTATGAACTATATCAAAGGACCAGATTTTCCAACAGGAGCTATAATAGATGGTAGAGCTGGAATTATAGATGCCTACAGAACAGGTAGAGGTAAGATAAAAGTAAGAGGAAAAGTAGATATAGAAGAGCAAAAAAATGGAAAAGCTAATATAATAGTAAGTGAAATTCCATATCAATTAAATAAAGCTACTTTGATTGAAAAGATTGCTAATTTAGTTAAAGAAAAGAAAATAACTGAAATTTCGGATTTAAGAGATGAATCAAATAGAGAAGGAATAAGAATAGTAATTGAAGTTAAAAAAGGTGAAGAACCTGAACTTGTTTTAAATAAACTATATAAATTTACAGATTTACAAAATACATTTGGTGTTATAATGCTATCTCTAGTAAATAATGTACCTAGAGTTTTAAATCTGAAAGAAATGTTAAATGAATATATCAAACATAGATTCAATGTTATAACAAGAAGAACAGCATTTGATTTAGATAAGGCAGAAAAAAGAGCTCATATTTTAAAAGGTTATCAAATTGCTTTAGAAAATATTGATAGAATAATTGAACTTATCAGAGCATCTTCTGATGGCACAGTTGCAAGAGAACAATTAATTGAAAAATATGGATTTACTGATATTCAAGCTAGATCAATACTTGATATGAAATTACAAAGATTGACAGGTTTGGAAAGAGAAAAAATTGATAACGAATATAAAGAAATAGAGGCTTTAATAAAGGAATTGAGAGAAGTTTTAGCTGACAATTCTAAGATTTATGAAATAATGAAAAAAGAATTATTAGAACTTAAAGATAAATATAATGATAAAAGAAGAACTAAAATCGAAGAAGAAAGAATGGAAATTCTTCCTGAAGATTTAATAAAAGATGAAGAAATAATTATTACATATACTAATAAAGGTTATGTAAAGAGAATAGAGGCAAGCAAGTATAAGGCACAAAGAAGAGGTGGAAGAGGAGTATCAGCTCTTAACACTATTGAAGATGACTATGCTGAAAAAATTACTTCTGCATCAACTCTTGATACGATAATGGTCTTTACTGATAGAGGAAAAGTGTATAATATAAGAGCTTATGAAATTCCAGATCTATCAAAACAATCAAGAGGAAGATTATTAAGTAATATAATAAATCTTTCAGAAGGTGAAAAAGTTAGAGATACAATAGTTATAAAAGAATTTTCAACTGAAAAAGAAGTTGTATTTATAACTAAAAAAGGTTTAATAAAGAAAACTTCTTTAGGAGAATTTAAAAATATCAATAGTTCAGGATTAATAGCTATAAAGATTAAAGAAGATGACGACCTTATCTTTGTTGGACTTATAGAAGATGTAAATAAAGAAGAAATATTGATAGCTACTTATGATGGATATAGTACAAGATTCTTAACAGATACAATAAGACCTACAGGAAGAAGCACTCAAGGAGTTAAGGCTATAACTCTAAGAGAAGGAGATGCAGTCGTGTCAGCTATGCTTATTAAGAACCCTGAAACAGATATATTAACTATAACTGAAAATGGATATGGTAAGAGAACTAGCCTTGACGAATATCCTCAATATAATAGAGGAGGAAAAGGAGTTATCAACTTAAAAGTTAATGAAAAAACTGGTAAGATTGTTTCTGTACTTGAAGTTAATGAGGATGAAGAACTTATGTGTTTAACTTCTAATGGAATAGTTATCAGAACTTCTATAAGTGAAATATCTCGTATCGGTAGGGCAACACAAGGTGTAAGAATTATGAAGGTTGCGGATGAAGAAAAAGTTGCTGCAATCACAAAAATAAAAAAAGATGAAGAGGAATTAGAAGATTAGATTGGAGAAAAAATGAAGAAGATTCTGGTCTTATCAGATTCACATTCTTATTTTGATAAGGCTTTAAAAATTTTTGAAAAAGAAAAACCTGATATTGTCATAGCTGCCGGTGATGGAATAGGAGACATAGATAATTTAAGCTATGTCCACCCAGAAGCAACTTACTATATGGTAAAAGGAAACTGTGATTTTTTTGATAGGAGTCATAGTGAAGAAAAGATTTTTGAAATAGAAGGAAAAAAGTTTTTTTTAACTCATGGGCATCTTTACAATGTAAAAAGAGGTCTAGATTCTATAAAAGAGATAACTAAAAAGTTAAAAGCTAATTTAGTTATCTTTGGTCACACTCATAAACCATATATAGAATATTATGAAGATGAGATACTCTTTAATCCAGGAGCAACCGAAGATGGTAGATATGGACTTATTATTTTAAAAGATGGTAATATACAATTGTTTCACAAACAATTACAGTTATAAACGGAGGAAAGTGGGAAAATGAAAGAAGAAATTCTAAAAGTTAAAGAAGAAATACAAAAATATATAGAAGAATCTAAAACTCTTCAAAGACTTGAAGAAATTAGAGTAAACTATATGGGAAAAAAAGGAATCTTTACGGACTTATCTAAGAAAATGAAGGATCTAACAGCAGAGGAAAGACCTAAGATTGGACAAATAATAAACGAAGTAAAAGAAAAAATAAGTAATTTATTAGATGAAAAAAATAAAGTTTTAAAAGAAAAAGAATTAAACGAAAGAATAGAAAGTGAAATAATTGATATTAGTTTACCAGGAACAAAATATAACTATGGGACAGTACATCCTATCAATGAGACTATGGAGCTTATGAAAAATATCTTTTCAAAAATGGGCTTTGATATAGTTGATGGACCAGAAATAGAAACTGTTGAATACAATTTTGATGCTTTGAATATTCCTAAAACTCACCCTTCAAGAGATTTAACAGACACATTCTATTTAAATGATTCTATTGTGTTAAGAACACAAACATCACCAGTTCAAATAAGATATATGCTTGAACATGGAACTCCGTTTAGAATGATCTGTCCTGGTAAGGTATACAGACCAGACTATGATATATCTCATACTCCTATGTTTCACCAAATGGAAGGTTTAGTTGTTGGAAAAGATATATCTTTTGCAGATCTAAAAGGAATATTAACTCACTTTGTAAAAGAAGTTTTTGGGGATAGAAAAGTAAGATTCAGACCACACTTCTTCCCATTCACAGAGCCTAGTGCTGAAATGGATGTTGAATGTATGATTTGTCATGGAGAAGGTTGTAGACTTTGTAAAGAAAGTGGTTGGATAGAAATAATGGGTTGTGGAATGGTAGATCCAGAAGTTCTAAAATATGTAGGACTTAATCCTGATGAAGTTAATGGTTTTGCCTTTGGGGTAGGTATAGAACGTGTAACTATGCTTAGACATGGTATTGGGGATTTGAGAGCATTTTTTGAAAATGATATGAGGTTCTTAAAACAATTTAAGTAAAATATATAAAAATATCTCATTACTATTATAATTGTAAAAATGAAAAATAAGTGAATCTGCATTCTAAATTTTAGATAAAAAATCAAATAGAATGAGCCGAGTAATTGTCGGCGTGTTTGAAGCTGACTTGTCAGCAAGTTGGTCGAATTTCTTAGAAGCACTTAGCAATTTATTGTTTAGAGCTTCTTATGATGCAAATTCTTGATTTTTTATCGTTAAGAAATTTAGCTAGCAATGAACTATTTTTCATTATTCATATCATTTAAAAAAATTGGAGGGAATATATAATGTTAATATCATTAAATTGGTTAAAACAATATGTGGATATAAAAGAAAGTGTGGATGAAATAGCTAATGCTTTAACTATGATAGGGCAAGAAGTTGAAGCTATAGATATCCAAGGAAAAGATTTAGGAAATGTTGTAATAGGGCAAATAGTTGAATTTGATAAACATCCAAATTCTGATAGATTGACTCTATTAAAAGTAAATGTAGGTGAAGAAACACCTTTACAAATAATTTGTGGTGCAACAAATCACAAATTAAATGATAAGGTAGTTGTTGCTAAAATAGGAGCAGTCCTACCTGGAAACTTTAAAATAAAAAAGAGTAAGATAAGAGATGTAGAATCATTTGGAATGTTATGTTCAGAAGCAGAGTTAGGTTTATCAAAAGAAAGTGAAGGAATAATAATACTTACTGAAGATGCACCTATAGGAAAAGAATATAGAGAGTATGCAGGATTAAATGATGTAATATTTGAGCTTGAAATTACTCCTAATAGACCGGATTGTTTATCTCATATTGGAATAGCAAGAGAAATTGCTGCTTATTATAATAGAAAAGTAAAATATCCTGTTATAGAAATAGCAGAAACTATCGAATCTATAAATACAGTAATAAAAGTAAATATTGAAGATAAAGATAGATGCAAAAGATATATGGGAAGAGTAATAAAGAATGTTAAAATTCAAGAATCGCCTGAATGGTTAAAAACTAGGATTAGAGCTATGGGATTAAATCCTATAAATAACGTAGTTGATGTTACAAACTTTGTAATGTTTGAATATAACCAACCTATGCATGCTTTTGACTTAGATAAGGTAGAAGGAAATATCACAATAAGAGCTGCTAAAGAAAATGAAGAAATAACAACTCTTGATGGAGTTGAAAGAGTTCTTAAAAATGGAGAACTTGTAATAGCTGATGATGAAAAAGCTATAGCAATTGGAGGAGTAATAGGAGGACAAAATACTCAAATAGATAGTGATACTAAAAATATCTTTGTTGAAGTAGCCTATTTCACACCTGAAAACATCAGAAGAGAATCAAGAGATTTAGGAATATTTACAGATTCTGCCTACAGAAACGAAAGAGGAATGGATGTAGAAAATCTAGCTGTTGTTATAAATAGAGCAGTTTCTTTATTAGCTGAAGTTGCTGAAGGAGAAGTTCTTTCAGAAGTTATAGATAAATATATAGAAAAACCTAAGAGAGCAGAAATATCATTGAATTTAGAAAAATTAGATAAATTCATAGGAAAAACTTTAACATATGAAGAAGTTGGAAAAATATTAACTCACCTAGACATTGAATTGAAACCACTAGGAGATGGAACTATGCTTTTAATCCCACCTAGTTATAGAGCAGATTTAACGAGACCTGCAGATATATATGAAGAAGTTATTAGAATGTATGGTTTTGACAATATAGAAGCTAAAATGCCTGTGATGTCAATAGAATCTGGAGAAGAAAATACAAACTTTAAAATTTCAAGAATAGTTAGAGAAATTCTAAAAGAATTAGGATTAAATGAAGTTATAAACTATAGTTTCATACCTAAATTCACAAAAGAATTATTTAACTTTGGTGAAGAAGTTATAGAAATAAAAAATCCTTTAAGTGAAGATATGGCTGTTATGAGACCAACTTTACTATATAGTTTAATAACTAATGTTAGAGATAATATAAATAGAAATCAAACAGATTTAAAACTATTTGAAATAAGTAAAACATTTAAAAAGCTAGGAGAAGGACAAAATGGTCTTGCCATTGAAGATTTAAAAATAGCTTTAATCCTATCTGGTAGAGAAGAAAAAAATCTATGGAATCAATCTAAATCAGACTATAATTTCTATGATTTAAAAGGATATTTAGAATTTTTGCTAGAAAGATTAAATGTTACAAAATATTCTTTAACTAGATTGACTAATAATAAAAACTTCCATCCAGGAGCAAGTGCTGAAATGAAAATAGGTGAAGAAGTTATAGGAGTTTTTGGAGAACTTCATCCTAATTTAGTAAATTACTTTGGAATAAAAAGAGAAAAACTGTTCTTTGCAGAACTTAATCTAACAAATTTACTAAAATACATTAAGATAAAAGTAAATTATGAAACAATAAGTAAATACCCAGAAGTACTAAGAGATTTAGCTATAACTTTAGATAAATCTATCTTAGTTGGAGAAATGGTAAAAGAAATTAAGAAGAAAGTTAACCTTATCGAAAAAATAGATATCTTTGATGTATACTCAGGGGATAAAATTGATAAGGATAAGAAATCTGTTGCTATGAGTATAGTTTTAAGAGATAAAAATAGAACTCTGACAGATGGAGATATAGACAAGGCTATGACTGCTATTTTAGAATTAATCAAAGATAAATATAATGGAGAAATAAGAAAATAGGAGGAAAAGTATGAAAAAATTATTAGCATGTTTGTTTTTATTAACTTCTGTTGTAGGATTTTCAGAGGAAAAAATTTCCATAGAAAATATTGAAGTAAGACAAGAAAAATTATTTATTAAAGGAGAAGAAACTCCAATTACAGGGACACTAGAAAAGAAATATCCAAGTGGAAAAATAGAAGCAACTTTAGAAGTTGTAGATGGAAAATTAAATGGAAAAACATATATATATTATGAAACTGGAATTGTAAAAAAAGAAGAAAACTATGTAAACAGTCTTATGGAAGGGGTAGTAAGAACTTATTATCCAAGTGGAAAAATTGAATTTGAGGTAACTAATAAAAATGATTTAAGAAATGGTATTGAAAGACATTATGCAGAGGACGGAAAAATAATAACAGAAGTACCATATCAAAATGATATTGTTACTGGTTTAGTAAAACAATATAATAAAGATGGAAAATTAGAATATGAAACAAATTATGTTAATAGTAAAAGAGAAGGGCTTTCTAAGAAATATTATCCAAGTGGACGACTATTAAGCCAAGTAAATTTTAAAAATGATAAAGAAGAAGGATTAATGAAAGGTTACTTTGAAACTGGAAAGTTAGAAATAGAAATTCCATATGAAAATGGTCAAGTAACTGGTATAGTTAAAAAATACAATGAAAAAGGAAAAATTATAGAACAAGCAACTTATAAAAATGGACAAGAAGTAAAAAACAATAAAAAATAAAGACTATTTGTCAAATTTTATTGAAAAATTTTAGACTATGAGCAGATATAATTAAGAAAATTATTTTTATTAGGGAGATATTTAATGAAAAAAAGAAATTTACAATTGCTAATATTTAGTTTATTCTTAGTATTAGCACAAAACTCTTTGGCAGCTAAACTTCAACAGGGAGATGGAAGTGAAGTAGTCTCAGAAGAAAGTGTAGCAGTAGGTCTTGGCTATACAGATGTTAATGGAGAACATAAAAATATAGCTGGAAACTCAACAAAACCAAATGAAAAATATTATGCTTCAGCTGTGGGGATAGCTAATACAGCTAGTGGATTTAAGAGTTCCTCTTTTGGATACAATAATATAGCTAGTAGAAGGTGGACTTCCTCTTTTGGATATAATAACACTGCTAGTGAAGATGGTGCTTCTTCTTTTGGGTATAATAATAAAGCTAATGGAAAGAAGAGCTCCTCTTTTGGATATGAGAATACAGTTAGTGGAACTGATAGTTCCTCTTTTGGATATGGGAATACCGTTAGTAAAGAGAGAGCATCTTCTTTCGGATATAGAAATACATCTAGTGCAAGGGAAAGTTCCTCCTTTGGCTATCAGAATACAGCTAGTGGATATAAGAGTTCCTCTTTTGGATATCAGAATATAGCTAGTGATATTTTTAGTTCTGCTTTCGGCTATCAGAATACAGCTAGTAAAGTTTCTACTTCAGCTTTTGGATTTAATAATACAGCTAATGGAGAATGGAGTTCAGCTTTTGGATATATGAATACTGCTAGTGGAGAAAGGGCTTCTTCTTTTGGACATGCGAATACAGTTGGTAAATTAAAAGATGATGTTAGTGGTAAAAAGGTTCCAGATAAAAACTATGGTAAAAATTCATTAATTTTTGGAACCAAATATCTAGTTACTGGAAACTCTTCTGGTGTTTTTGGTGTTGGAGAAGCTAATTGGAATAAGACAACTAAACAATATGATTATAACTTTGTAAATGAGGGGAATAATTCTTATATGATAGGTAATTTGAATAAAATTGCTAGTGGCTCTGATGATAACTTTATTTTAGGTAATAATGTTGATATTCGTGCTGGTATTACTAATTCTGTTGTTTTGGGTAATGATTCTGCCTCAGGTGGTAGCAATACTGTTTCTGTCGGCTCTACTACCCTAAAAAGAAAGATAGTTAATGTTGGAGACGGGGAAATCTCTTCAAATTCTACTGATGCAGTTACTGGTAAACAATTATACAGTGGAGATGGAATTGATACTGCTACTTGGAAAGCTAAATTGGGTGTCGGTGCTGGTGGTGTTGATTTAACATCTTATACTAAAAGAGATGCTTCTAATTTAACTGCTTCTGATGTTACTACTTGGCAAACTAAATTGGATGTTACTAAAAAAGCTGACTATAAAGATGCTAAAGACATTGATGTTAATAAGTGGAAAACTAAACTTGGTGTTGGTAATGGTGGGGGAGCTCCTGTTGACACTTATACCAAAACAGAAAGTGATAATAAATATTTAGATAAAACTTCTTATAATACTGATAAATCTAATTTTGCTACTAAAACTGACTTAGGTAAATTTGCTAATGCTAGTTCAACTGATATTAATGTTGCTGCTTGGAAAGCTAAATTAGGTGTCGGGGCTGGTGGAAGTGGTGGAATAACTAACACTGCAACTGGTACTGGAAGTACAGCTTTAGGAGTAGATAATACTGTTACTGGTAATTATTCTACAACTGTTGGCTATAAAAATAAGGTAAGTGGTAATCATTCAGGTGCATTTGGAAATCCTAATATTGTTACAGGTAATGGCTCATATGCTGTTGGTAATGATAATACTATAAATGGAGATAATAACTTTGTTCTTGGTAATAATGTTACTATTGGTTCAGCTATTCAAAATTCTGTAGCATTAGGGAATAATTCAACAGTTTCATCATCTAATGAAGTTTCAGTTGGTTCTGCAACTCAAAAAAGAAAAATAACTAATGTAGCAGATGGGGAAGTTTCTGCTACATCTACTGATGCTGTTACTGGTAAACAACTATATAAAGTTATGCAAAATTCAGGAGCACTTGGTGTTGATAATTTAAGAAATGAAGTCAATGAAAAAATTGATAATGTTAAAGATGAAGTCAGAGGAGTAGGATCTTTAAGTGCAGCTCTTGCAGGATTACATCCTATGCAATATGATCCAAAAGCTCCTGCACAAGTTATGGCAGCATTAGGACATTATAAAGATAGACAAGCTGTCGCTGTTGGAGCAAGTTATTATTTCAATGATAAATTTATGATGAGTACAGGTGTTGCTCTTTCAGGAGAAAAGAGAACTGAAGCAATGGCTAATGTAGGATTTACTTTAAAAATTGGAAAAGGTAGTGGCACTACTTATACTGAAACTCCTCAATATGTTGTTCAAAATGAAGTTAAGAGATTAACAGTTGAAAACCAAGAATTAAAAGAAAGAGTTAGAAACTTAGAAGAAAAATTAAATATGTTATTAAAAAATAAATAGGTAAAATTTAAACTGCACCTTTAATTCTACGTTCAAGATTTTAGGTGCAGTTCTATTTATTATAGTTAAATAATATCTTTTAATAAAATTTTACCAATCTCTGTTTTTGGTATAATTTCTTTATCTAATTCTTTAAAATCTTCTATAATTTTACCCTTATCAATTAAAATTATTCTGTCAGCTAAAAAATAAGATAATCTAATATCGTGTGAGATAAAAATATAAGTTAACTCATATTGTTTTTGAATTTTATATAATAAATCTAAAATTTTATCTTGAACTAATGGGTCTAAACCACTTAATGACTCATCAAATATCATAATTTGAGGTTTTGTTGATAAAGCTCTTGCTAAACAAACTCTTTGTAATTGCCCTCCACTTAGCTCATCTCTTCTTCTTGTAATTAATTCTGGTGATAATTCAACCTGCTCTAGTAATTCTGACACAATTTCCTTTTTTTTCTTCACATCAATATTAGCTAAAAATTGTAAAGGTTCATATATTAAATCTTCAACAGTCATTCTTGGATTTAAGGCATTATATGAATCTTGAAATAGAAATTCTATATTTTTATCAAAAATTTTAACTTCACCTGAATTTGGCTTTTCAAGTCCTATAATTATTTTTGCAATAGTACTTTTTCCTGAGCCACTCTCTCCCATTACTGCAAGACATTCACCTTTTTCTATATCTAAAGAAAATGAGTTTAAAACTTCTTGTTGTCCATACTTTTTTACTATGTTAATAAGTTCTACTGCCTTCATCTAACTTCCCTTTCTTTTGTAAATAGTAGTCTCTAATAACTTTGCTCCAAATTCTGAATTTTCCTTAATAAGTTCTGATTTAAGTTTTGGATTAAATTCTTCAATAAGTTCACCATTTTCCATTACAAGACATCTATCTGATATAGATTTCATCAAATAATAATCATGAGTTATAAGAATTATACTCTTACCTATATTATTAAGTTCTTTAAAGATTTTTATTATCTCATAACGATTATAACTATCCAAAGCTGAAGTTACTTCATCAGCAATGATTATTTTAGAATCTAAACCAATAATAAGTGCTATCATAACTCTTTGCAACATTCCACCACTTAATTCAAAAGGATATTTATTTAGAATATCATCAGCATTGTTTAAATTTACCTGTTTTAAATTCTTTTTAGCAAGTTCTATAACTTCATTTTTTGAAATATTTTTATGACTGAGATAAGTTTCTAAAAAAGTTGTTTTTATTTTTTGAAAAGGTAAAAATACATTCAAAGGATTTTGAGTAATATAGCCTATCCCTTCACCTCTATACTTTCTTAAATCTTCTTCAGAAAAATTAAAAATATTCTCACTATTAAATAAAATTTCACCTTCAACTTGCATATTTTTATTTTTTAATCCCATTATTATTTTAGATAACATTGTTTTTCCAGAGCCATTTTCGCCTGTAATACCGCAGATCTGTCCACACTTCATGGTAAGGC
>OGXA01002932.1_pt1 | contig 11493 bp, 8 predicted proteins | sample 1576171 | NCBI WGS metagenome assembly OGXA01 (sample SAMEA3541587, study PRJEB24748) | human gut metagenome | biome: human gut; feature: human-associated habitat; material: faeces | place: China | collected 2012 | reverse complement strand
CAAGATAATTTATACAATATCAAATCAATAAGAGTAAGAGGTGCAGACCAATGGCATAATAATTATTGAAATTTACATAGAAAAAACTATTTGAGATAATAGTTTCAGATAGATAAGAAGTGAATAAGGAGGATAATCCAATGGATGGATCAAATTAAAATCCACTGTAGCTGAAAGATCAGATACAGTGGATTTTTTATGACATATTTTCTATTCCAAAGTTCAAGAGCGCGCCTGCTGACGCGCTCAATTTCTGCAGATTCATAGTACAGCGGATTCTATGAAGTCTTCCGGTCCATATCCCATACTGCTTTACCATCATCACAGTATTCCAGATCCGGGCATTCCCCCTGTACAAAGGAATAAACCGGCTCTTTTCCTTCATATTCCTGAATGATACCATTTAATTTGGCAAGCATTTTTTCTTTATCACCCGGAAGATGTCCTCTGACTCTCACATGGATAAAGTCATGAAAACCATCATATAAAATATTTGCTCCTGCTTTTTCCGGTGCGATCCTCTCGATCAGATGATATTCTTCCCGAATTGTTTCCAGCTCATCTGCCGGAACAAAAGTACCTTGCCGTATATCTTGATATAACGGAACTTCTTTATGCAGAAACATGGAAAAATTCACTACATGCGCCGGATTGGTCCTGTTCAGGAACTGCGCCAGTGCTTCTGCATTTTCCATTCCTCTTCCTTTTCCTGCGACTCCGGTCATAATATGTGCATCATAGATCAGTCCTGCTTCATGAAGCCTGTCGATTGCCTGATATGCCTGTGCCAGATCATGATCTTTTTTCATAAATTTCAGCACATCATCCAGTCCGCTCTCGATTCCAAGATACAGATGCTTTACCTTTTTTCTAGCAAGCATTTCCAGCTCTTCCTGGCTTTTATGTAAAATACTCGTAACAGTCGCATCCATATTAATCCCTTCACATTCCGGGAAGTAATATGCGATCAGATCCAGAATCTCATACAATTTTTCTGTCTTCAGACCAAATGCATTACCATCCCCCAGAAAGATCTTCTTCGGCTTCCCATGCAGTTCCCGCACTCTCTTTAGTTCCGCTTCAATCTGTTCCATCGGAAGTTCCCGATACTTCAGATGCCGGAATAAATTACAGAATTTACACTGATTATATGAGCATCCAACCATAACCGGAAGCATGAAAGAGCTTCTTTCCATCGGAGCCCGGCAAATCTGTCCTTCGTAATCCATATGTCACACTCCTATGCTTCTACATAATAGACATAATTTTCTTTTCTTGGTTTTGCTGCAGGAAGTTCTACTGCCGCATATCCAAGTACGCAATGACCGATTCCTTCATAGTCTCCTTCGATTCCCCATTTTTTCAGAAGAGCCTTTCCTTCCTCGGATTCAAATTCTTCTTTTGCCCGGTGGATCCAGCAGCTTCCGATTCCAAGCGAATGCGCTGCATTCATCAGATTTCCCATCACAAGACTTCCATCATAAAGATATGTCGGTCTTGCCTTATCTGCAAGTACAATAAGAACTACCGGTGCACCATAAAACGGATCTGTATCGGTTCCCATAATTTTTGCATTCATTGCTGAAAGCTGATCTCTTGTTGCTTTATCCGTCACTGCCACGATGATCGGTGACTGCATTCCCATTCCCGTTGCCGCATAAGTTCCGGCCTCAATGATCGTATCCAGATCCTCTTTTCTGATCATATCCGGTTTGTATCCACGGACACTTCTGCGTTCTTCCATATTTTTGATTACTTCATTCATAAATTTTCAGCTCCTTTCAAATCTGCTTCTATTGTAGCACGATTTGAAAGGAGCTGTATGTATCTTATTTATTAAATTTTTATATCTGGCTTATTTTTCTTCGCCCCAGACTTCTTCCGCGATTTCTTTTACCAGTGCAAGCTTCTTCCACTGTTCTTCTTCTGTCAGTTTATTTCCGATTTCACAGGAAGCAAATCCACACTGTGGACTCAAATACAGTCTGTCGAGCGGGACATATTTCGCTGCTTCATGGATTCTCTTAATTACGTCTTCTTTATCTTCCAGCTTTGGTGACTTGGTTGTGATCAGACCGAGAACCACTTTTTTATCACCACTTATACTCTTCAACGGCTCAAATCCACCAGAACGTGCATCATCAAATTCCAGATAATATGCACTTACACAAATTCAAATATCTTTATCGGTCCGCGTGGGTCACGTCCGGGCTTGTCCAGCTCTTGCAGGATGTCTTTCAGTGTCGGCATGCCCACGGTGGGGGAGAGGTAGCGTTCGGGATTAATCTTCAGACGCAGCTCCCGGCTGGCTATCAGCTCGGCTACGCTGCAACCCAAGTCCTTTGCCATTTGTTCTACGATACAATAGCTTTCCGGGTGTACGGCAGTATTGTCCAGCGGATTTTTTGCCTGCGGAATACGTAGGAAGCCGGCACATTGCTCAAATGCCTTGGCACCCATGCGCGGTACTTTCATCAGTTCCTTGCGCGAGGTGAAGGCACCGTTTTCGGCGCGATAGTTCACAATGTTCTGTGCCAGTTGCGGACCCAATCCCGAGATATAGGTCAGCAGATGGCTGCTTGCGGTGTTCAGGTTGACACCTACCAAGTTTACACAGTTTTCTACGGTCTGGTCCAGTGATTTTTTCAGCTTGGTTTGGTCCACGTCATGCTGGTATTGCCCCACACCAATAGATTTCGGGTCAATCTTTACCAACTCTGCCAGCGGGTCCATCAGTCGTCTGCCTATGGACACAGCACCGCGTACGGTGATGTCGTAGTCGGGAAACTCGTCCCGTGCAATTTTAGAGGCCGAATAGATGGAAGCTCCCTGCTCGCTGACGATGAATATCTGTATGTCGCGGTTGAAGCGCTGATGTTTCAAGAACTCCTCCGTCTCGCGGCTGGCAGTTCCGTTACCTATGGCAACGGCATCTATCTTATAAGACTCTATCATCATTTGCAGCTTGGCAAATGCCTCTTTCTGCTTGCTGACCGGAGGGTGGGGGTAGATGTTCTCATTGTGGAGCAGATTTCCTTGTGCATCGAGGCACACAACTTTACAACCCGTACGAAATCCGGGGTCTATACCCATCACACGCTTTTGCCCCAGTGGTGAAGCCAGCAACAACTGACGGAGGTTTTCGGCAAATACCTTGATGGCTTCCTCATCAGCACGTTCCTTACTTTGCGTGGCAAATTCCGTCTCTATGGATGGCTTCAATAGGCGTTTGTAGGAATCCTGCACGGCTTCTGCCACTTGCTGTCCGCAGGGGTTGTTGCTCCGCACGAATTGGCGTTCCAGCCGTTCCACGCACTCCTCATCGTCCGGGCTGATGCTGACTTTCAGCAGGCCTTCCGCTTCGGCACGCCGGATGGCGAGCAGGCGGTGGGAGTTGCATCGCTTCAACGATTCGGAGCAGTCGAAGTAGTCACGGTATTTGGTCGCTTCCTCTTCTTTGCCTTTCACTACTTTGGCGGTCAGTATGCCTTGGCGGGCAAATGCGTTGCGCACGCTGTTTCGGGCACGTTCGTCTTCGCTAACATGCTCGGCTATGATGTCACGGGCACCTTTCAGTGCATCTTCCACGTTCTTCACGTCTCCTTTCACGTAATTGGCGGCGCGTTCCTCCGGATGAGGATCACGTTGCAGCATCAGCAGGGTGGCGAGGGGTTCCAGTCCTTTTTGACGGGCTGCTTCGGCACGTGTTTTCCGTTTGGGCTTGTAGGGGAGGTAGATGTCCTCCAGTAGGGTATTGTCCCAAGTCTCCTCGATGCGCTTCTGAAGTTCGGCGGTCAGTTTACCTTGTTCCTGTATGGTGTTCAGGATGGTTTCTTTACGTTTGGCGGTTTCGCTCAGTTTCTCATATTGCGTCTGGATAGCTTCAATCTGCACTTCGTCCAGTCCTCCCGTTGCTTCCTTGCGGTAACGGCTGATGAAAGGGATTGTCGCTCCGTCTTCCAGCAGGCCGAGGGTCTGGCTTATTTGTCTTTCTGATATGCCGAGAGCGGCAGATATCATTCGATGAAAATCTTGTATCATTTTGTATCTCATTTTATAATAGGTGCCAAAAGTACAAAAAAACAATTGTTGTTTTTTCTTTAGGTTCCAACTTTTATCTATATTTGTCAAAGCTATGGAGCAATTAAACGAATCAATCAATTGAAACACATATATCGTACAATATTACCATGCATGGTAGCGCTTTTCTGTTGCCTTTTGCCCGCTTTTTCTATTACGGGAGAGCATCCGGTACTGATTATCAGTTCCTATAATCCGGATGCCGGCCGTACTTCCGGCAACATCTCCGACTTTATGGAGGAGTTCCAACGCCTGGGCGGGACAAACACCATCGCATTGGAGAACATGAACTGCAAGAGTTTTTCCGAATCCCCTCTTTGGGAGAGGAGAATGGCTGAGCTGTTGGCTAAATATCAAGGTGATAAAAGTCCGGCGCTGATTGTACTTATAGGGCAGGAAGCCTGGGCTGCCTATCTTTCTCTGGAAGACTCCATATGCGGCAATACTCCGGTAGTGAGTGCACTGTCCAGCCGGAACGCCATATTGCTGCCGGGTGATACCGTTGACCTGAAGACCTGGATGCCCGAATCCGTCGACTTCTTCACGGATTTCCCCAGTTCGCCTATCAAGGCTGGCTTCGTTTATGAGTATGATGTGGAGGCCAACATCAATATGATAAAGCAGATGTATCCCGGCACCAAGAATATCGCTTTTGTCTCAGACAACAGTTATGGCGGCGTTGCCATGCAGGCCTATGTAGTGAAGGAGATGCAGAAGTTCCCGGAACTAAACCTGATTCTGCTGGACGGACGCGTCAATACCATATATACCATTTGTGACAGATTGCATGAGTTACCGGAAAATACAGCTATATTGATGGGGACATGGCGTGTGGACATGAACGATGGTTACTTCATGCGGAATGCAACCTACGCCATGATGGAAGCAGCTCCCACTTTGCCCACTTTCTCGCTCAGTTCCGTAGGCTTGGGATATTGGGCTGTGGCAGGTGTCGTTCCTGCCTACCGTGCTTTGGGCAAGGAGATGGCAAGACAGTCTTACCGCCTGCTGACCACCTCCCAGGATAGTGAGACCCATATGGAAATCATTCCGAATGAGACCATACTGGACGGTAAACTTGTGAAGGAAAAGAAACTGAATATCACCGGCCTTCCGCAGCCGGTAAAGATGCTGAACGTAACCCCTTCTTTCTACGAACAGTACAAGTATCATATCTGGTCTGTCGGTGCTGTTCTGTTGGTGCTGTTGGGCGGTTTGTTCGTTTCCCTTTACTTTTATTATCATACAAAGAAGTTGAAGGATGAACTGGAGGTATCCGAGGGTGCCTTGCGCGAAGCAAAAGACCGTGCCGAAGAATCCAGCCGTCTGAAGAGTGCTTTCCTTGCCAATATGAGCCACGAAATCCGTACTCCATTGAATGCGATTGTGGGCTTCTCGGACGTGCTGTCTGCCGGAGGAGCCTCGGAAGAAGAACAGCGTGGCTATTTCGAGATTATTAGGACCAACTCTGATTTGCTGCTTCGGTTGATTAATGACATATTGGATGTGTCCCGTTTGGAGGCCGACCGCGTCATCCTTTCTTTGGAGAGCTGCAATGTAGTGCAGATATGCCAGCAGGTAGTAGCTTCCGTGGCCCAGGCACGCAGGTCGACCAATCAATTCTTATTTGAGTGTGAACGTGAGGTAGTGGAGATGCGGACGGATGTGCAGCGTTTACAGCAGGTTGTGATAAATCTGCTTTCCAATGCGGACAAGTTTACAAAAGAAGGTACGATAACCTTGAAGCTGGAGCCGGATACGGCGAGGAATGTTGCAGTATTCTCGGTGACTGACACTGGTTGCGGCATTCCATTGGACAAACAGAAACGGGTGTTCGAACGTTTCGAGAAGCTGAACGAATATGTGCAGGGAACCGGCTTGGGCTTGTCCATCTGTAAGCTGACCGTTGAGAAGTGGGGCGGCGAGATTTGGATAGATCCTGCCTATACGGATGGAGCGCGGTTTATGTTTACCCATCCTATGAACTTATAAGAACCGACAAGAAATAAGGAAATATAATGAAAAGATTTAGTTGTTTTTTTATCTGGATTTTTGTCCTGACAAGCATACTGCCTGCGCAGGAAAGAGAGGTGAAACTGAAAGTCGTACAGACCAGTGATATACACGGCAACTACTATCCCTACGACTTTATACGCCGCCGGGAGGCAACCGGCAGTCTGGCACGTGTGCATGCTTTGGTGCAAAAAGAACGTGAGGCTTATGGCAAAAATCTGATTCTCTTGGACAATGGTGACATTCTGCAGGGACAGCCCACAGCCTATTATTATAATTACATAGATACCGTTGCCCCTCATCTGGCAGCGGAGATGATGAATTTCATGGGGTATAATGCCGGCAATATGGGTAACCATGACGTAGAGACCGGCCGTACCGTTTTCGACCGTTGGGCAGGTGACTGCCGTTTTCCGATATTGGGTGCCAATATTGTGGATACTGCTACCGGAGAAACCCATTTCAAACCCTATGAGGTGCTGGAACGTGACGGAGTGAAAATTGTGGTTCTCGGTATGATAACTCCTGCCATCCCCGTATGGCTTTCAGAGAATCTGTGGAAAGGGCTGCGTTTCGACGATATGGAGGAGACTGCCCGCAAATGGATGAAGATTATCCGTGAGCAGGAAAAGCCTGATTTGGTTATCGGTATGTTCCATGCCGGCCAGGATGCCCAGCTGATGGGAGGCAAGTATCGCGAAAACGCTTCGGTGGAAGTGGCGTGCAACGTGCCGGGATTCGATATTGTCCTGATGGGGCACGACCATGCGCGCGAATGCAAGAGGGTGTGCAACATAGCCGGTGACTCGGTACTGGTGATGGACCCTGCCAGCAACGGTGTTGTTGTGAGTAATGTGGATATAACCTTGAAACTGCGTGATGGTAAAGTTATAGACAAGAAGATAGACGGCATACTGTCCGATACGCAAGACTACGGCGTCAGCGAAGAGTTCATGCAACGCTTTGCCCCCGAAAATGAAGCTGTGCAGAATTTTGTTTCCAAGAAAATTGGTTCCTTTACCGAGACTATCTCCACACGTCCTGCCTATTTCGGTTCTTCCGCTTTTATAGACCTTATCCACGAATTGCAGTTGGCAATCAGCGGAGCGGATATTTCTTTTGCGGCTCCTTTGTCCTATGATACGGAAATCCGTAAAGGAGACATTTTTGTGAACGATATGTTCAATCTGTATAAGTACGAAAATATGCTTTACACCATGCGTCTGACGGGGAAGGAGATACGCGATGCCTTGGAGATGTCGTATGATTTGTGGACCAATCGGATGAAGTCTCCGGACGACCATATCCTTCTCTTCCGTGAGAAGCGCCGCGAAGGTGCTACGGATAGGGCCTCATTCAAGAATTTCAGCTTCAACTTCGATTCTGCGGCGGGTATTATCTACACGGTGGATGTGACCAAGCCGGATGGCGAGAAGGTAGCCATTCTCAGTATGGCAGACGGTACTCCGTTCGATATGGATAAAATGTATAAGGTAGCGGTGAATTCTTATCGCGGAAACGGTGGCGGCGAATTGCTGACAAAGGGGGCCGGCATCTCGCAGGATGAATTGAAGGAACGCATCATCCACTCTACGGATAAGGACTTACGCTATTATCTGATGCAGTACATTGAGCAGAAGAAGGTGATTGAACCGCGTACGCTGAATCAGTGGAAGTTTATTCCCGAAGAGTGGGCGGCTCCGGCTTCCAAGCGTGATTATGAGTTCTTGTTTGGCAAAGTTAAAGAATAATTCACTATCTTTGCGGCTCAAAATCTATAGTATAAGTTTTTGGACGTGAAGCAGAAGAAAAAAATTATAGGTGCATTGAGCTTGCTGGTACTGTTTATCATGTACCAGGCAAGTATCACTGCGTTCACTCACGTCCATTATGTGAATGGGGTGATGATAACGCACTCGCACCCTTTTCATGGCACACACTCTCACTCTCAGACTTCCCTTTTGGTTATCGGGCATTTGTCGGCATTCTACTCTTCCGGAGTGGATGTGTATGAGGTTCAGCACCCGATGCGTCCTTTGCTGGCCATGCTCAGAGCCAAACCGGCAACACCTACTGTTAAGGGGGAAGTGATACGTACCCTTTCCCTTCGCGCTCCTCCCGCTCTTTTTTCATAGTCATTAGGTTTAAAAACGCCTGGATTTTTTGTATGTAGATACCAGGCATTTTAGTCTCGAAGTCCGGCATTTCAGTGAACGAAGTGCGGCATCTCGGATGATTATCTTTTTTCAGACTTGAATTATTTTTTTTATTTAGAGCGCTAATTTGATGAAACAATACATTTTGGCGTTGGTACTTGCAGTGGTAAGTGCCAGCGTAGCTTTTGCCGTAAATCCTATAAAAGAAGGCAATATGATTTCCGGCCATGTGATAGTGAAAGGTACGGAGGAAAATATACCGTATGCCACGGTTTTGATTATCGGCAGTGGTCAGGGAACGGTTTCCAATGAAGAAGGACAATTTGAGTTCCGCAAGCTTCCGGCGGGAAAATACAAGCTCCGTGTGTCGGCAGTGGGTTACAAGACCCAAGAGAAGGAGGTGACGGTGAGCAAGGACTTTACTGCCGTCATACATTTCCCGATGGAAGAGGAGAGTTTCATGACCGATGAAGTGGTGGTATCCGCCAACCGCAACGAGGTAAGCCGCAAGGCAGCTCCGGTAGTTGTAAATGTGATGAGTACCAAATTGTTCGAGATGGTCAACTCCACCGACCTTGCCAAGACACTGAACTACCAATCGGGCTTGCGTGTGGAGAACAACTGCCAGAACTGTGGTTTCCCCCAGGTGCGCATCAATGGCTTGGAAGGTCCGTATTCGCAGATATTGATAAACAGCCGTCCCATCATCAGTGCATTGAGCGGTGTGTACGGATTGGAGCAAATCCCCGTGAACATGATTGAACGGGTAGAAGTGGTGCGTGGCGGAGGCTCTGCCTTGTTTGGCGCCAATGCTGTGGGAGGAACTATCAATATTATAACCAAAGACCCCATCAACAATTCCTTTCAGGTATCGAGCATGTTCTCCAATATGGACGGCAAGTCCTGGGAGCAATATATGGGTGGCAATGTGTCGCTGGTTGCCAAAGATAACTCTTACGGCATTGCCTTTTATGAGAGTTACCGCAACCGCAACCCCTACGACCGCGATGGCGATGGCTTTTCCGAGCTGGGCAAGCTGAACATGAATACTTTCGGCTTCCGCGCCTATTACCGTCCTACGCATTTCAGCCGCATCAATCTGGAATACCATACCACCAACGAACTTCGTCGCGGAGGCAACAAATTCGATTTGCAGCCGCACGAGACGGACATCACCGAGCAGACCAAGCATATCATCAATAGCGGAGGCGTGAGCTACGATTTGTTCTGGAAGGAGTACAAGCATAAGATTTCGGCTTACACCTCCATACAGCACACCGACCGCAACAGCTACTATGGTGCCCAAAAGAACATGAATGCTTACGGCAAGACGAAAGACCTGACCTGGGTTGCCGGCGGCATGTATGTGGGCAATATGGACAACTGCTTCTTTGCCCCCGCCACCTTCACCGGCGGACTGGAATATCAGAACAACTCCCTGCACGACATCATGACCGGCTATCATCGTGACATGGAGCAGGATGTCCGCATTGCCAGCGCCTTCGTGCAGAATGAGTGGAAGATGAACGTACTGACCATGCTGGTCGGCGCCCGCCTGGACAAGCACAACCTGATAGACAAGCTTATTTTCAGCCCCCGCGTCAACCTGCTCTACAAGCCGGCAGATGATTTTCAGGCACGCTTGACTTACTCTACCGGTTTCCGCGCTCCGCAGGCATACGATGAGGACTTGCACGTGACGGCAGTAGGCGGCAAGGGAGTCCAAATCAAACTCGCCGATAACCTGAGTGAAGAACGCTCCAACAGTTACAGCGGTTCGGTGGACTGGACTGCCCATCTGGGACACTGGCAGGCAAACATCCTGGTGGAGGGTTTCTATACAGACCTGCGCCACGTCTTTGTGCTCGAAGATATCGGCAAGAACGAAGTAGGGGATGTCATCAAGGAGCGCCGCAACGGAAACGGCGCACGCGTATACGGTGCCAATCTGGATGCGAAGATTGCCCACGGCAAGGAGGCGCAGTTCCAGCTCGGCTTCACGGCGCAGCGCAGCCGCTACACCCATGAAGAAGTCTGGACAAAGGTGGACGGCAAAGACCTTACCACCAAGCGCATGCCCCGTACACCGGACTATTACGGGTACTTCACTTTCTCCTCGGCACCGGTGAAGAATTTCGATTTCTCCCTTTCCGGCACTTATACGGGAAAGATGATTGTGCCGCACTACGCACCGGAAGATGCTCCCGAGGGTGCCTTCTGCAATATCACCTCGGACCGCATGGAGCATACCCCCCAATTCCTGGACCTGAATGTGAAGCTGAACTACACCTTTGTGCTTCACGACCATATCAAGCTTCAGTTGAATACGGGTGTACAGAATATCTTCAACAGTTTCCAGAAAGACCTGGATAAAGGGGAATTCCGCGATGCGGGCTATTTCTACGGACCTACGCAGCCGAGAACCTTCTTTGTCGGCTTCAAGATAATGAACTAAAAGTTTCCATTTAAGGATTTTTAGAGCTAAATTCCGCAAAATAGTCCTACATTTGTCGCCAAAGCACAAAAACCATGGATACTAAGAGAATACGAAATGTAGATATTTCCCAGATACATCATTTGCCGATGATCGATTTCATCGGCAATGATTTTGCTATTTTTGATGACATCAAGGACATGTCTTTGAGCTCTTATCCCACCCGTTTGAATGCTGCTTGCCTGACTGTCTGCTTGAAAGGGTGGTGCAAACTGGAACTCAACCTGCAGCAATGTGAAATGCGGGAAGGTATGTTGGGTATTATTCTTCCCGACCAGATTGTTCTGCAACGCGAGCGTTCCGATGATTTTTCCGGTCTTTTCATTGCCGTCTCAAGGGATTTTATGGATATGGTGATACCTACCATGCAACAGCTTTTCCCTATGTTTTTCATGATTAAGGAGCGGCCCTTCGTTCACATCACTCCGGAGGAATCCCAATCGTTTCAGGAGTATCACTCTTTTCTTTGGAGCAAGGTGAAGCTGAAAGACAATCCTTTCCGTAAGGAAATCACTCAGGGGTTGCTGTTGGCCCTTTTTTATGAGATATATAATATCTATCAAGGACATGTCATCCAGGAACGCATTCCCAAAAGCAGGAAGGAAGACTTGTTCGAGCGCTTTATCCGTGCTATTTCCGAGTCCTATAAGGAAGAGCGCAGTGTGTCCTACTATGCTGATAAGATGTTCCTCACTGCCAAGCACCTTTCCACCGTAGTGAAGGAAATCAGCGGAAAGACGGCAGGCGAAT
>OGXA01002931.1_pt1 | contig 11497 bp, 7 predicted proteins | sample 1576171 | NCBI WGS metagenome assembly OGXA01 (sample SAMEA3541587, study PRJEB24748) | human gut metagenome | biome: human gut; feature: human-associated habitat; material: faeces | place: China | collected 2012 | reverse complement strand
AATGGATAAGGAGGCTTGGAACGACCGGCACATGGGAATGATGAGTTGTACGATGCTGGCGCACAGTCGGGATGATTTTCCCGCTATCCGCCAGGAAGCGGAACGTCGTAAATCAGAGTATAATACGCTTATCGGAGAGAACGGCTGGAAGCTGATTTACCGTAACCGCCCTTACGACCAGGAAAAGAATTCCATCGCTTTCGGTGCCAATATCGAACCGGATGTGAATGCGGCGCGCCGTCAGCGGATTATCATCTTCGTCATTCTGCTGATAGTGCCTGCCATCAATCTTTCGAGCATGACACAGAGCCGCTTGCGTCAGCGGGTATCGGAAATCGGAGTGCGCCGTGCTTTCGGCAGTACACGGATGGAGCTGATAGGGCAGATTGTGGCGGAGAATCTGGTAATGACTTTATTGGCAGGTATTGTCGGTTTGCTGTTGAGCGTGGCCTTTGCATACGTGGGCAATACCTTGCTTTTTGCACAGGAATTCAGTCAGACTTTGAACCCGCCGGAAGTGGATGCTTCCATTCTGCTTCATGCTTCCACCTTTGGGTGGGCGTTGCTGTTCTGCTTTGTGCTGAATCTGATGAGTAGCGGTTTCCCGGCATGGAAGGCTTCCCGCATCGGGATAGTGAACGCATTGGGAGGACGGTTGCACTAAACGCTTGTCGCTAACTATTAATTACGGAAAGAAATGACTAAGAAACTTTTGGTACAGATAAAGAATGAATGGCGCAATAACCTGTGGCTGGCGTTGGAATTGCTGGTTGTAAGCGTTGTGATGTGGTTTGTGGTGGACTATCTTTATACGCGTATGGCAACTTATCTGGAGCCGCGGGGCTTCGACATCAGCCATTGCTACCTTATCGAAATGGGAAAGCTTACCGATAAGAGTCCCGATTATATCCCGAACCAGACCGATGAGCAGGAAGATGCCGATATTCTTGAACTTGTGGACCGTCTGCGCCGTCGTCCGGAGATAGAGGCAGTGAGCCTTTCGCAAAACTCATATCCATATAATGGCAGTAACTCCACAGATCTGGTGCAGTACGATACGCTGGTCTCCGGTAATTGGACGATACGCCGTTTGGTGACTCCCGATTTTGTGCGTGTGTTCCGTTATCAGGGCACACGTGGCGAGACGCCCGAGCAGCTTGCCGGGATGTTGGAAAAGGGAGAGTTCCTTGCTTCCAACAACCTTTACCGGAAGTACGGCCATCCGCTGACGGAATTCGTAGGCAAGAGCTTCCGGCTTTTCGGCGATACGATACAAACCTACCGGCTGGGAGCAGCCTTGGAGAATGTACGTTACAATGATTTCGAGCAGGCCCGCGATTCGTATACCTTTCTTTATAAACTCGATTGGTATGATACGGGATTGGAACTCTGTGTCCGTGTCCGCGAAAATCAGGACCATGATTTCATCCAACGCCTGAAAACGGACAGTGAGAAACAGTTCCGCATCGGCAATATCTTTATCTCCGAAATACGTTCCTTTAAGGACATCCGCCGTAATTTCCAGCAGACATGGAGCAATGACCTGCGCAATTACGTAATGGGTATGGGATTTCTGTTGCTGAATATATTTCTGGGACTGCTCGGCACTTTCTGGTTCCGTACCCAGCAACGCCGTTCGGAGATTGCCCTGCATAAGGTACATGGAGCATCGGACATGAGTATTTTCACCCGTCTGATAAGCGAGGGGCTGCTTTTGCTGTTGCTTGTCACGCCTGTTGCTTTGCTCATAGACTATAATCTGGCAAGCATGGAACTGAACTCCTGGCGCAACGGTACGACTTTGGAGTGGGAGCGCCTATTGCTTTGCGCTGCCATCAGCTTCCTGCTGATAGGATTGATGATTGCGATTGGTATAGGCATTCCGGCACGCAGGGCGATGAAGGTACAACCGGCAGAGGCTTTGCATGATGAATGATTTTAGGAAGTTAAACAGATAACGGAATATGATACGTCTTTACTTTCAGCAAGCGCTATATCACTTGCGCGAGAATCCCATCATAACATGGGTTTCCGTACTGGGTACGGCATTGGCCATCTGCATGATTATGGTACTTGTCATCACTTTTCAGGTGCGGCTCGTGGACTGCGAGCCTGAGGTGAATCGCAGCCGTTCGCTGTATGTGTCTGCCATGTCCGTCAAGAACAAGGGCGGGAGCGACGGCGATTCATCCAACGCCCGCATGTCGGTGCGTACGGGGCGCGAGTGCTTTAAGAGTCTCACTACGGCGGAGGCGGTAACGTTGGTTTCCTTGCCCGAAAAGGTACGTGTGTCCCTGCCGGCAGGCAACAAGGTCACGGCCGACATGGTGCAGACGGACGACGCCTTTTGGCATATCTTCCGGTTTCGCTTTCTCAGCGGCAAGGCGTTTACCAAGGCCGACAGCGATGCCGGAGTGCTATGCGCCGTGTTGAGCGCTGCGGTGGCGCGCCGCCTGTTCGGCACAACGGACGTTGTGGGAAAGACGGTGCAGTTGAACTATGTAGAGTACCGTATATCCGGTGTGGTGACGGATGTGTCCGTACTGGCCACTTCCGCCTATGCGCAGGTGTGGATTCCTTATACGTCCACAGACATTGCCCGGCTGGCGTGGTGGGAGGAGACCGTAGGACAGATGAGGGCGGTTATCCTTGCGCGTTCCGCAGCCGATTTTCCGGCTATCCGTGAGGAGGCGGAGCAACTCCGCCGTAAGTATAACGACAGTCTGCGCGATTCGGAAGTGTTCTATCGCGGGCAACCCGATGAACAGTTTGCCAACCTCTACCGCAAGTGGAGCGAAACACCCGATACCAAAGCCATTATCCTGCGCTATATGCTCGTTATCGCCATCCTGTTGCTTGTGCCTGCCATCAACCTGAGCAGCATGACGCTCTCCCGCATGCGCAGACGTATGGCGGAGATAGGTGTGCGCAAGGCTTTCGGGGCTACGGGTGGCGAACTGATACGCCAGATATTCTTTGAGAACCTGTTGCTGACATTGTTTGCCGGCGTGTTGGGACTTGCGCTGAGTTACGCCGCCACCTTCCTGCTGAACGGTTTCCTTTTCAACAACAGCACCAATGCCTACCTCAGCGGGGAAACCGCCCTGATACCGGGCATGCTGCTTTCGCCCTGGGCATTCCTTGCAGCTTTCGGTTTCTGTTTGCTGATGAACATCCTTTCGGCAGGCATACCGGCATGGAGGGCTTCGAGAATGAATATAACGGATGCGATCAATCAAAGGTAAACGATGGTTATGAAAACGATATTGAAACAAATAAAGAACGAGTGGAACAGCAATCTTTTTCTCTTTGTGGAGCTGCTGCTGGTCTTTGTCGTGCTGTGGTATATTGTGGACTGGACGCTTGTCACCGCACGGGTCTATCACGCTCCGATGGGATTCGATACGGAGCACTGCTACAACATCACCGTAAGCAAGCTGGGAGAGGACTCGCCTCTTTATAATCCGGAGCTGACTGCCGATGATGATATGGACGACTTGCTCCGGCTTACGGACCGGCTGCGCCACTGCCCCGGCGTAGAGGCCGTTGCCCTTTCGCAAAACTGCTTTCCGTACAATGAGGGCAGTAACAGTATTGATTTGGGTATTGACTCCGTGGCTGTCAATGTTCGTCTTCTTTGGGTGGAGGCGGACTTTTTCCGCGTGTTCCGTTATGCCTTTACAGAGGAAGCGGAGTTTGCCAAGGTAGAGGCTGCATTCCGCAATGACGAGCCGGTGGTATCTTCCAATCTCACCGAAGGACATCCGGAATTGGGAGGCAGTGCGTCCTTGCCGGGGCGGGAAGTCTTGCTGTTGAACTACGGCAAGGACGTCCGCCGTCGCATCGGTGCGGTGGGCACGCCCGTGCGTTGGTCGCATTTCCATACCCCGTCGCAGTGGGGCGGGGCTTTTGCAGCCCTTCCGCTCAATGCGAAGAGGTTACGGAATTTCGGCGATCCCCGTTATGTCACAGTCAGCCTTCGCGTTTCCGAAGATGCCGATAAGAACTTTGCCGAAAAGCTGATGAATGATGCCGACCGCCTTTATCAGGTAGGTAATCTGTATCTGCTGGACATTACACCTTTCAGCCATTTGCGCGAAATCTGCGAGCTGGAAGACATGAACGAATGGAAGACGCAGCTTTGCGTGCTCGGTTTCCTGCTGTTGAATATCTTCTTGGGCGTTATCGGCACGTTCTGGTTTCGTACGCAGCAACGCCGTAAAGAGGTTGCGCTGCGGCTGGCGCTGGGCAGTTCGCGCCGGGAGATTTTCTCCTGTCTCATGTACGAAGGGGTGTTGCTGCTTACGCTGGCGGCCGTACCGGCGGCTGTCATCGCTTTCAATATCGGTTATGCCGAACTGGTGGATGTGGGCAAGATGCCTTTCGATGCCGGACGCTTCCTGCCGGCTCTTGCCTTGACATGGCTGCTTATGGCGCTGATGATTGTTGCCGGAATCTGGTATCCTGCTTATGGAGCGATGAAAGTACACCCGGCAGAAGCATTGCATGATGAATAAAGTTTTTTAAGAAAAGATGTATATTCTCGATATAAGCTTGTATATTTGCGTAGTTATAAAGAAGTTTACGCAGACAAATCAAAACAAACGGAATGGGAAAACACTTTTTCTTAACATGTTCATTAGCTTTCTTATGCATGATATCGGAGACGCTTTCGGCTGCGGAAACCAATTATAATGTACTTTTCATACAATCATACACAAACAGCTCTTCCTGGCATAATAACCTTATTGCCGGTTTGCAGGACGGCTTGGAAGAGGGCGGTGTAAAAGCAAACGTGGTTATAGAGTATCTGAATGCCGATTTTTGGACGTTTGCTTCGGAGTGTGTCATCATGCGCCGCATATGCGAACGTGCCAGACAGCGGAAAACGGATTTGATTGTGACGTCCAGCGATGAGGCTTTCTTTACCTTGACTCACTGCGGCGACTCTTTGCCGTATCAGATACCGGTAGTTGTTTCGGGCATTAAATATCCTGACAGGAAGTTGTTCGACCGTATGCCGAATGTTTCGGGCTTCACTTCAGTAACGGATTTTAATGTGTTGCTTGAGGAAGCCATACGTTTGTTTCCTGCACGTAAGGAGATTGTCTGCCTGTCGGACAGCAGTTTTTTGAGTGCTAAGGGAGTGGAAGCGGTAGAAGAAGCCTGGGAGTCTTTTCATAAGAAACATCCCGAATACAGTTTTAAGGAACTGAATGTGCAGAGAAAGTCCCTCAACTCTCTCATAACGTCTATTTGTTACGATTATCATGCCCATAAGTACATTGTTATCGCCCCTAAGTGGATTCCTTTTCTTTCCCTGAAATTGAAAGCTCCTGTATTTGCCAATCAAAACCTGGCAATGACAAGCGGTGTTTTATGTGTTTATGATGTAGAACCGGCGGCAGATACTTATGCTGCGGGCATACAGGCGGCAAGTATTCTGAAGGGCCGGTCGCCTGCTTCATTCGGAATAGGAGACCTGGGTGGCAAGTTATTGTTCGACTACAAGCAGTTGGACTTCTTCCATGTAGATGTGGATAGTGTTGAAAAACGGGGAATCGTTTTGAACATTCCTCTGATGGACCGCTATCAGGCCTGGTTTATTCTGTTCTATTCGGTGATAGTGGGTGCGTTGGCATTTCTTGTAGTCTGGCTCTATCGGAGCAACCGGCGTGAATCGCGCAAGCGGATACATGCGCAGACCCGTCTGCTGATACAACACCGTCTGGTGGAACAGCGGGATGAATTCGATAAGATATTCTGTTCTATTCGCGACGGATTGGTTACGTATGATATGGATTTGAGAATCCATTTTGTGAACCGGGCTTTAGTGGAGATGCTGGGATTGCCTGCAGAAATGTATACGACACGTCCGTACGAAGGACAGGTTGCCGGTTCCATTCTTCATATTTACATGAATGGCGAGAATATCCTGCAGGCTCTGTTGAAACAGGTGATACAGGATAGGAAGCCTGTCATTATACCGGAAAAGGCATTCATGCAGGAGAATACCAAAGGTACTTATTTCCCTGTTTCGGGCGAGGTGGTTCCTATCTTTGCGAAAGACAAACTGACGGGTATGGCAATTGTCTGCCGTAATATATCCGAAGAAGAGATGCAGAAGCGTTTTTTCAATATGGCTATTGAGGAAAGTTCCATTTATCCGTGGCAGTACAACACACGATTGAAATGCTTCCATTTTCCCGACGGACTGCTGCAACGTTTCAATTGCTACGACAATACGGACTATATCTCGAGGGAAGAACTGGATCGGATTGTCCATCCGGAAGACCTTTCCCGCACATGCAGGCATTTCGACAATATCATGTTGGGGCATGAGCCGAACTCGCGCATGAGTTTCCGGCTGCAAAACGCAGATGGCGGATATGAGTGGTGGGAGTTCCGGAGTACCGCTTATGAGGGGCTTACGGTAGATATACCTTATAGGGTATTGGGTGTATGCCAGAGTATCCAGCGTTATAAAGACACCGAAGAGGAACTTATCGCGGCCCGTGACCGTGCCTTGCAGGCTGACAGACTGAAATCGGCGTTCCTTGCCAACATGAGCCATGAGATACGTACTCCATTGAATGCGATAGTCGGTTTCTCCGATTTGTTGAAAGACCTGCAAGCCTTTTCTTCGGAAGAAGTACAGCAGTTTGTCGAGACTATCAATATAAACTGCACGTTGTTGCTGGCTCTGATTAATGATATTCTGGACCTCTCGCGCATCGAATCGGGCACAATGGATTTTCAGTTCTCTTCTTACAATCTTACGTTTATCATGCAGGAAGTTTACGACTCCCAGAGGTTGAGCATGCCGCAGGGAGTGGAATTATGCACCGATTTTCCGGAAGGGGCCGACAAGTATATCACTACCGATGCCGTACGCTTGAAGCAGGTTTTGAATAATCTGATTAACAATGCCAAGAAGTTTACCGTGCAAGGGAGCATCACTTTAGGATATAGAGTGGATGAATCCGGATATACCACTGTCTTTGTGGAAGATACCGGAGCGGGTATATCCGATGAAGACCAGAAGCATATCTTTGAGCGTTTCTATAAGGCGGACAGCTTTACGCAAGGGGCCGGTTTAGGGTTGAGTATCTGCCAGACAATTGTGGAACGTATACACGGAACCATTACGGTGACTTCAAAGCCGGGCAGAGGAACCCGCTTTGAAGTCCGCATGAGTGATGATGTAATATGATTGCCGGTCGGTTTTAGAGTTTATTCTATCCTTTTGCATCCGTTGGATTGCAGGAACTCGTCGAGCATCAGTTCGTAGTTGCCATGCAGCATGATGTGATGGTTACCCAACGGGTTTCTCAGGAAATATTCCGCCGGGGCGTTCATCTTGATACGTACCTGCGTGCGGCACATATTGATGTAGTTGGTGTTTTCGGTCAGTGTACCCGTGCCGAGGTAATATTCGTCCAGACATTCTCCGCCGCATTTCACGATTGTCACGTCTCCGGTAGGCAATATTCCCTGTATGCCGATGCCGCTTTCCGTTTCAAAGTGGTTGCGGATGATGAACTGCTCTGTCTGTGCGATGCCGATGGTGCAATGCGCCAGTATGATTTCGTTGGTGCGTGCATTAATCATGGAAGGATTGGCCATGAAAGCAGGTTTGCCTGTGAGCACTTTGGCAGCGAGCATGGTGAAGACGGACTGCAAATCGCCTTCGCATCCGGCAATGATGCCCTCGTCATTCAGCAGGGAAAGCGCCAGGCAGCCGGTAGTGCCCGTCTGTTCTATCAGGCGGAAACAACTCAGGGTGAGTGCGCTTAAACGGTCTTCGTCCACAATCTTCCGGATGGCGCGATACAGGCGCATTGCCTTTATCATATCTTCGGGCGACGCTTCCCGGCAGGCAAGCGCTTTTCCGGCAAGACCGGCACATGCTTCGCCTACTTCATCATCCGTGATTTGGTTGTAATATTCGTACACACGTTCCAGTGCGATGTCTGTGTATTCCACTCCCCAGCGTCGTTTGGCAAGCAGATAATCCACGTTGCTGGCAATGAGCCAGCTCGACGGAGTGCCTATTACGCCGATACGCATTCCGTAGAGGCCGCGTTGCGCCATGAAATTGCTGTGCAGTACAAAAATACGTTTGATAATTTCGGACAGTTCGCCATGCAGGATTTCGCTTTTCATTCCCCGGCTGCGCAGCCAGGAAGATATTTCGAGGGCGGCGGCAAGCGAGTTCTGCATACCGTCTGCCAGGATGATGGCAGGGCGGGGAAGAGCCTCGAAATGCTGGATAACCAGCCGTTCCACTCCGCCGGTGGCGATGAACAGGATGCTGAAATCGTCGGGAGACAGCTTGTTGATATCTTGGTAATCTATGAAATTGACGGTGAAATATTTTTCCAGTTCGTTCAGGATTATTTCATGGGAACTGCGGACTGATACTTGCTTATGTAGCAGTGAAGCAAAAGTTATTAGGTTGATGACCATAGCGTTACTTACTATTTTAAAAGTTGGTTTAAGATAAAACGGTTGTGGTTGCTCATTTGTTTACTATTTCAAAGGTACAAGATTCTTTTTAAATAACATAGTGTTTTTAATATAGATAAGGTTTTTAAAGTTTTTATGTCTTTGCTTCCCTTTGGTATCAAATAAATCACTACATTTGCAACTTAAATGATAAAATGATATAAAAACTCATGCCAACAATTTCTATTCGCGGGATGGAGATGCCCGCATCTCCTATCAGAAAGCTGGCTCCCTTGGCAGATGCAGCCAAGCAACGGGGCATCCATGTATTCCACCTCAATATCGGACAGCCCGACCTGCCTACGCCGCAAGTCGCGATTGACGCCATCCGCAATATTGACCGTAAGGTATTGGAGTACAGTCCCAGTGCAGGCTACCGCAGCTATCGCGAGAAGTTGGTGGGGTATTACGATAAGTACAACATCAAGCTCACTGCTGATGACATAATCATTACATCCGGCGGTTCGGAAGCGGTGCTGTTCTCTTTCATGGCATGCCTCAATCCGGGTGACGAGATTATCGTGCCCGAACCGGCTTATGCCAATTACATGGCGTTTGCCATCTCTGCCGGAGCCAGGATACGTACGATTGCAACTACCATCGAAGAGGGATTCTCGCTGCCTAAGGTGGAGAAGTTCGAGGAACTGATAAACGAACGTACGCGTGCCATCCTGATTTGTAACCCCAACAATCCTACCGGCTACCTTTATACCCGCCGTGAAATGAATCAGATACGCGACCTTGTGAAGAAGTACGACCTCTTCCTCTTCTCCGACGAGGTGTATCGCGAGTTCATCTATACGGGTTCTCCATACATCTCCGCCTGCCATCTGGAAGGCATCGAGAACAATGTAGTCCTGATTGATTCCGTTTCCAAGCGTTATTCCGAATGCGGTATCCGTATAGGTGCGCTGATAACGAAGAACAAAGAGATACGCGATGCCGTTATGAAGTTCTGCCAGGCGCGTTTGAGTCCGCCGTTGATAGGTCAGATTGCCGCCGAAGCGTCTTTGGATGCTGGCGAAGACTATCTGCGCGATACCTACGACGAGTATGTAGAACGTCGTAAGTGTCTGATTGACGGTCTGAACCGTATCCCCGGCGTATATTCGCCCATTCCGATGGGAGCGTTCTATACCGTGGCCAAGCTGCCCGTAGACGATTCGGACAAGTTCTGCGCATGGTGTCTTTCCGAATTCCAGTACGAAGGGCAGACCGTTTTCATGGCTCCGGCTTCCGGCTTTTATACCACTCCGGGTTCCGGCCGCAACGAAGTGCGCATCGCTTACGTCTTGAAGAAGGAGGATTTAATCCGTGCACTGTTTGTGCTTTCCAAAGCGCTCGAAGCCTATCCGGGACGTACGGAATAGAAGATATATAATACTACTGATGAATTTATCCCGTTTCATAGCGCTGCGTATTTACCGCAGTTCCGATGTCGGAAAGCAAGTTTCCCGTCCTGCCGTGCTGATAGCAACTATCGGTGTTGCTATCGGGTTGGCGGTGATGATTATTGCCGTGTCGGTGATAATCGGTTTCAAGAGCGAGGTACGCGATAAGATAATCGGTTTCGGCTCGCATATCCAGATTAGCAATTCGGATGCGGCGCGTTCTTTTGAAACCCGCCCCATAGCCGTGACGGACAGCATGCTTGCCGCTCTTGCGGATAATTCCGGTGTGAAACACGTGCAACGCTATTCCACCAAGCCGGGTATGATAAAGACGTCCGATGCCTTTCAGGGCATGGTATTGAAAGGTATAGGGCCGGAGTATGGCAGTTCTTTCTTCCGCCGTCACCTGATAGAGGGAGAGTTTCCGCAGTTCAGCGACTCGGCTTCTACCAACCGTGTGGTCATTTCAAAGGCGATAGCCGACAAACTAAAGCTGAAGCTCGGCGACAAGATAGACACCTACTACATACAGGACGATGTGCGTGCCCGCCGCCTGACAATCGTCGGCATTTACCAGACCAACTTTTCCGAATACGACAACCTGTTTCTGCTTACAGACCTGTGCCTGGTGAACCGTCTGAACAAGTGGCATCCCGACCAGGTGAGCGGAGTGGAGCTGGAGCTGTACGACTACGATAAACTGGAAGAAACCACCTACCGGATAGCCGATGAAGTGGGCCGGCATCCCGACCCTTACGGGGCAGAATACTGTGTACTCAACGTAGAGCAGTTGAACCCGCAGATTTTTGCATGGCTCGGCATCTTGGATGTCAATATATGGGTTATCCTTATTCTGATGATTGGCGTTGCCGGGTTTACCATGGTTTCGGGGCTGCTGATAATCATCATAGAGCGCACCTCCATGATTGGCGTTCTGAAATCTTTGGGAGCGAACAACCTCACTATCCGCAAACTGTTTCTTTGGCTGGCGGTATTCCTCATCGGAAAAGGAATGCTGTGGGGCAATGTAATAGGGCTGGCTTTCTATTTTATCCAGAAGTGGTTCGGCTTGTTCTGTCTCGACCCGGAAACCTATTATATGGATACCGTTCCCGTATCCTTCAATCTTTGGCTTTTCTTGTTGCTGAATGTCGGCACGCTGCTGGCTTCAATCGCTATGTTGTTAGGACCGTCCTACCTCATTACACGGATTCATCCGGCAAATTCCATGCGCTACGAGTAGGGTAATTTCTCATTTATTTTCTCAGGAATTCGCTTTTCTTTCTAAACAGACAGTAGAGCTTCCAGCGGAGAGATTGCAGTGGCTGGAGTACATCGAACACGGGCAGCGACCAGTAGTATCTGCGCCGGTCGTTCAAATCCTTGGCAGTCTTGTTGACGATGATGGCTTGCAGGATAAACCGGAGTATACAGACGAGGAATGCAATGCCTGCCGCCAACCAGTGGAAATGCAGTATGGCTGTTGCGAGCGTAGCCATCCATGCGGCATGGAACGCGAGGCGGGTAGTGGTTTCCAGTCCGGCAAGCCAGCGTTGCATGCCGTGATAGAGGCGGGCGGGAGATGCGTAACCGATTTT